>Ga0137307_102466_pt1 | contig 12809 bp, 10 predicted proteins | sample NAcewD2O_March_2_FD_97180 | JGI IMG/M metagenome (GOLD analysis project Ga0137307, IMG submission 97180) | Mouse cecal microbial communities from Vienna, Austria - N-Acetylglucosamine amended D2O_March | ecosystem: Host-associated > Mammals > Digestive system > Large intestine > Cecum | place...
GTGTTAAGGTATAAACTCTCTGGCTGACGATGTGGCTTGTAAATATGGAATGCCAATCCATGTTTGCGGTATCGTATGCGAAAAGGGATGTTAACAAATATAATCACTTCTTTTTATAAAACAAATAAACGGAGAATCTCTGGAATAACCGAGAAAAGAGGTTGAAATGTCACTGAAATGGCTATCATTAAAGCATTTACAGTGCCAAATGACGCCAACCGTAAAAAGCGGGAAACGCAAAGGAAAGCAGTTCTATGAAGCAGGAAGGTTTTCAAATCGTTACCCGAAATGAGATGCATTTTTAACGCTCTCTTCATTGATTGCTCCGTTCTGCTCCGATTTGCTTATCAAGGTCTAACTCGTTGAGTAATAACTTTGCAAACAAAAAACGAGTATGGCAAGAAGTACATTCAAAGTGCTGTTCTACGTGAACGGCAGCAAGGAGAAAAACGGCATTGTCCCCATCATGGGACGAGTGACAATCAACGGGACTGTGGCGCAGTTCAGTTGCAAGCAGAGTATCCCGAAAACGCTTTGGGACATCAAGGGCAACCGAGCCAAAGGCAAGAGCAAGGAGGCACGGGACATCAACCTCGCTTTGGACAACATCAAGGCGCAAATCATCAAGCACTACCAACGCCTGTCCGACCGTGAAGCGTTCGTTACGGCAGAAATGGTGCGCAATGCCTATCAGGGTATCGGTAGCGAGTACGAGACATTGCTCAAAGCATTCGACCGTGAAAACGAGGTGTTCAAGAAGCGTGTCGGCAAAGACAGGGTAATGGCAACCTACCACTCAAGAGTGAGGGCAAGAAACCATGTGGCAGCGTTCATCAAGTCTTTCTACAGACGGACGGATATGTCCATGTTGGAGATTACGCCCGACTTCATCAAGGAGTTCGCAGCCTACCTCTCAACGGAAGCAGGACTGCACAACGGGACGATATGGGAAAAGTGCATGTGGCTGAAAGGCGTTGTCATGCGTGCGCACTTCAACGGACTGATACCGAGAAATCCGTTTGCCCAATTCCACATCAGCCCGAATGTAAAGGAGCGTGAATACCTGACGGAAGACGAACTGAAAGCGTTGATGACGCACGAGTTCGGGGATGCCAAACTGTCCTATATCCGTGATATTTTCGTTTTCGCCAGCTTTACCGCCCTCTCTTTCGTGGACATCAAGGAACTGACCAATGACAGTATCGTGGAAGTGAACGGTGAGAAGTGGATATTGTCCAAACGGCACAAGACAAAAGTACCGTTCCAAGTGAAACTGCTGGATATACCCTTGCAGATAATAGAGCGTTACCGACCTTTACAGGAGGATAACCTCGTGTTCCCCAATCTCAACTACTGGTCTATCTGCAAACCGCTGAAAAAGGTGATGAAAGAGTGCGGGATAACAAAGGACATCTCGTTTCATTGCGCAAGACATGGGTTCGCGACCCTTGCTTTGAGTATGGGTATGCCTATTGAGAGCGTGAGCCGTGTATTGGGGCACACGAACATAGTCACGACCCAAATCTACGCAAAAATCACAACGCAGAAGTTGGACAACGACCTTACGATGCTCGGCAACAGGCTGAACCAATCGTTTAACAACGTATCAATGGCAGGACAATGAAAAGGAATATCATCGAAATCACTGAACACGGTACGGTAATTATACCAAGTGAAACGGCATGGATGAGCGAAGCGGAACTTGTCAGCCTGTTCGGGGTTATTGCCCCAACCGTCCGTGCAGCAATCAAAGCAGTCTATAAAAGCGGAATACTGAAAGTGCATGAAGCGCAACGGTATATCCACCTATCGGACAAAATCGGTGTGGATGTTTACAGCCTTGAAATGGTTGTCGCTCTCGCTTTCCGCATTAACTCATACGGAGCGGAACGGGTGCGCAATACCATACTTGAAAGGCTGTACTTGCGAAAAGAGAAAACAAGCATCTTCTTTTCGCTGGGAAATAGAATAGAAGTGCCTAAATATCAAGCATAACGTGTATTGATATGACGACATGAAGTAATGAAACCGATGCGTATTCCCATTGCCGACAATGTATCCATATACATAATTGGGTAGGCGTATTGTCATTCATTCACAGGAATGTGGCAATCCCGAAGAAGCACCCCTCTATAACGGTTGTTTCTTCGGGATTTTTTGTTGTCATGTTCTCCGATATGCTGCAAGTTTTTCATTCCGTGTGTTTTTTGCGCCATTCTGCCGTGATTTGCGTATCAAGGTTTCAAACAGCCCTCTCTAACTTTGCATACGATTATTTATCAACCATTTAAGCGTATGGACAATGAGTAAATCAGACATCTGCAAGGAGGAGTTTATCCGAGTGGGTACGACCCTCTACAAGTTAGTGAACCAGCCCCGACTGAACGGCGGCTATGTGAAGAAACGCATCGTGTGGAACAACGAGACCCTGCGGCAGGACTACGGCAAGCACTTTCTCGCCACCGTCCCCAAGTATGACGGTTTCTGCACGATTCCCGACCATGTGAATTACCGTCCGATAGTGGACAAGTTTCTGAACCTGTACGAACCGATAGACCATCAACCGCAGGAGGGAGACTTCTCGCACATACAATCATTGGTGCGGCACATCTTCGGGGAACAATACGAGTTGGGAATGGACTATCTGCAACTGCTATACCTGCAACCGATTCAGAAGTTGCCTATCCTGCTGTTGGTATCGGAAGAACGCAAAACGGGCAAAAGTACGTTTCTGAACTTCCTGAAAGCCCTGTTTCAGAACAATGTCACATTCAACACCAACGAGGATTTCCGCAGCCAGTTCAATTCCGACTGGGCAGGGAAACTTCTTATCGTGGTGGACGAAGTGCTGCTGAGCCGCAGGGAGGACAGCGAGCGGTTGAAGAACCTCAGCACCACACTTTCCTACAAGGTGGAAGCCAAAGGAAAAGACCGTGACGAAATCGGCTTCTTCGCCAAGTTCGTGCTGTGTTCTAATAACGAGTATCTGCCCGTCATCATAGACGCAGGGGAAACACGCTATTGGGTGCGCAAAATAGACCGCTTGCAATCCGATGATACCTGCTTCCTGCAAAAGCTGAAAGCGGAAATACCAGCTTTCCTCTATCATTTGCAGAACAGGATACTATCCACCAAGAAAGAGAGCCGTATGTGGTTTGCTCCGTCATTGCTGCGCACCGAAGCCTTGCAGAAGATTATCCGCAGCAACCGCAACCGATTGGAGATAGAGATGTGCGAACTTATGCGTGACATAATGGCAAGTACGGGTATCGACACTCTCTCTTTTTGCTGCAACGACATTCTCACGTTGTTGGCAAACTCGTATGTCAAAGCGGAGAAGCACCAAGTAAGAAAGGTATTGCAGGAGTGTTGGAAACTTACGCCTGCACCGAATGGGCTGACATACACCACCTACCAACTGAATTACAATCGGGAGTGTCGGTATGAGCCGATAAGGAGAGTGGGACGCTTCTATACCGTCACAAGGCAGCAGCTTGAAACGCTGTAAATCCATTGTCTGTTGAATTGTTGAATAAGGATATAATTCTACTGATAATAAGCAATATATACTCTCAACAAAACCTCAACGGACCAAAAGAAAAGTTGAGACGAGAAAGCCGACCGATTGTTGGTTTCTCTTTTGGTAAGTGGTTTGTTGAGCGGATATTGAGAACCTATTTATGTGTATATAAACATATTACATATACAATTCAACGAATCAACGATTTTCATTCATTATTAAAACCATAGGAAGATTATGACTACACAGGAAGCAAAGAAGATACGCATCGCAGACTATCTGCAAAGTTTGGGCTACAGCCCCGTCAAGCAGCAGGGCAAAAGCCTTTGGTACAAATCCCCATTCAGGGAGGAAACGGAAGACTCGTTCAAGGTAAACACCGAACTTAACCAATGGTACGACTTCGGAACAGGTAAGGGAGGCAACATCATCGCTTTGGCGCAGGAGCTTTACGGTTCGGACTATGTGCCTTACCTGCTTGGTAAGATAGCGGAACAAGCACCGCACGTCCGTCCCGTGTCTTTCTCTTTTCGCCAGCAGGCATCCGAACCGAGTTTCCAACATTTGAAAGTGGGCGAACTCACGCACCCTGCATTGCTCCGCTACTTGCAGGAACGTGGGATAAACACCGCACTGGCGCAAGCGGAATGTAAGGAACTGCACTTCGTCCATAACGGCAAGCCTTATTTCGCCATCGGGTTCCCGAATGTGGCAGGAGGCTATGAGGTGCGCAACCGTTTCTTCAAGGGTTGCATCGCTCCGAAGGACATCAGCCATATCCGACAGTCAGGAGAACCGAGAGAGAAATGCCTCGTATTCGAGGGAATGACGGACTATCTTTCATTCCTCACTTTGCGGATGAAGAACTGCCCGACCATGCCCAACCTTGACAAGCAGGATTATATCATATTGAACTCCGTTTCCAATCTCGCAAAGGTGGAAAGCCTATTGGCAAACTATACACAGTTTGGCAGTTACCTTGACAACGACACGGCAGGACGGAACGCTTGCGAGACCTTGAAAGCGAAGTTCGGAGAACGGCTACTTGACAAGTCGCTATACTATCGTGAGTACAAGGATTTGAATGACTACCTATGCGGTAAGACCTTGTTCCAATCGGCAGAACCGATAAAACAGGAGAAGCGAGTCCAATCCGCAAGGCGGATGATGCAGCCACCGAAAAAGCGAGGGCTGAAGATGTAAGGAGAGGATGCTTGCAGCGACACGGATATTTGCCAACGGAAAATGCCATAGCTTATTAGGGAATTTTCCGAGCCGCATTGCAATCAACGCTGAAAATTCCCCAATAAGCCAAAGAGGTTGCTCCTCTCTGGACACTCCCCAGCCAACGGCAAGAGCCGTACAGGAGAGGAGTAAATCACCAACCATTGTTTCACAAGTTAAAAAGAAAGGATTATTATATGGGCTACGCAGTATTGCATATGGAGAAGACAAGCGGAACGGATGCCGCCATGTCAGCGCACATAGAGCGCACCATCAAACCGAAGAATGCAGATGAGAGCAGGACGCATCTCAATCAAGAATTGATAAGGTTTCCTGACGGGGTTGAGAACAGGACACAAGCCATACAGCACCGATTGGACACCGCAGGACTGACACGTAAAATCGGCAACAACCAAGTGAGGGCTATCCGTGTCCTGCTAACGGGAACGCACGAGGATATGGAACACATCGCCAACGAGGACAGACTTGATGAGTGGTGCAGCGACAACCTGAAATACCTTGCCGACACATTCGGCAGGGAGAATATCGTGTCGGCAGTCCTGCACATGGACGAGCAGACACCGCACATACACGCCACCCTTGTACCGATCGTCAAGGGAGAGCGCAAGCGCAAGAAGAAAGAGGAACAGGTTAGGAAGCGATACCGCAAGAAACCGACCGAGACAGCCCGACTTTGTGCCGATGATATTATGACACGAGCCAAGCTCAAATCTTATCAGGACACCTACGCCCAAGCTATGAGCGGTTATGGGTTGCAGCGTGGCATTGACGGTTCGGAAGCGAAGCATATCACCACACGGAAGTATTACCGTGATTTGATGCAGCAGACGGAGCAATTACAGACCGATATAGCACAACTCCAAGACCGCAAGGAAACGGCACAGGAGGAACTCAGGCAAGTAAAGAGAGAGGTACAGACCGAAAAACTGAAAGAGGCTGCCACAACAGCCGCCACCAACATAGCGAAAAGTGTCGGTTCTCTTTTCGGGAGTAATAAGGTCAAAACATTGGAGAAACAAAATGTAACCTTACAGAATCGAATCATTGAACTTGAAGAGGATGCCCAACGAAAAGAGGAACGGCATATCAAGCAGATGCGAGAAATGAAAAGCGCATACGAACAGCAAAACAGCAAGCTGTCCGAGTTTGTGGATTTTGTCAAACGCTATTTTCCGTATGTAGAGAAATTAATGCCGACAATAAAGTTTCTGCGTGATACTCTGAACTTTGGTGATGCTGCTATTAGAAAGCTATGCACATTCAAAGATGTTTCCATTAGAGGTGAACTATATTCCCGAGAGTTCAACAGACACTTCAAGGCTGACGGTGCGGTCTGCTCTCTCAAACAGGACACAGAAGGAAAATTTGAACTCAACATTGACGGTGTTTCACACGTTAGCTGGTTCAGGCGAAAGAAAGACGAGTTTATGGAAACATTGGGAATACCGACAAGGATACAAAATCGGGGTATTAACTTGTAAGTCAATACAAAGTCCGTGATAATCGAATGTCATATCACGGATTTTTTTTACTTTTGCAGCATAAATGAAGTAATATGAGAGCAATAACCCCTAAGCATATAGAAGCATATCAAAAAGGTTGCTTAAAGAAACTGTTTGATGTAATCGTTAATGACCCTGAGTTGTCTTTTGAAATTAGAAAAAATAATGAGGTGATAGTTTATTATAGAAAAGGCAAAATACTTACAATTAAGTACACCGATAAAAATGAGTTCCAAATAAAACCGTTAGACAAAGGATATTACAAAGATGTTACTCAAATAGATTTATTTGAAACCAAAAACTTGGCATACACGCTTAAAAACATATCGTACTTACGTAATTATTTTAAGCAGGCAAAGAAACTTGTTTACAATCATAAGGTAGGGCTGGAATTTAGTGTCCAGCAAAATATTGCATTGGGAAACCGAAACTTTAATAATCGTTTTCTTGTTGTTGATATGGAATGGCAATTTTCCCAAGCAAAAATAAGTAAAACAGACAGAATTGGAAAAACAAGAATAGATCTCATTATTGTTGATACACAGGCAAATGAATTTGGAATAAATGACATCTATCTTACAGAATTAAAAGTAGGCATAGGAGCTGTGGAAGGGGAGTCGGGCATTATAGACCATATAAAGAAAACCAAAGCTATAATAGATAAAGAAGGCGTTTGCAAAGACCTTAAAAATGATATAGAAAGTATCATTGAAATCAAATCGCGCTTGGGACTTATCGAGGGAGAAAGAAAGGTGTTGAATCTATCATCTAAACCTAAAATGATGATTATATTGGCATACAGGGGAAAACAAGAAAAAGAACAGTTGGAAGAGCAAGCACGCATTGCAATTGACGAAGCTAAAAAGATAGGCATGTGCGCACCTTTGATAAAAAGCCATGATTTACAGATAACTTTAAAATGAATATCACGATTCATAGGGGAGCCTATCAAATTGGCGGTTGTATCACGGAAATCTCAAGTGATAACTGTAAACTCTTAATTGATTTTGGAAGCAATCTTCCTGGAAATCAAAAAGCAGAATTAACAGAGAAACAGATTTGTGATATTGCAGGAAGTGCCGATGCGGTTTTCTATACCCATTATCATGGAGACCATGTTGGTTTGCACCACCTGATTCCGACCAGTATCAAACAATACATAGGGAGTGGAGCTAAAGACATCATGCTGTGCAAATATGATGCGCTGAATAAATATGGCGATTATGGTAAGGAAATAGAAATGGTGAAAAGAATAAATACTTATCGTGCCGGACAGCGTTTTGATATTGGCGGCAAGGGTGAGATATTTCTGACTCCCTATTTCGTCAGTCATTCAGCGTTTGACGCATATATGTTCAAGATAGAATGTGAGGGAAAGAAAATACTTCACACAGGCGACTTTCGCCAGCATGGTTATCTTGGCAAAGGTTTATTTCCCACACTAAAAAAATACGTGGGTGAAGTTGATATTTTAGTTACTGAGGGCACTATGCTCGGCAGAAAACAAGAAAGCATCGTGTCGGAGAATGAAATTCAACAGCGTATTACAAAAATACTGAAAGAGCATAAGTATGTCTTTGCTCTGTGCTCATCTACTGATATAGACAGACTTGCTTCATTTCATGCCGCATGCAAAGATACAGGTAGGGTTTTCTTTGTAGACAAATATCAAAAGAGCGTCCTTGACGTATTTTCAAAATATGCAGGAAAGCACTCTTCCCTGTTCGACTTCAATGCTTTTGAATTAGTAAATTACAGAACTTCAAATGTAAAACAGAAGTTAACGAGAGAAGGTTTTCTTATGCCTATACGCATAAACGGCTATCATTTGGTAAAAAATATGCTTGATGTATATAATGATGAAAGTGCTTGGCTTATATATTCCATGTGGGGAGGGTATGCCGAAGAAAACAAAAACTATACAATCGAAAGTGTGATAAATATCCGAAACCTATTTAAAGAGCGCTTATTTGATGGAACAAAAGACTATGTACACACAAGCGGACATGCAGATATACAAACTTTGGCAGATGTATGTAAAACTGTCAATCCCCATATAGGTGTAATACCCATCCACAAAGAGGAAAATACTGCATACGAATCACTTCCTAATCTGTCTGAATATAAGATTTTTCACGAAGGGAAAACAATTATCGAGAATATATCAATTTCAATACAATGAAGATATTGCAAATATCAGACACCCATAATCGGCATTCACTATTATCTCGTTTGCCTATAGCTGATGTGATTGTGCATTGTGGAGATTTCACGGAATATGGAACTGAAAAAGAAGTCCTTGATTTTCTCAATTGGTTTATAGAGTTACCATATCGTCATAAAATATTTGTTACTGGAAATCATGATCTTTGTCTATGGGATGCTGAAAGCATAGAAGATTTACCCGACAACGTGCACTTTCTTCAAGACCGTGGATGCGTGATAGATAATATTGTTTTCTTTGGGCTTGCTTATAACCACCGTGTAAGTTTGATTCCTGACAAGGTGGACATACTAATTACGCATGAACCTCCCAGCATGATTTTAGATAAAAGCTATAATACCTATTGGGGAAATGTGCCTTTACGGGACAAAGTATTTCAAGTAAAACCTCATTATCATTTATTCGGGCATGAGCATAATAATCAAGGTGTCGTTAAAGATAAAAATACGATATTTGCAAATGGAGCAGTTCTTGATGACCAATATAATTTGAGAGAGAAATACAATCTCTTTACATACATATAATTGGGAATTAAAATGAAGAGTTAATAGGCAATTATTTATTTTGGACGAAGACTCCTTTCGTACATTCGTTGCACTAAAACCGTTGATTTTATTGTTATTTCAGGAAATCAACTATAATAGTTCTTCTTTTGAAATAATGTATTACCTTTGTAGCACAGACGAGATGCCAAGAAAGCATATCTGAGCAGAATACAGCAACAAGAACGGTTGGCAACTCGTTACCTCGAAATCGGGAAATCTACCCAAAGTCCTTATTATAAAGGGATAAGGATTATATTCCAAAGTTAGTTGGAATATTTGGATAGAATGGTGCATTTTTTGAAGAAAGTAGGGCGTAAATTGATAAAAGTAGGGTGAAAAGAGAGTGAAAAGTAGGGTGAAATTCTTATCTTTGTCAAAATATTTGTTTATGAACGAACTTGAACAATTGATACAACAATACTATGAACTTGGTATAGACCGGCAATTGGACTATGACAAGTTTTATCTTTATTCCATTATTACTCATTCGACGGCCATTGAGGGATCGACAATCACGGAACTGGAAAATCAGATTATGTTTGATAATGGTATTGCAATCAAGGGTAAAAGCCTCATAGAACAAAATATGAATCTTGACTTGAAGAATGCCTATGAACGGGTATTGATTTTTGCACACGATCATTGTGATGTCACGATGGAACGGTTAAAAGAACTCTCGGCTCTGACGATGAAAAATACTGGGGTAGAGTATCATACTACACTCGGTGATTTTTCATCGGCACATGGCGATTTGCGTTTGGTAAACGTATCGGCAGGAGCTGGTGGTAAGTCTTATATGGCATTTAATAAGGTTCCACAAAAGTTAAAGGAGTTTTGTGATAATTTAAACCGCTTTCGCCGGGAGGCTAAGGGATATGATTTGGTAAATCTTTATAATCTGAGTTTTGATGCGCATTTTCATTTGGTTACTATTCATCCTTGGGCAGATGGGAATGGGCGTATGGCCCGGCTTTTGATGAATTGGTTGCAATTTGAATATGGGCTGATTCCTTCGCGGATTCTTGCTGCAGACAAGGAGGATTATATTAAAGCACTCGTTGCTACACGTGAGGAAGATAATCTTCAAATATTCCGTGACTTTATGCACACCACATTTATAGCCCACTTGAAGAGAGAAATAGAGTTGTATAAAGAATCTGTTGGTGTTAGTGACTCCGGAACGGTATCATCCAAACTCAAGACAAATGAGCGGATTATTTCTTATCTTGCCTCGCATCCGAGAGCTTCTGCCAGGGAGTTGTCTCAAAAAATAGGTATCACTGTCAAAGGCATAGAAAAGCAATTGGCCTCTTTGAAAGCTGCCGGGCGTATTCTGCGCATTGGTCCGGCCAAAGGCGGTTATTGGCAAGTTGATTAGATTTTAGCAATATCTATTCATTTCCAATCCTTATTGTAGATCGTATTATCTCTCCTTTTGTGGTGATGCCTTCCAGTTTCACGGTGAAGGGCCCTTGCCGGTCTGTGGTGTAGAAACGCAGCGTGGCCGGTTCTCCTTTTCTCAGACGTACATCCGGGTTCCAGTATAGTGTTGGACGCTCGTCGGGAAGAGGGTTGCTGTGTTCTTCTTTTACCTCGTATCGGGGTACATAAAACTCTGCAGGCTGGTGATATCCCAAAGGTGTAAAACGGTAGAAATCCAGTCCGCGCAATGTAAAATCCGTACCTTTTTTGAACTTGAGAAAAATATACATACATTGGTCGTCAGCGCTGGTTGTATATTCTGCCCGGTCAATACAATTTATCGGTATATTGGCGAGTAAGTATGACATATCCACAGTCCCGAAATCTTCCGGAATATTTTCTAAAGAGATATGAACTTCTTTTTGTTTTATTTGACCGTAAGATATGATTTTTTTGCCAAGGGTATCTTTGGTATATATTCCCGGAATGGAAAGAACCCAATCCAAAGCCTTTTTGAATTTTTCTTCTTTCAAATCATGTGCCTCCAATGCTTTCAGAGGTTTTGTTCCGGAGAGGTATTTCGGTTTTGTAATTACAGCTTCCTCCAGCCGGTATATTTTCTGTCCGTTCACATAGTAATACCCCAATGTACCGACTTCCCGGTAAACGGAGTCTTCTTCTTCTTTCCCGTTTTTCCATCCATGCCGGGACATTAAAGGCATCTGCAAATTTCTTATGGAATCCTTATTAAATACCAATTCAATCCATTTCCTTCCAGCCTGTGTAAAAGATTGGAATATAAATTCGGTACTATCGGGATATTCCACACAGAAGTCAAACGAGCTTGTACTGTCAATGGGAATTTCCCTGATCATTTTTAAGCGTGGCACGATGGCAAACAACCGCGGTTGCTTGGCCGGTCTTCCCCAGAAGTTTTTCAGTTTTCCGGAAAACCCCTGTGTGAGTTCTAAGAAGAAAGGGAGCTTGCTGTACTCTTTCCGAACAGCTTTGGTGACGTCAAATCTTTGCCATCCCTGTGTCATGAGTAGAATATCCATCATCCTGGAGCGGTATGCCTGTTGAATTCCGGGGTCGAAATACCATCCTGGGTCTTCAATGTGTCCTTTTAAATCAGAATCGAGCAGAAAGTAACTGACAATGTTATTGTCCCACCGCCTGTCACCCGAAAGCAGGGAATCTGTCACAGCCACAGAACAGCTGATGGAGTCCTCTCCCGTGCATTCAACCGTCATCAGGACGCTGTCTCGCTTTGCGTACTGCTTCCGGTCAGTCGATAACGTCACCTCCTTTGCTTCTTTCGGGTATACGAATGCCATCCTGCTGCTGTAGAGGTTTCCTTCTCCATCCGTGAGCACTCCGTGAATGATGCCCGGCGTCAGAGCATGTAGTGGTAAGGACCCGCATATGCCTTCGCCGATAGGCAGGACGGAGAGTAGTTTTCCCCTGCAATGGACCAGCAGATACAATTCTCGTTCCTTTAGGTATCCCGGATTTGCCAGGCACTTCCACTGCATCGTAGCGGAATCCGTGGTGACCTGTAATGCCACCCCTTGTTCTTTCACGTCTGGTAGTTCCACGCTTTTCTTTCCCCCTCCGGGTAGTATGACTTCAGCGTAATAGCTTCTTCCTGCCTCCGGCTTGAGGGAGAAATACCCCATTCCCCGGTGTGCCGCAACGAAAGGGACCACCGGAGTGCCGTCGTCCCTGAATACTTCCCCTGAAACCTCAGCCCCGAATCCGTCTGCCCCGACGGCCTTGAATCCTATCCGGGAGGTGATGCCTGCGATAAGGTTTCCTCCTTCCGGGAAGAACCGGATATCCGTTTCGGAATCAGACATCCGTACAGGTACCTGCAGAATCCAGATGTATTCGAACGGCTCTTTGTTCAGGAACTGTAAACGAACTGTTGAGACGGAGTCTTCTTTTCTGATTCTCAACTGCATTCTTCCGTTTTTTTCCACCCTTGTGACAGAGCGGTCCACTTCTTTTTGGCGTGTGTACAGCCTGCTCTCTACAAAGAGTTTTTCGAAGGGGAGTCCGTTCGCAGACAGAATGCGGAGTGATAGCAGCCAGTCCCCGTTGGCAGTGGTGTCCCACAGAGTTTCCCTTCTGACCCTTCCCGAAGTGATGTTTTCAATGGTGATTTCCTTCTGGAAATAGAATTCTTCTTGGAAGTTCTGCATCCAGTATGTGTATGCCCGCAGGTTATACTTTCCCGAGGGAATATATTCGGGGATGGGGAAACTGCCTGCAAATACCCCGTTGCGTTCTATGACCTTGATACGGCTGACGAATCGGTCTCGTGCATCGTATAGTTCCACGTAAATGAA
>Ga0137307_102467_pt1 | contig 12808 bp, 13 predicted proteins | sample NAcewD2O_March_2_FD_97180 | JGI IMG/M metagenome (GOLD analysis project Ga0137307, IMG submission 97180) | Mouse cecal microbial communities from Vienna, Austria - N-Acetylglucosamine amended D2O_March | ecosystem: Host-associated > Mammals > Digestive system > Large intestine > Cecum | place...
ACATAGAAGCCTGGAACCCCATTCAGTGAATAGCCTTGCTTCAAAAGACGCCTGGCAAGACTTCCGGCCTCCTCCGGGCTCGTGCTTTTAAATCCCAGCGCTTCCATATGGCTGATCTGATCCAAAGTCAGTCCCCGTCTTACAAGATCTGCCTTATGTTCTTTTTTCAAATACAGCATATTCAGCAACGCCCGGTATACCTGATCTCGATTCCTGTAATCTGCCGGTTCTTCCGAAAACGCTTTTATCTCTGCTAATTTTTCCGCTTCCTGTTTCATCAAAATCGGCAGAGCATTTTTTTGTACCGTTTCCAACCTGCGCATGATTTTCCAGTAAGCATTCTTGTACCGTTTTACTCCGGAAAGCCCGCTCATCTCTGCGTAAAGCTGGAGCATATTCCCCTTAGCTCCGCAATGATAGCAATGATAAGTATTCTTGATCTCCCCGTCTTTCCACACACAGAAATTCATCTTTCCTCTGCGGTCTCCGCAAAATGGACAGACCACCGGGAAGGACCCGCTGCTGTCATTCTGTAACCGCTGTATGGCAAGCAGATCCGCCACATCCGCAATAGAAAAAGGCGGTATAAACATAGGATCACCTTCCTTTCGTAAAGCAAACAGTATGCAAAATACACAAAGCATGCCATTGGCAGCCTTTCGCATACAATGGAATACAGAAAATCCGGCAGCCTGCATTTCTCATGCATTTTGCCGGATTCCTATATCCAAAGTATTTTCACAGCAGACCGGTTTTCTCCAAACTGCCTGCCTCTGTGCTTTCTTACATCATATCTTTCTATTTTTGCTAAACTGATCCGCTATGCCGCTTTTTGCCTGTCTGATGAATCCATAACATCCAGCAAGAGCTTCGCAGCTTCTTTCAGCGTTGCATTATCACCGCTGTAACGTTTCGCAATCCATTCCAGAGCCTTTCTGCCGCTTTCTCCTGCATCCATGGCATCCCCGAGAGGCTTACCCATGAACAGCCCCATGGTGCATTCCACCTTCCGTGCCTCTTCCACCGTCATCCCATCGGAACTGGGTTCATCCTGTCCACCCATGTCTTCCATTAATGCCTGGAAAAAATCATCCTCCTTTTCATTCACACCATCTGCCGCGAAAGGAATCTCTTCATCCGGCGGTATCTCCACAAACCCATCCTCTGCCGTATCTGCGGTTCTTACAAGCTCTTCTGTTCCTGCCTCCATTGGTACGTCTTCACTTTCCTGAAGCATGGATTCAAAAGAGATCTGCCCTGTTACCTCATCCGCTTCTTCTGCTGCAGCAGGTTCTGCTGTTTTCTGTCCATTTTTTATGGAATCCTCCTTACGTGTCGTTTTGACTTCTTTCTTCTGCTCAGCTATATTCTGAATCTGGACTTTCTTATCTGCTGTTCCGGGATTTTTTTCCGTATGTTCTGTTCCCGGATTCTGAACTGCAAGAGTTTTTTCCTCATGGCCTGTCTCCGCAGGATTCATTTTCTGCGTTTTTCTGCCGCAATCCTCCGGCTGACCTGCTGCAGACCGAGCCGGATTCTTTGGATATGTTTCATCCAAAGACGGAAAACGTATCTCCTGCTTTGTTTCAGACGCACCTTGTAAACGCTTCTCACGGACTGCGCCCTCTATCTGCCCTTTGGAATCTCCGGAAGCGGCTTTCCCCTTCCGCTGTTTCCCTGGCTCCGAATACTCTTTCTTTGATTTCTCCTTCTTTTTCTCCGGATTCTCTTCCATCGGCACGGTACTGTAATCATGAAAATCCGCATCATCTCCCCCCTGATTGATACTGAATCTATTGGAGAGATAATGCTTGATCGCATAGGTCCAAGCTGTTCCCTTGGCCTTCTCCGGCATTTCGTGCGTTCCCACGGCATGGATGCATGCCGTCTCCTGTTCCTCCGGCCGATCCGCATTGACCCAGCCAACCAGAAGGTCTGACTCATAGATCCAGCAGCCATTTTCCTGCACCAGATAAATCGGATTTCCATTTGCGTCCCGTTTCGTTGGAGTTTCCTCCAAAATCTCAAAATTCACGCCATACCTGTTCAAAGCAGGTGTCAGGAATTTATGGATATCATCTATCCTGATAAATTCATAATCCACATCCTCACTGTAACGCTTTTTCACAAGTGCCGGAATCCGCTTTCTTACTTTCCAAAGCTTCTGCTGAAGGTTCAAATGATTGTATGATTTCATATGTAGTTCCTCGCTTTCTTCTCATGTTCTTTTTTCTTGATTCTCTTTCTTCTTTTTTCTGGTCAAAAGTGCTTCCCGGATACATCCATAAATGATCTTCTGACGGTACATTTCTGCCCCGAAGTTTCGAAACCACTGCTTTGCCACTGCGTACACCAGCCGCTCTTCATCCTTTAGATACAAAAGATATACCTGCATCGTAAAAAATCCTGTTCCGTCTCCAAAATGATATGCCGGAATATATCGGACATCTTCCGGATCCGTTCCATGGAGAAAATATGTCTCTGCCCGGTCTTCTATCTCCCTCTGGTCGATTGCGGGGATAATCTTTCTTCCAAACTGACGGAACAGCTCCGGTCTGTGTTCCAGATGATAGAGCAAAAGCCTGTTCGCTTTCCGGATCACTGTTTCTTCAGCCTGAGCTTTCTCCCGAAACCGCATCCTTTCCGGCAGTTCCATGATCCGATACAGGATCGGAGACGCATCCGTCAGTTCCCAGGTTTCTCCATTCAAGATTCCGGCCAGGCTCCAGTCAGCTCCAGTTCCCGAACGTTTTTCCATATCACTTTCCTTCCGGCAATACAGAAGAGAAAACATTCCTTTTTTTACAGAGCAAAGAATCTGTCCATTTACTTTCAACATGGTGTCTGTTCTCTGGCTCATCCATTGGAAGCACCGGAAGCTGTTCTCGCTGCTGTATACCCATGCCGGCAGCATTTCCCTGTCCGTCTGTGTCAGCTTCAAAATCGGTTCCCCCTTTCCGCAAAGGAAACGGGATCAGGAATGATATCCCAACGCTTAATACCGGATTTCTCCCGGAATATCATAATCGCTCCACTTCTTTGTAATACATTTGGAAATATCCTCTTCCAGCTCCAGCATAGCCCTTTCCTTTGTCCCTTTTTCCTTTGCCAGAGAAAGTACCTGACAGATTCCGCAGTATGCGTCATAGGCGGTGCAGGCCTGATTGCCGGATTCCGTTTTAAACCGTTCTACGGTCTCAGCGATGAGCTTCTTTCCAATCCCCACGCTCTTCATAATCCCAACCATGGCGTTTGCCGGATATTTGACCTGAATGTCAAACAACCTGCCCATCCCTCGGAGGGTTTCCTTATAAAATTCGAAGATCTGCCGGATATTTTCCTCAACTTCATCGATCCCTCTTCTGCCCCGGTGGATCGTCTTTAGCGCCTTTCCTAAAACAATGGTGTTCTCCCCTTCCTTCATAGAATAGCAGACATTGGCTCCGGATGCCGCCACATCGGATGTCATGATCCGTATCTCTGTCCTCAGCTGTTCCTGGGCTTCCCTGCCATACTGCTTCATGAGGTTCCGGTAGGCTCCCAGCATCCTTTCGTCCTTCACCGACCAGGCCGCCGTGGTCAGGGAATGATCCGTAAATCCCCCGGCAAACGATACATCTTCAAAATCACCATTGACATAAGCAGACGCTGCCATAAAAATATCCATCATATGTATGATGGAATAATCCTTCGGGTCGCCGGAATGGATCGCCCGTATCTTCCCTTCGAAAAAACGGAGCAGTGCCTTTCCCTTGGAAACGCCCAGGCATTCATTGAGAATATATGCCAGAATCGGCTTTTTCACCTCGGAGAGCGCATTCCCTGAGATCCTTGCGCGCCGCTGGATCGTCGGCAGGGCCGTTCCTCCCAGCAGATACACATTTCCCATGGCCTTTACCAGCAGCTGGGTATGTTTCATAGTATCTGACAAAACCTCGTCTGTCTCTGCCCCGGAAATTGGGGTCACACTCTCTGCATTGCCCTCTGCCGTCAATACTTCAATGCTTTTACACGGTACCCGTTCCCACCATGCATGTGTTTCCACTTCCGCCAGATACTGATGAAGCCCGACCTCTTCCCGAAATATTTTTGAGAAATTATCCTGATAGTACATAGCCTCCTCCTTTCCCAAAATCTCCCGGCATTCAGGCCGCCAGCTCCCTGTACAGATCTACCGCCCTGATCCTGCCGTCGCTGATACAGAATTCATAGCCGTCTTCCGCCATAGAAAGCAGCAGGCTCAGCTCCAAATTGTTTGCGTTGTCCCATTCAATCCTTGTCATTGTTATTTTCTCCTTTCGTACAATAGCCTGTAGCCCCGGCAAAGCCAGACAGCTGCAGAAGTTTCTTAATTTTCATGCCCGGCATTCAGGCTTCTTTCCGGCATGGCCGTCCGTATTGCCTGGCTCCCGTTCCATTGCTTGCATTCTTCTCCTCCTTTCCGAACCTATGGAACAAAAAAAAGGACGCAAAAAAGAGCGACTCCTTTTTGTATCCTTGTCTTTCTGCCTGATCCTTATTCTTTACAGCATGATGCTCAAATTTCGCTTCCGGAAAATCTATCCGGGACAAAAACTAATTGTGAAAATCTGTATGATTTCCACATAAAATTTAATACAATTTCAGATTATCACAATATATAGTATGTGTCAATATTTTTATTCTATATATTGTGCATCTGTCCAAAAAAACAACAACAAATAACAAATGGAACGCTTATCCAATCCTTTGCACAGTTCCTTAATCCAGAGGTTCTTCTAAAAGTTCTCCCAGATCTTCTTCTGATTCTTCCATTTCCTCTGCGGTCTCCGATTCTTCTGATTCTTCATATAACGCATCCGAATCCGCATCATCAGTAAGTGGGAATACGTTTCGGGCAATGCCCCTCCCCTGCTCATCCATTTCGGTTTGGAATTTTACAGCTTCATCCGGCAGCAGCTTTCTAAAGCCTTCCATCTGAATCTCCGAAAAATGCACGAAAAATTCTTTTCCTGCCCCGTCCGCAACAAATCCGTATCCTCTCCTTGCGCTAAACCATTTCACCGTTCCTTTTACAAAATTTTCTGCCATGTTTATCTTCTCCTTTTCTATTTTTTTCTCCGCGCATGGCGCGCGGAAAGTGGGATGGTGCGGAATCGAACCGCACCCGTCTCTCCAAAGCATCCCTCCCTAGTGAGTGACTTATATCAGCTCCTCAAAACCATAAAACGAATCCACATTCAGCACGGCATCCAGTCCATCCATACCAGACAATGCCGCTTCTTTTGTTCTTCGAAAGTAAAAACGATACCGCTTCCCTACCTGGCATCTGCTGTCTTTATCAATCAGCAGCGCAGTACAACGTCCATCAGCCTGGCGTACATGTACCTTATACACTTTTCCGAACCGGTATCTGCCCTGAATCCGAAAAACTACTCCTTCTACCGTTTCGTAGCCTTTTTTCTCTGCCATCGCAAACAGACTGTATGCTTTATAAACACAGAACATGCTGAGCACGGCTGACCAGAAGATATAACTGCCTTCCCCCAGTCCCCTTCCCATATGGATCCCAAGAAACAGGATCAAGAAAGACAGGATGACTATTTTTAATATCCTGTCTTTCAGCACTACGGGAAATTTTTCATATTGTTCCATACGGCTCTCGATCCGTTTCATGAGTGCTTCCAGTTTCTTTTTTGTTTGTTTTTGCTCCAATCGCTTTACTCCTCCTGCTTTTTTGATCCTGTCCTGCCATGGGCGCCTTCTGCTTCTGTTCCCGGCGCAGGATCTTTCTTTACGGGTTCCAGGCTAAAATTTATGCAGCCAAACATTTATGAGAAAAGAAGCAGCGCAATCTTAGGCACCAGGTAAAGCAGGGACAGCCCCGCGCAAACCCGGAACACACCGCGTGGCTTTTTCATTTTCCACAGTTCCTGCTTTTTTGTTCCTACTATATGAACACTCCCCGGCACCTCCCATTTCAGTCTGCGGTAAAATCTTCGGAAGGCTGCCGTTTTATATCCAAAGGATTTTACCAGAAAGATGTGCCCCGCCTTTTCCTCCTGCCCCAGCAGGATAAAGCTTTTCTCAGCATTTTCCCGGAGGACCACATAAAATTCCGGAATCCCCGGTCGGCTTCCCTCCACGATCTTCTCAATCTCATCCAAAAAGATCCGGCAGGACTCATAATTCCCATGACTTTCCATCTGCCGGATGACCAGGCACTCCTTTGTCACTTCCAGATAGCAGTTCCTGGTCTCCATGATCTGCCGACTCATGCGGATGGCCGCAGTCAGGGACAGAAAGGTGCAGATACCGGATGCCAGCAGCAGATACACAAGTTCCCAATTCCACACTCCCCTGGAAATGAAATGTAGAAAGAGCAGTCCCAGTATGGTACTGCCCCCTGCACCAGCCAGGCAACGCTCCCGGCTGTCCATCACCTCATATACATCTTCATCCGTAGCTCTTAATACCATACCTGCCTTCCTTTCTGCATACTGACCTCATTTCAAAGATTTCGTCTATGCACCATGCTTGATCTGCCTTGTGATAATGCCCTCCGCGACCTCGAACCTGTCGTTGATCCTGGTCACAACAAATCCCACCTGGTCTTTTTTCCCAGGCAGGCTTGCGGTATTACAGGAATGGGCGATCGCATTGACACCGATATTCAGCCTGATAAAATAAGTTCCTTTATATACGTCTGTGATGATCCCTACATATTTCCCCTGTCTGTGGCATTTTTTCAGGTTATCTTTATTGGTGTTCGGCGTCGCGCTTTTTGCATCCACCGAAACAGTGACCTCTTCGGGAGATTTCGCCTCCACCTTGTTCACCATGACCAGCGCCAGGTCTCCCACCTGGAACCGCTCCCCTGCGTCTACCATCCATTCCCAGGCCATATCCCGCGCCCGGACAGAGCATTCTACGCCGAACACTTCCAGGCGCACTGCCCTTGGGGCCACTGCGATCACCCTCGCTTCCACAAGCCGCCCCGGATACAGCATCGGCTTTTCCTCCGGATTCTCCGAGAAATAAAACATCTGCCGTTTTTTGAGCATAGCGTCCTTCCGGGATGCTACAACGCTTTTTGACTTTGCGTCCAGATCCTTGATCAGAAAATCGATGCTGCAGCCCAGCATGTTGTTGGCAATCCGTGTCTGCCGGTTCAGGGCGTCAGAGTTCTCCCTACCGTCGCCGCTCAGGTTGATCATCATTTCATCCATGGGGATGATGATCCGAAATCCATTGAAATACGTAACCGCTACGACCCATCCGCTTTCCAGCTTTTCAATCCCGCTTAAGGCCCCTGTCAGGATCTTCCTGGTACGATGCGCGTTCAGCAGTTGGTGCCACCGGGCATCCTCCTGGTCTTTCAGAGATTCCACATGAGAATCCACATCGATCGTCAGGATACTGTCCGGTAAAACTGCCCTTGGGATCTCCTGCGCCTCCGGCTGAGTAACCTCCATTTTTTTCTTCTTTGATTTTTCTTCCATATACAGCCTCCTATTTTTTATTATGAAAAAGGGCACAAAAAAACAGCCCTTTCAGGCTGGATTGATGTGCCTCATCTTTTTACAGTTACCATTTTAGAACATGGAAAATCTTATGTCAATAGCATTACAGTTGCAATACGATCGCAATATCGTCGCACCTTAGTCGCAGAATCCGGACATCCATTCTTCCCACTGATCCCGCGAAAAATAACAGATTCTTCCGTAAATTTCCCGGCAGATGTGATTCTGCTCCAAATACTCCAGGCTGCAGATCTCCGGGTTATCCTTAGCCCATCCTGTTTCTTCCAGAAACGCTTCCCAGGTGTCGAAAATCTGAATGCATTTCCATGCCTGTTCTAGCTTTTCCCGCTCCTCTTCTCCAATGTAAACAGCAAACTCCCGCTGTAAAAGTCTTACAAACCCATACCGTATCAGTGTAAGGTCCAATATCTCCTTCTGCATTCTTCCCACTCCTCCCACTTCCGCTTGATCTTATGACAGACTCTTTCGCTTCTCGTCTAACTCATTACTCTGCGAAAATAAATCCTCCACCTTCATAACGCTCCCTGCCGTCTGTTCTATGGTACTGCTTGTATACGTCTTTTCCTGATGCCGCTTTTTCACCTCGTAATCCGACCGTAATGGTTCTTCTTCCTGCATGGCCTCCATCCCTACGTTTTCTGCAACCGAATCCATCTCCTTTTGATCCGCTTCCGTCTCTGTTTCCCAATCCTGCCCTTTGTGCATTTCTTCCGCTTTCCGCCACTCCGGGATATGGTCTGCCGTCTTTTCCATTTTCAGATATCTGGAATCAGGGTGCTTTGTATAGTCCATCTTACGGACACGCAGCGCCTTCTGCCCCCGGATAAACAAAAGTCCCATATCCCAGGGAAACCGGAGAACCTCATCCGGAAGCAGGAGCTGCCGCTTTCCTATAGAGGAGGACTCGGAATATTCCGGCACATAGTCGGTCATGCGCATGGTATAATAGTTTTTCCGGATGGAATCCACCGCCACGGTGATCTCCCCGGAACGTCTGCTGAAATATTCCGCCGTGGTCAGGTCATTGCAGCCTAGAAACACAGAGAAATCACAGCCGCCCAATATTTCCTCCCACTGGTTGTCCGGATACCGGTTCTGCATCTGGGGAATGTTCTGGAACAGAATGCTCATTCCAATTCCCCTGCTGCGGGCCGTAGCCAGCTTTTTCTTAAAATCCGGAATCACTCCGATGTTGGGAAATTCATCTAATACCATCATCATCGGTACAGGCAGCTTCCTCTCTTTTGTGCTATCCGCCAGCCGAACCAGCTTAATACTCAAAAAAGACGTAAACAGGGTCGCTAATACGTCATACGTGGAATCCTGGTCAGAAGTAATACAAAAATACGCGCATTTCTGTTTCCCAGGCAGAGTCAGGTCAATCTCCTTATGGCTGGTGATCTTCTGTACCGTTTTATTCTGCAAAATCTGCAGCCGGGTCCCCAGTCCCAGCACCGCATTCCCTTTCACCTTCTCCGCCTTGCTGAACAGCCGGTAGGGCCCCTTTGCCGGATGGCTGTCCGGCAGCTTGTCAAAAATCGCGTCCAGAGCTTCTACGCTTTTGTTAAGCAGCAGGTTATAGGCTTCCGGAAAGGTCTTCTTTCCCGGCGGATACTCCTCATAAACATACAGACAGAGCGCTTTCAGAAGATCCATTTCCACGTTGTCATAAAAATGGTCGAATTTATCCGTGGTATTCCGGATTACTACATCGACGAAAATGTCGATCAGCCCGCCATCGTCTATCTCTGCCAGGCAGTCCCACGCATCGGAATGCGCCAGGTCGATCAGGTTCAGCTGCCTGCATACGTAGGACTGCTCCCGCAAATATACGACCAGATCCTCATACAATTCACTTTTTGGATCCGAAAGATACATACTTTCCCCCCGCCTGATGCACTGCAGGGCCATCATCCTTGCGAATGCCCGCGATTTCATGGATCCCTGTGAGCCGCATACCGCAAAATTCCGGTTCAGCGGTGAATCCACAGGCAGGCTGAGCACGCTGCCCTCTTCCAGGTCTGTCCCGAAGATCACTCCCTGAACGTCCCCGGCATCTTTGTGAAATTCCAGCACCTTCTTTTGAACCTCCTTCTCCATGTACCCGGCTGTTCCATAGGTTCCCTTAACGGAATACTCAAAGTTTCGTTCTTCATCCCTTCCGGCCGTCTCCCTGCCCTTACCACGCCAGGCGATCACTGCCGCCACCAGTCCAAATACAGGGATCGCCAGCACAGAAAACCAGAATCCCTTTCCGGTTCCGAATCCATGTGCCAGACAGGAAAATGGATTCAGCCGGATCTTCGCTTCTGTAAAAAAGAGTTCCAGAAAGCCTCCCACATAAAAGGCCAGTGCCAGAAGCCCCAGCACAGAAAGCAGTTCCTTCCGCCTCTGTTTCATCCATTCTTTCCATTTCTTATCAATCGTTTTCCTCCTCTCCTATGTCTCCATTAACCGCTTTCCATATACTGCTTTACTTTCTCAGATGAAACCGTTAATATCTGCACCCCCTTTCCAAAATAAGTCCGGAGGGCATCCGCCTGAAATTCCAGGCAGACCACCTTCCCTGCGCCCTTCCACTCCATCTCCTGGCGGATGCGCATCAGCTCCCGAAGCTCCAGCTCGTAGCAGAAGTACACCGGATTCCCGTTTTCATCATAGCCGGCGTAGAGGGAATATTCCTTATCTTCCCGTTTTTTCAGCATCTGACATAAAAATTCCCGGAATCGGCCGCCTGCCTCCCGGTCTGTTACCAGCCGGAACTGAACGCGGCTTACGTCTGCCATCGAAAAATAGTAGTAATGTTCATAGACATCATCTACCTGAAACAGTTCCCCTTTGAGCCCTCCGTCGCTTTCCAAAAGCTCCGGCATCAGATCCATGGTATTTCCGACCATCAACGCGTCCGTTCCATGCATAAATCCCTGTTTTATCAATACTCCTTCCGCAAAACTGCGCATAGAGCGCTCCATCTTTTTCGCCCACTTCATCCGCTGGTCCATGGAATGATAGACTGCAAATATCTGCTGCCCGCAGATAAGCAGGCCGCAGGCCCGGGAACCTTTGATCCTGTCGGAACTCCCTTTAAACTCTGCCGCTCCATAATAAGCCGGATTCTTTGCCTCTCTTTCGAAAGCAGGCGGGAACCTGGGCTTTTCTGTTAAAAACATCCTGAGCCCCATCCGATAACAAAAAATCCATGCCATACTCATCCGGTGCAGGCGCAGACGTTTCTGCGGTTCACTTTTCACATGGCTTGTCTCAGCCGGACCCTCCAGATACAGGGAAAAGTCCCCTGGATATCTGCACAGCAGCTCCCGCCTTCCCTTTGCCTTTAATGTGTAGCCTCTGATCCCGTCCTTCTTACGGACAGATATATAACCTTCCTTTTTCATCTGTGTCGCCAGATAAGCGGCATAGGTCTTTGAGCCCACCGCAGTCCCGGCCATTTCCACTGGGAACTCCCCGCTGATCCCGATCAGCTTTAACAGCAAATCCCGCTTTTCCACTTGTGACTGTACCACCCCGCTTTCCTTGAAACCATACCCTGTCCCTTGAATACATGGGTATTTTTCTTCAAATCTATTCTCCCGTTTTCTTCATGTTTCCAGGCTTTCCGGCTTCTCCGCCGCATCGAAACCGCTCTGCCTGAAACGTCTTCATTTTTCGATATGATTATCACCCATAGTTCCGGCCATTCAGCCATTCCGGAAATGCTTTCTGCTTCATTACACAGATACAGGTCCCATCTTCCTCCTCCAACCGGCTTTCATGATATACATTGATATAAAGCCCTCCGTCGGATCTTAAAAAGAAATTTGAGATCACATCCAGCACATGCTTTTCTTCTATGTTATCATGATCCCTCACCCTTCCCAGAGGAAGCCCTTTCTCATAGCAGTGCAAAAAGCAGACAGTCCCCTTTTCAAAAAACGGGATTTCCTGCCCCTGCCCGGCCCGTTCTGCACACCAATTCCGCAGCGCTGTATATAGGGGCTGGTACAGATAATCCGTATATGCGGATTTCCTGTGGGGAATCAATACCGGCATGGAGATCTGCAGGATTTCCTGCACATATTCCACTTCAATTCCGTGGATGTGAACCAGCGCATTCTTATAATCCACATATTTCTGTGTATCCAATGTCAGTTCTAAAGTCAGCCTTCTAAGCCGCTCTGTCAGATATTCCGAATTTTTTGCCGCATCCACGATCATGTCATTCAGGCTGTCATACCGTACCGCCCCGTCCTTCCTGCAATAGGAACGCAGGATCCCTCTGGCCTCTGCAACCCGCTGTTCCACTTCCCCGGAGATGCGCTGTACATGGTCTAACTGTTTCTGCATCTTCGCCAGCGCGTTGGGTTCACCGCCCTTTTTTATAATATTCGACTTCACCATCCTCCTTCACCGTGCAAAAGCCAATGGCGCCCGGAAGGTCAATGGCCGGGATATCTTCCGGAGATTCCACCACCACGATATGGCCGCTTTTCTCCATATCCCGCTTCGCGAACATGCGGTCTGCCAGCCCGGCATCCTTCCTGGATATGTACAGGATATCGTAGAGCTCCGCGTCCCCGACAAATACGATACGGACCGGGTATTCTTCCCGGGAAACCAGAAAATGCTCTTCTATCTTTTTCTGCTTCATCAATGAGAGCAGCACCCAGACTGCCTGCATCGTCCCCGGCTCCCCCGCCTGATAGGAATTCTCGTTTGCCGCCACCATCCTGGTGTCCGGATTGATATATATCTGCTGCTCTTTTTCCAAGGCTTTCAGGGCTTTCCCCACATATGCATCTCTCCCGTCCTGCCTGAAAAACGCATAAATCTGTCTTTTATAGAGCGTATTATATCTTTTCACGAGTCCCAGCACTTCCCGTTCCATCTGCCTCTGGTTATTTAGGTTCTCCATTGTCTTTGCACCCTTTCTATTTGTACGGACAGCGCATTCAGGCGCAGTCCTGTTCTGAACAGTTCCAAAGTTTTATACGTTTTATTTTCCTTTACGCTTATTTCACGCATACAACACGTTTTAAGTTATGAAATTTCTTTTATCACGTAAACAATACGTCATTTTTCTTGATAGACATTTTGATTGCACATACAATACGCATTCTTTACGTGTTACGCCTTCCTCTCCCTCCTTTCCCATTTCATACGTAATAAAAACGCATGGAACACGTATAAAAACAATTTCTGTTCCTTTCCTATACGTTTCCATCACGTAATCCATGCGTTTTCTATTTCACTATATTTTTTCACCCTGGTTTTTACAGCTTCTGGCG
>Ga0137307_102468_pt1 | contig 12794 bp, 8 predicted proteins | sample NAcewD2O_March_2_FD_97180 | JGI IMG/M metagenome (GOLD analysis project Ga0137307, IMG submission 97180) | Mouse cecal microbial communities from Vienna, Austria - N-Acetylglucosamine amended D2O_March | ecosystem: Host-associated > Mammals > Digestive system > Large intestine > Cecum | place...
ACTTTGACTTTCAGATCGTCTTTTGTTCCAAGATTGCCATTCTCGAATTTACTTGCGCCAAAAGAATTTTTTTGATATAGAAAGTATATGTCGCTGAAACTCTATCTATCCACATGATGATACAAATGCCGTTGCGCGCCTCCGGCAAGTCCGCGCCCAATCCTTTTACACCTTATATTATATAGAAAGAATCGAGATTCATAAATCATGTAAATCATGTTAAACATCGCTCAGACCCTTGCAGACACCCCTAAAAACCACTATCTTTACACTACGAAACACACCTGCATCTATCGCCTGCTTCCACTGTCCCCCTTTTATACGAGACTCCCTGATTTACCACGCATTGGATTATTGAAATCTTAAAAGCACGCCAATTTTTTGCACTTTCCGATTATTTTCATAATTTTGTGGCTGATTCGGCTCAACCAGCTTGGATCGGCCCAACCTTGTTTTATACCATCAGTTTAATAGTTAACCTGTTATACCAATCATTTGACAAAAATTAGTACTTTCTATATCGAAAAAAACTTGCATGAACGAAATCTTATTTATTATTATTTAACACCAAAACATGAAAGACTTAATCCAAGGTCGTAGTCTCCGGCTGCGGCAATTTTCCTTTGCGACACATTGGAAAACCATGCTTCTCCTGTTGGTGCTCTGCGTATGCTTCAATGCCAACGCACAGAATATCACCGTATCCGGTACGGTGGTCGACGGCACCGAAGAACCCATGATTGGAGCTACCGTTACGGTGGAAGGCACCAAAAATGCCGTTGCCACTGACATCGACGGTAACTTTATCCTCAAGACTGTTGCCAAGAATGCCACTCTCGTAGTGTCATACATTGGTTATAAGACAGAAAAAGTGGCTGTCAACGGCCAGACCCACATCAACATCACACTTTCGGAAGACTCCGAGGCTCTTGAAGAAGTCATAGTTATCGGTTATGGCGGCACCCGTGCCCGCCGCGACCTCACCGGTTCTGTAGGCTCGGTTTCAGGCGCCAAACTCGCCGCAGTACCCGTGACCTCGGCCGCCGTAGCCCTCCAGGGTAAGGTAGCCGGCGTGCAGGTTACCACAGTCGACGGTCAGCCCGGTGCCGACATCAACATCCGTGTGCGTGGTGCGACATCCGTGACCCAGTCAAACGACCCTCTCTACATTGTCGACGGTTTCCAGGTTGACAACATCAACGACATCCCGCCGAGCGACATCCAGAGCATCGACATCCTCAAGGATGCCTCACTGACAGCAATCTACGGTGCCAAGGGTGGTAACGGTGTTGTTATCGTGACCACCAAGTCAGCCCAGGAAGGCAAGACCCAGGTTTCGTTCAACGCCCAGGGTTCTGTCAGCCACATCTCCAAGAAGCTCGACCTTATGAATGCTTATGATTTCGTTGACTACCAGTGGGACTTCGCTACAGGCCGTTCGAAATCGTCAAGCTCTGCAAAACTTTTCCGTTACAACTTCGGTAACATCCGTGACCTTGACCTCTATCGCAGCGCTCCGACCCATGACTGGCAGGATGAAGTGATGGGCAACGATCCCTTCTCATACTCTACCAACGTATCGATCGGCGGCGGTAACGACAAGACCCGTTACAACATCTCTCTTACCCAGTCAGATGACCGCGGTATCATCATGGGTTCAGGTGTTCGCCGTACCAATATCCACACCAAGCTGCAGACCAAGATTCTCCCGAATCTTACCCTCCAGTTCAACCCCAAAGTATCTTATCGCCGCGACGAAGGTGCCGGCGGTGACAACGTGGGCACCGGCGGTATCATCGACGTGCTCCGCTATCGTCCGACCAACGGTATCCGCGAACTCGGTGACATCTTCTGGACTCCCGGCGCAGCCGACCCCGACCAGGAAGCCTTGTTTGAGTACACCAACCCTGTCAACGACATCAAGACCAACGTAAGAAAGAAACACGCTTACACCATCGCCAACCAGGCCGCTCTCGAATACAAGCCCATCAACGGTCTTACTCTCCGCACCGAAGGCAACTTCACCTTCGCATTCAGCGATGACAACCGCTTCTGGGGTCCGCTGACCGATACCGGCAAGAAGAACCAAACCCTTCCCGTGGCTCAGGTAGAAAAGAAGCAGACCAACCAGTACACCTGGACTACAACTGCCTCTTATGACTGGAGCATCAAGGAAAAGAACAACTTCTACGCCCTCGTAGGTTTCGAACTCTATCACAAGCAGGCCAAGTCGTCAAATCAGAAAAACCGTTACTTCCCGCGCGAAATCACAGCCGACAAAGCCTGGGACAACATGGGTCTCGGCAAAGCCTGGACTTCGACAACCGAACTCGGTACCGCTGACCGCACCACTTCTTACTTCGGACAGCTCAGCTACAACTACGATCACAAGTATCTCCTTTCGGCTACTTTCCGTGCCGACGGTTCTACAATGTTCGCCCCCGGCCACCAGTGGGGTTATTTCCCCTCCGTATCCGGTGCATGGGTTATCTCAAGCGAGGAATTCATGAAAGACCTCACCTGGCTCAACGAACTCAAGTTCCGCGTGGCCATCGGTAAGGCCGGTAACAACCGAATCAAAGCCGACATGTGGCGCTATATCTACAGCACCAACTCATCAGGCGGCCCCAACTTCGGCGAATCGACCCTCAACCCCGACGGCGAGATCTACTATGATACATCAAACTCCCTCCCCACCCCCGACATCAAGTGGGAGACTACCCTGACCCGCAACTTCGCCTTTGACATCGCTCTGTTCAACAACCGCCTGCGCATCACTCCGGAATACTACTGGAACACCACTTCCGACCTTATCTATGAGGCCGACGTGCTGACCACCCTCGGCTACGGCAAGCAGTATCAGAACATCGGCCAGGTGACCAACCGCGGTTTCGAGCTCTCGATCAGCGGCGACATTCTCCGCGGCAAGGACTATGTGCTCTCTGCCAACTTCAACCTCGGCGCCAATAAGATGAAAGTCGACAAACTCACCGGCGACGAAGATTATCTTGACCTCCGCCACGGCCGCGCCCACACTGACGCCGGCAACAACTACCGTCTTAAAGTCGGCGGCGAAGTAGGTCTCATCTACGGTTACGTCTATGACGGTCTCTATGGCTTCGATGAATTTACCTACAATTCCGCAAAGCAGGCATATGATCCCATTCCCCAGGTGTTTGACGAAAACGGCAAGCTCGTTTCCGGTACAGTGCTCATGGACGGCATGTACAACACAAACGACCAGGGTGCGCAGACCCAGCCCGGCAAGCCCAAGTTCAAGGACCTCAACGGCGACGGCATCATCGACCAGAACGATAAGAAGGTCATCGGTCGCACCACTCCCAAACTCCAGGGCGGTTTCGGTCTGAACGGTCAGTGGAAGAACTTCGACTTCACTGCCAACTTCACCTTCTTCCTTGACTTCGACGTCTACAACGCCACCGCTTACCGTCTCTCTTCTTCAATGAACAACAAGAACAACTTCTACAATGTCCTCAGCAAGTTCAACAAAGACAACCGCTGGACTTACACCGACACTGACTGGCGCTGGGAACACATGCTCGGCAACTCTCATACCGAATGGGACAACTTCGAAGGTTCCGGCGTTCCTATGGTCAACCCCGACGGATCTGAACGTAAGAAACTCTGGGGCTTCGAGAGATACCAGTATGTCAACGGCAACCGCACCGAGTGGAACCCTGCTGACGTTACCAAGGAATACACAATCTCACGCTTCGTTGAAGACGGCTCGTTCCTCCGCTGCAACGACATCACTGTCGGCTACAGCCTCCCGGCCAACATCATCTCGAAGGCCGGCATGTCGAAGTGTCGTTTCTACGCCTCTGTCACCAACCCCTTCATCATCACCAGCTACTCAGGCTATGATCCCGAAGTTGACGTGCAGAGCGGTCTGACCCCCTCTTACGACATGAACCGCTACCCGCGTTCACGCAGCTACGTATTCGGTCTCAATCTGACCTTCTAATAAAATCATAATACCAATTACGGAATATACACAATGAAATTTCGCAATATATTCATAGCAAGTCTCTCGGCTGTGGCCCTGGCATCATGCTCCGACTTTCTGGAAGTGGATGCTCCCTCAAAGAATGAAATGGGCTACGTCTTCTCTGACAAAACCGAGATGAACAATGCTCTCAACGGCATCTACAAAGCCATGTTGAGCGCCGACACCTATGGCGACAAGATCTACTCAACCTACGTCATGAATACTGACGTAGACTTCAAGACTAACTCAGGCCGCACACTGACCGGCTCCAACTGGAGCCGTTATGACGGCAATCCGATGGGCGGTAACATCGCTTCTACCTGGAAGCAGCAGTATGCCACCATCGAACTCACTAACCTCTTTGTGGAAGGTGCCGAATCTTCAGACCTCTACAAGACCGGTGAAGATGAATATGATGAAGACATCCTCCAGATGATCGGTGAGGCCAAGGTGGCCCGTGCCATCGTTTACCACGACCTTACCTGGATGTTCGGCGATGTGCCCTTCTCTTTCAACTCCACCCGCACTGCTGAAGATAAGATCTATCCCATCAAAGACCGTGCCGAGATCCTCGACGAACTCATCAAAGACCTGAAAGAAATTTCAGAAAACATGAAATTCGCCGATGAACTTCCTGACGGTGTTGAACGCATCTCAAAGGAAATGGCCTGGTCGATGATAGCCCGTATCGCCCAGACTGCCGCAGGCTACACTCTCCGCCCCGACGGCAACACCTACGGCAAGATGGAACGCATGAACGGCACCCGTTACACCGAATATTATGAAATCGCCAAGGAATATGCAGCCAAGGTGATTGATTCGCAGAAACACAAGCTTGCAAAGCCTTTCTATCAGGTGTTCCTCGACGAATGTAACTTCCTTCCCGCTTCAGGTGACGATGTTATCTGGGAGATCCCCTTCGCCAAGACTGCAAACGGCAAGGTTGGCTATTCTCACGGCGTTAAGCTCGATTCTTATCAGAGCGAGACTCCCCACCCCTACGGTGAAGCCAAATCTGATGTTCGCCTCAACGGTGTGTACCGCTACATGTTCAACGAAAACGACGTTCGTCGTGATTATGTCAATCAGCTCACCAAATATGACGCACCCGCTGGAGAAGCCATGTTTGACAACAACTACACCGTTTCAAACGGCAAATGGTCGAAACTTTGGGTGACCGGTGGCCTCGGTAACCAGACCACCGAAAACACCGGTATCAACTTCCCCTTCATGCGTTATACCGATGTTCTCCTTATGTATGCAGAAGCAGTCAACGAGACCGAGCACGGTGTCAGCGGCCCGAACGGAGCCAAGGCTATCGATGCCCTCGCTCAGGTACGTAAGCGCGCATTCCCCAACAATCCGGAACTTGTAGAGCCTTACATCGCAAGCCGTACTTCTGAAGAGGACTTCCGCAAGGCTGTGCTTGACGAACGTAAGTTTGAATTCGCAGGCGAGAACATGCGTTGGCGCGACCTTGTCCGTCACGATCTCCTGTCAGAGACTGTCTACTGGACTTTCTACCGCTACATCGCTCTTGCAGAAGCTTCTGAGTCCATATCTTCTTATCTCTCTGCCGTTGCAGCCTATGACTTTGACGGAAATGACGAAGCATATGAAAATGTGCCCTTCACTATCTACAATGTCCGTGACGTCGACAACATCATGACTGTAGATGGTATTGAGAAGCCCATCTATGAAAAGAGTGTCTTCCCCAACCAGGATGTCAAAGTCTGCCGCATCATCAACCCCTACCGACAGATGTCTTCGTCTGAAGTCAATAACCTCGGCTTGAACAACGTTCGCCAGGACATCATCGAATGGTCGAAAGAAGGTCAGATCCGCAACGAACTCCGCAACTCGCTCCGCGGCTACATCTACATGGTTGTGGAAGGTGGTGATGAAAACGGTGCCGACGGTGTGATCATGATCAACAACAACGGAACATGGAGCATGGACTCTCGTGACCTCGCTACATTCCCCAACCGCACAAACCTTCCGGTTATACGTTACATTCTTCCCATTCCTCAGTCTGTCATCGACCGTTCGCATGGCCGTTACGAAAACAAGTATGGTTACACGAATTCTTAACCTGAATAATTAAACAGAAAAATGAAAAAATTCATATATGCCCTTACACTGTGTATTGCCGCAGGCATGACATCATGTAAGGATGATGATTCGGTATATTCGCCGTCTGATCTTGACCGCATGCCCAGAACGATGTTCCGTAGTGAGAACACTACAAACGTCAGGCCTGAGAATGATGAATATTCATCAAAACTCATACCGGGCACCCGCAACTCTGTCCAGCTCCACTGGTATGGCATCAGCGGTGCGGCAGGCTATGAGATCCGCTATGCTGAAAACCTCACTACCGGTCTTATGGAAGACTGGAGCGATCCCACAAAAATTGTAGAGTCGTTTATCGTAGGTCCTGAACAGACCTCTTGTGAGATCCACAATCTTAACTACGGTACCAACTATCGTTTCATCATCCGAGTGCTTTCGCCCAAGGGCGAAGGCCACCACTCGGAGTGGTATGGTCTCGGCGGCGGCCGCGAATGGGAAGATTTTTGCGAAATCCCTACCGACAAATCCTATACCCGTCCTGCCATCTGCAGCCAGAAAGACAAGGACTACACTGCTGTGACCGTCCTCTACAAGCTTGCATATGATCCGAGTGACTATGACAGATCAGACCTTCTGGAAACTCTTGAAGACGGCACCCCTAACCCCGACTGCATCACAACCCGCTTCCCGGTTGATGCAAATAACAACTTCGTTGTTTCCTCAATCGTGGTCAAGCCCGCCCCCTTCAACCCCGAAGCTCAGATGCCTGACGGTTTCGTAAACGGTGTGCATGTCCTTACAGATGATGAAAAGAAAAATGGCGAAATCCGTCTGACCGGTCTGTCTGAAAACTCAGGCTACTACATCTATCTCCGCAACGATGACAAGATCATCTCTTATGAGAACATGTCAGGCCAGATGGTTACTTCTGATGTTGACGCCAACTTCAACCCGATGTTCGTCCGCACCAAAGGTGATCCCGCAGCTCCTATCCTTATCGAACCGATCGTTGACCCCAATGACACCATCCCCGGTGCTGTTGAATACAACGCTACCCGTATCGACACCATCATCACCAACTTCGTTAACTCCAACGAACTTGCTGAAGGCCAGGTGTTCTACCTCCGTGGCGGTCACAACTACTACACTTATGGCAACCCGCTCGTCCAGAAAGGCTTCACCCTCGCAACTCATCCCGATGACCTCGCCGAAGGCAAGCGCGCCGTGGTTTATCTCGGCGGTATCGCTCTCAAGGGCGGCAACCCCGTGACCGGCAACTGGGTGCTCGGCAAGAACAAGGAGGCAGGTGACGTTGACGCTCCTATCGAAATCAGCGATGTTATCTTCGAAGGTATCGATTTCCAGTGTCCGCTCGCCCGCAACTTCGGTGACGGCAGCGCTACCGGCAACTACTTCGCCAACATGTACTCAGGCGGTCTCGCAGTGACCTTCGAGTCATTCCAGCTCAAGAACTGTACATTCCAGGGCTTCACCCGTGGCTTCTTCCGCGTTCAGGGCCCCCGCTACAAGTTCTTCAAGAAGATTCTCATTGAAGACTGTCTCTTCTACAATCAGGGTTATTACGACAACAACGGCCGTGGCTACTCCTGGTTTGCAGGTGACGGTAAACATGTGAAGTCAAACCTCTACAATGACTTCCAGATGCGTCGTTGCACATTCTACGATTCGCCCCGTCACGCCCTCCTCTCTGACAACAACAAAGACCTCCTCTGGGGCAGCGACATCCATTTCAACATCACGATTGAGAATTGTACCTTCATTAACTTCTCTACCCGTTCTTCGGGCCGTCTGCTTTTCGAGTTCCGCTATATGCCAAATAATTCGAGAATCGCATTCAAGAACAACCTCATTGTTCTTGCAGCCGATCCGAATGACAAGCGTGACCTCAACCAGTCGGCATGTGACTTCCGCAACGTTGCAGGCGAAGGCCTTGTTACCTGGGATATCAGCGGCAACTACTCTCTCGGCAGCCGTGACGCCCACATGAAAGATGACGGTATCTTCACTTCTGCGGCATTCTCCGCCAAGAAGAATTCTGTAGGTGACAAGTGGAACTGGACTCCCGGTCTCGTATCAGGAAATGCCAATGATCTCATTGTCAAGACCGGCTCAACACCTCTCCGCGCCGATGAATTCTTCCAGAACCCGAACCCGAAGCACACCACCTTCGACAAGGCCAAACCTCATAAGGAAGACCACGCTGCTCCTGACAACATCTTTGAAGCACTCAAAGTCCGCAGCTCTGATCCCAAAGTGCAGGCTTCTGAAATCTATCAGAACCGCGTCGGCGACCCCCGTTGGTATTAATCCCGCTGACAAGATCTGAAAAGATCCCCCTTATAGCAAGCTTCCCGACCCCTCAAAAGGCCGGGAAGCTTTTTTTGATTCGACTGGAGGTTTGATCTCATTGGTCTAATTCCCCCACCTCTCCCAAAGCTCCCACTCTTCCCAATGCTCTCAACTCTCCCGATCCTCCTGGCCTTCCCGCTGCTTAAAAATTTTTCATTTTGCTCATTAACTGAAAAATTATTAATTTTGCACCACTAATACCAATTACAAAACTTAATGAGCCAACTAATCACCATTTCCCCGTCCCCTCATGCGCATACGCCGGTGACGGTGCGCAGGCTGATGCTTAACGTCATCGTAGCCCTGCTGCCGGCCGTAGCCCTCGCTCTCTATTGTTTCGGTCTTGGAGCAGCAGTAGTGATAGCCACATCTATCGCAGGATGTGTCGTAGTCGAATATCTCATCTCGCGCTACATGCTTGGCGAGAAACCCTCTATCGGCAACCTCTCAGCCGTGCTCACAGGCCTTCTGCTCGCACTCAACCTCCCGTCTAACCTCCCGATCTGGACAGTGCTGATCGGCTGCGTGATCGCAATCGGCATCGGCAAGATGACATTCGGCGGCCTCGGCTGCAACATCTTCAACCCCGCCCTCGTAGGCCGTGTGTTCCTCCTGCTCTCATTCCCAGTGCAGATGACCACCTGGCCGCTGCCCATGGAAAACCGCATGGCATATCTCGATGCAACGACCGGTGCAACAACCCTCGGCCAGCTCAAAATGGACCAGATCAGCGGCGCTGACGTCGACATCCTCACCCACGCCCTCGGATTCACCGGCGGCTCGATGGGTGAAATGGGTGCCATCGCACTCCTGATCGGATTTATATATCTTCTGTGCACACGCACCATCACCTGGCACATCCCCGTGTCGATCCTCGCCACCGTAGCCCTCTTCTCGCTCTGCATCGGAGTGAACCCCGGAGTCCAGCTCGTCACCGGCGGTCTGATGCTCGGTGCAATCTTCATGGCCACTGACTACGTAACCTCGCCGATGAGCCACTCAGGTATGATACTCTACGGAGTCATGATCGGCATCATCACCGTGGTAATCCGCCAGTGGGGCGCATATCCTGAAGGCGTATCATTCGCAATCCTTATCATGAACGGTCTCACCCCGCTCATCAACCGTTATCTCAAACCCCGCAAGTTCGGAGAAGGGAGGGTAGCAGCATGAAATCTACACTCGTAAACATGGTGCTCTCTCTGGGCGTCATCACGATAGTGGCCGCCGGCGCGCTTGCCGGAGTCTACACCGCCACCAAGCAGCCCATCGAAGAAGCAAAGGCCGCAAAGCAGAAAGCCGCGATAGGCCAGGTGCTTCCTGAGATCAGCTTCAACAATAATCCCGCCGAGGAAGCCGCGGAAGTAACCGTAGACGGCGAGACCGTAACCGTGTTCCCCGCCCGTCAGGACGGCGAGCTCGTTGGCCTCGCGGTTGAAAGCCACGACACAAACGGCTTCTCAGGCCTCATCACAGTGATGTATGGCTTCAACCCCTCAGGTGACATCACCGGCTATGCCGTGATGCAGCATGCCGAGACCCCCGGCCTCGGATCGAAGATGGGAGAGTGGTTCTGCAACCCCGCCCACAGCATCATCGGTCTCAATGCCGCCACTTCGAACCTCACGGTCAGCAAAGACGGTGGCGATGTCGATGCCATCACCGCAGCCACCATCTCGTCACGCGCATTCCTGCGCGCGCTCACCCTTGCCGACAAAGCCTCAAAACAATTCGCTGACCGCCAATAAAACCGACTCCAAGCCATGAACGATAAACTTAAAATACTTTTCAACGGTATCATCGCCGAAAACCCCACCTTCGTGCTGATGCTTGGCATGTGTCCCACGCTTGGCACCACCGGCAGCGCCATCAACGGCATGAGCATGGGGCTCGCCACAATGGCAGTGCTCATCTGCTCCAACGTGGTAATCTCTCTGATCAAAAACTTCGTGCCCTCCAAGGTGCGAATCCCTGCCTACATCGTCGTGATCGCCGCCTTCGTGTCGGTGCTCCAGCTCGTGATGGAAGCCTACGTGCCCTCGCTCTACGCCACTCTCGGCATCTTCATCCCTCTGATCGTGGTTAACTGTATCGTGCTCGGCCGCGCCGAAGCCTTCGCCTCGCGCCACGGGGTGCTTGACAGCTGTCTCGACGGCATCGGCATCGGACTCGGATTCACTGTGGCTCTCACCATCCTCGGCGCCGTCCGCGAACTCCTCGGCACCGGCAAGGTGTTTGATCTCACCGTCTATCCCGAACAGTTCGGCTCGCTTGTCTTCGTGCTCGCCCCCGGCGCGTTCATCGCCCTCGGCCTGCTCATAGCCCTCTTCACCAAGCTCAGATCAGCCAAGTGTTAATCCCCCCTCACGACTCTCATCCACCTTTTTAACAGAATAACGAAATGCTCGAATATATTTCCATCATAATAACGGCAATCTTTGTCAACAACATTGTCTTTGCCCAGTTCCTCGGCATCTGTCCGTTTATCGGAGTTTCGCGCAAACTGTCGAGTGCGGTAGGCATGGGTGCGGCGGTGACATTCGTGATGCTTCTCGCCACTGCCATCACCTGGGCACTTCAGGACCTCGTCCTCAACCCCTTCGGCCTTGGCTTCATGCAGACTATCGTCTTCATCCTCGTGATCGCAGCCCTCGTGCAGATGCTTGAGATCATCCTCAAGAAGATCGCTCCGGTGCTCTACAGCGCCCTCGGAGTCTTCCTGCCGCTCATCACCACCAACTGTGCCGTGCTCGGCGTGGCCATCACAGTGGTGCAGAAAGGCATGAATCTCGGCGAAAGCATTGTCTATGCCCTCGCAACCGCCGTAGGATTCACAATGGCTATAGCCATCTTCGCCGGCATCCGCGAACAGCTTGCCTGGACCTCTGTTCCCAAGGCAATGCGCGGAGTGCCCATCGCCATGATCTGCGCCGGCCTTCTGGCTATGGCTTTCATGGGCTTCTCAGGCATCAAGATCGGCTGATATCCCACTCCGGAATAGCTCTTGCATCCCCTTTGCAGGACCGCATAAAACAGACATCCACCCTTGGAAACCGCATTGTGCGGCAACAAGGGTGGATGTCTGTTTTGTATTGTCTCCGGCGCGGGGTGTCTGATACCCTCCGGCAGCCTCTGCGGCTATTTCTTCACTCCGAATGAAGGGTCGATCCTGATAAGATATGTGACGCCGATAGTGGCCAGACAGCAGATCATGGTCCAGATGAAGAAGTTCTGGTAGCCAACGGCCTCCTGAATCCAACCGGCGGCCATGCCCGGAAGCATCATGCCGAGGGCCATGAAGCCGGTGCAGATACTGTAGTGGGCCGTGCGGTGACGGCCTTCGGAGAAATAGATCAGATAGAGCATATAGGCCGTGAAGCCGAAGCCGTAGCCGAACTGCTCGATGAAGACACAGATGTTGACAATCGCCAGCGGAGCATCTGTGGCGAAGCTGAGATAGACAAAGGTCAGACAAGTGAGCGACATGCTCCACGCCATCGGGCGCAGCCAGAAACCGAGCCCGCGGCGCGCGGCCACGATGCCGCCAACAATGCCGCCGAGCGTGAGCCCGATGATTCCAACAGTGCCGTAGACCACCCCGACCTGCGCGGTGCTCAGACCGAGCCCTCCGGCCTCCGCAGGGTCGAGGAGGAAGGGGTTGATGAGCTTGACCAGCTGGGCCTCAGGCAGGCGGTAGAGGAGCATGAAGATAATTGCCACCCCGACCTGCTTCTTTCTGAAGAATTCGGCGAAGACATCGACAAATTCACGCCACACATCAGAAGCCGAGCGCAGTTTTCCGGCCTTGCTTTCCACCTTGGGCATGGCCCATGAATGGTAGAGGGCGAAGCAGAGGAAGAGCAGCGACAATATGGCGAATACTATCGCCCAGGAGAGCGGAATGTCGCCGGTGGCGGTTTCAAGTGCTCCGGCTATGATGACGAGCAGCCCCTGGCCCACTACGGTGGCCACACGGTAGAACGTGGAGCGTATGCCCACGTAGAGCGACTGCTGGTGTTCGCTCAGAGCAAGCATATAGTAGCCGTCAGCAGCTATGTCGTGGGTGGCGGAGGTAAATCCTACCATCCAGAACACGGCCAGTGTCAGAGAGAACCACAGCGGAGTGGGAAGCGCGAAGGCTATGCCGGCAAAAGCGGCGGCTATGAGCCACTGCATGGTGAGAGTCCAGCGCCGTTTGGTGCTGATGATGTCAACAAAGGGACTCCAGAAGGGCTTGATGACCCACGGCAGGTAGAGCCAGCCGGTGTAGAGTGCCGCGTCGGTTTCCGACATGCCCAGCTGGGTGAACAGCACCATAGTGACCATATTGATGAATATGAAC
>Ga0137307_102469_pt1 | contig 12778 bp, 19 predicted proteins | sample NAcewD2O_March_2_FD_97180 | JGI IMG/M metagenome (GOLD analysis project Ga0137307, IMG submission 97180) | Mouse cecal microbial communities from Vienna, Austria - N-Acetylglucosamine amended D2O_March | ecosystem: Host-associated > Mammals > Digestive system > Large intestine > Cecum | place...
AATTTGACATTACGCCGAGAGAAGGTTGCCAATATTGGGTAATGCCAATGATTGTCGAATTTATGGATATGCATTTTCCTAAGATACATCCCGATTTATTGCAATTTTTAGAGGATAACAATAAATATGGAATGAAAATGTTGATGAAAGATTATGAGGAATAAGGATAAAGATTTTAAGAAGATGCGAATTGATGTGATCAGCATAGTGATGTGTATAATAGTGTCTTAGAACAATTAGAAAAAGCGATTTCTTTAAAAGAAGATGGATTAATTCCGGAATCAGATGCTGTGATGAATATGTTGTCATTGGAGGTTGAAAAAATAATGGCACAATTTGATGAGCCTAAAGAGAAAATTGAAAATCTGAATTTTGATAAAAGTACATTGTCAAGGCGAGGTCGGCTTCTCGCTGAAAATGATATGGTTATGTTAAGGAATATATCAGATGAGGATTATGAAGATTATATGAAAGTATCCTACGAATGCGCTATTATGAAAAGTGCTTTTAAGGAAGATACTTTTAAAAAGGATTTATGGGAATCATTTTTATCTGATACAGCTGCGAACTTTTCCATTTATGACAAAGTATCTGGAGAATATGTGGGTTACTGTGGAATAAAAAATATAAATGTAGAGAATTGGGAATTGGTAATAGAACTTTTGAAGAAATATAGGCATCGGGGATATGGATATCATGCTCTTGTAGTAATGTTAAATGCTTTAACGGAATTGACAGGAAAACCTGCATATAGAAGCAGGGTTGACTCTGACAATTATGCTTCACAGAATCTTATGAAAAAACTTGGAGCGAAACCTAACGGAATTAGCGAAATGTTTATTCATGGAGAATATTTACGCAAGTTTCAAGAAGAAAACAAAGATTTAATTGATGATAAACTAAGAAAATTGGCAAAGGAGTTTCATGTTGCTCCGATTGATTTGATTGGGCATGTGTTGGAGTTTCGTATTGACTGGAATCCAACGGATTTATAGAATGAAATGGGCAGAAAGGCAGTAAATTATGAAATACTCGATAAGATTGGCGGTAAAAGATGATTACGATAAAATTGTGCGGCTTTACGAAAAGGCATTTGAGCATAGAGAAGGTTTAGTTGCGAAATATTACACAGGCTTTAATGAGTATTTATCTTTTTTTGTTAATAGGAATAATGCATTTATACTGGAAGAAGATGGTACGATTTGCGGTGCTGTATTAGTGTATGAAACACCTGACATGTTTTGTGGTCGCTCATTATACATTGAGTTTTTGGCTGTTTTGCCCGATTATCAAAATAAAGGCGTGGGTAGGGCATTGATTGAGTATGTCTGTGGTGAGGCGCACAGAAGGGGGATTACAGAAGTTTCTATCCGTACTGCCTGTTATAAAGATGCATATCTGATATATCGCCATATGGGTTTTCGGGATTCTCAAAGCGATTGTCGGTTTTTAACGATGAATTTGAAAAAGATAGATACAGATGTGGACTAAGTATGGTTGCATTTTCTCTTCGTATTGAATGAAGACCAATGAGTTTATAGAATGAGGAGAAGGCTTTTGAGTGACAAAAGAAATGACTTTATTGCAGGTAATGATCTTGCATTATATGGAGAAAAAATCATTGTAAATCTGCTGAATCAATCAAATGTGGAATGCTATTTGTCTACATATAAAAGGGCGTCTGCTTTTTCAAAAGTATATGAGATGATGCCTGATTTCTGGGAGCATCCGTGTGGGTGTATTAAAGATTATGCTGACGGAAAACGGGACAGCAAAGCAAGGTACTTGATAACTGAAAAAGTATCATTGCGGGGAGTAGGTTTCATTGAATTAGACTATAGTAATGTGGAAATGCCGGAAGTAGATATTGCAATACTTGATGAGTATCAGGGAAAAGGCTATGCCTTTGAAGCATCCAAGATACTGTGTGTAAATGTATTTGAAAATGAATCAGTAGAGTGTATTGTTTGGAACGCTTTCCGTTCAAATAAAGCAAGCTGTAGGATAGCTGAGAAGTTGGGCGGTAAGGTAGTAGAAGGAAAAAATTTGGTAGTGGAAGCTATGCGGGCAGCAGGATTAAAAGTGAATCCAGCAGAATATGCGGAAGCTCCTGCGACAGTGACATATGAGATTAGAAAAATGATATTTATTAACAGATTTTGCAATAGGAATTGTATGTGAGAAAAATTTTTATTAATGACAGGATGGGAGATGTATTGAATGAAAACGTTTGCTGAATTAAGCATGGATTTTTTATTTGATACATCTTTTTATTGCCGCTTTTGCAATTTTATTATAATTAAGGGGGCAGGGGATTTTTCCTCTGTTAGCAATTTTATAGAATTTCCTCATGGGAATTTTATAAAAAACTGTCTGTGGATGTCCATAGGCAGTGCTTGCTGTTTTATTCTGCGTATATACGCAGGCAGTGCTTGCTATTATGCTCTGTGTCATGACACAGGGAGTGCTTGCTGTTTCGGTGAGATGAACAAATGGATTTTAAGTTGTAGGGTTAGTCTGTCCAAAAACGATACCAGTGTTGCCGCCCATTTTGACAGAAAAATTTTGAAAAAGTTTTTGTAAATAGGAAGGAATTTTGCATATTTACTATGTAGAATAATCTTTAAGGCATATGAAATAAAAGCCTGTTTGAAAACTGAATATTGCAATATGCGTACAGGACGTGAGGATATGTGTAGCCACAATGTAGGTGCGCCATGATATGCTCGCTTTAATCCATTTTCAGGCAAATGTGAAGAAATGGAAAACAAACCTCTGAAGCGAAGGCATTGAGCGATAAAAACCTGACAAAATGCACAGCAGTTGTGCGGGGCGATGAAGCATATCTGTGATAATGATACTTCTGAATTTTTGATTTAAATTCAGTCATATAATGACGGTGTGATTCCGATGTGGGCAGCGTAATGACCTGTCACTTGTATGTAGGTTTATGGATTAAAGTAAAGGAAAAATTGACGGGAAATTTGTAATTTTTAGAATGAAAACAGCGTAAGGGCAGTTATGAACGTAACAGTTTATAGCTGTCTTTTTTTGCGTTCATATGGGAGGGATATTTATGACTGATGAATGGAGCGGATTGGCAGATATGCTTGCAAATTTGATTGAAAAATATGCGTCAGATTTGGATATAGAAAATTTACCTGATATAACAGTAGATAATCATGTGGAAGAAAAAAATAAGGCAACAAAAGACTGGCAAGATGTTTCTTGCTAATAGCAAGTGTATAATGTATAATAAACATGATAAGTGTGTCCAAACCAAATTTGGAAAAACATACTTGCTTATATTTGAGTGAAAGTACAAGGAGATGAGGTGACTATGGATTACAGAGATGAAATGGGAAAATCAAATATTATAATCTATACAACAGAGGATGGTTTGTCTAAGATTGAAACAACTTTTGATGGGGATACTGTGTGGCTGTCTATTGACCAAATGGCAGAACTATTTCAGAGAGATAAATCAACAATTTCAAGGCATATTAAAAATATTTATTCAGAAGAAGAACTTGTGCAGGAAGCAACTGTTGCATATTTTGCAACAGTTCAAAATGAAGGAAACAGGCAGGTAGAACGCAGCATTTGTTATTATAATCTCGATGTAATCATTTCTGTCGGCTACCGTGTGAAATCAAAACGCGGCACACAGTTCAGAATATGGGCAACCGGAATCTTGAAAGAGTATATGCGTAAAGGTTTTGCACTGGATGATGAACGTCTGAAAAACTTAGGCGGCGGTGGATATTTTAAGGAACTGCTTGAACGGATCAGAGACATTCGTGCATCTGAAAAGGTATTTTACAGACAGATTTTGGAAATTTATGCCACAAGCATTGACTATGATCCAAAAGCGGAAATATCCATTCAGTTTTTTCAGAAGGTTCAGAACAAAATTCATTATGCCATTCATGGGCAGACGGCGGCGGAAGTTATTTATACAAGAGCGGATGCGGAAAAGGAATTTATGGGGCTTACCACATTTGCAGGAAATCAGCCGACTTTGCGAGAAGTTGTCATTGCCAAAAACTATCTGAATGAAAAAGAACTTCGTGCAATGGGGCAGCTTGTGTCGGGATATTTGGATTTTGCAGAACGTCAGGCGGAGCGGGAACAGGCTATGACCATGAAAGATTGGGCGAAGCACTTAGACCGGATTTTAACAATGAGCGGCGAACAGTTATTGTCAGGAAACGGGAGTGTGACGCATAAGCAGGCGGTGGAAAAAGCAACTGGGGAATATAAGAAATATAAAGAGCGTACTTTAAGTGATGTGGAACAAGACTATTTAAACTCAATAAAAATATTGGGTAAAAAGTCAGATAAAGAATGAGAATTTACAGATTACGAAAAGAATATGGTTATCAAAATGTAAAAGTGCAACGGGCGTTGCACAAATGGAGAGATGATATGCACAGCGAGAAAATAAAGGTTTACACATATACAAGAGTATCTACAGCCATGCAGACAGACGGTTACTCCTTGGATGCGCAGAAAGCCAGAATGAAAGCGTATGCCGACTATAATGATTATGAAATTGTCGGTACATATGAGGATGCAGGAAAATCTGGAAAGTCCATTGAGGGGCGGATAGAATTTAACCGCATGATGGAGGATATCGAGTCAGGGAAAGACGGCATTTCCTTTGTTCTTGTTTTTAAGTTATCCAGATTTGGCAGAAATGCGGCGGACGTACTTTCTACATTACAGGTTATGCAGGATTTCGGGGTAAATCTGATTTGCGTGGAGGATGGTATTGATTCTTCCAAGGATGCAGGGAAACTGATGATTTCCGTACTGTCAGCAGTTGCAGAGATTGAACGGGAGAATATTCGTGTGCAGACAATGGAAGGGCGTATTCAGAAAGCCCGTGAGGGAAAATGGAACGGTGGATTTGCGCCATATGGTTATCAACTGGTAGAGGGCAAACTTCAGATTAACGAAGAAGAAGCAAAAGCTATCAGCATAATCTTTGAACAGTATGTGAAAACAGACATTGGCGCTAACGGTGTGGCAAAATATCTTGAAAACCACGGCATCCATAAAATACAGCGGCAGAATGGGAAAAATCCTCTTTTTGATGCGCACTTGGTTCGCCTTATTCTGAAAAATCCGGTATATTGCGGGAAAATCGCTTATGGACGCAGAAAGACAGAAAAGGTTCACGGAACACGGAATGAGTATCATCTTGTAGAGCAGGATAATTATATTCTGGTGGACGGACAGCATGATGCGATTATTGAGGAAGATGTTTGGCAGGCGGCACAGGTAAAACTTATTTCACATGCAAAGAAATATGAACATGTAAATAGAGGGAAGGACACCAAAACACACCTTCTTTCCGGTATTGTAAAATGTCCGGTCTGCGGAGCAGGCATGTATGGAAATAAGAGTATCAAGCACAAAAAGGACGGAACGAAATACAAGGATTTTTATTACTATGGCTGTAAGCATCGAACCATGACGCGTGGACATAAGTGTGATTATAAAAAGCAGATACGGGAGGAACTATTGGACGATGCGGTGGCGGAAGTCATTGTAAAATTAGTTGGCAATCCTAAGTTTGCGGCAATGATGCAGGAAAAGATCAACTGCAAAGTGGATACTGTCACAATAGACGGAGAACTTGCAGATTTTGAAAAGCAGTTGCGGCAATATTATGCAGTCAAGCTAAAACTGGCGGAGGAAATTGATTCCCTTGATCCGGATGACAGACATTATATCAAACGAAAAGCAGACCTTGATGACCGCCTTTATCGAATGTATGATAAGATAGAAAATGTGGAAACACAACTTATTGAAACGAGGGCAAAGAAGCAGGCAATTGAAGCTGAGAAGCTGACGGGAGATAATATCTATAAAGTGTTGATTTATTTTGAAAAACTGTATGCTGTGATGAATGAGATAGAACGGCGGCAGTTTATGGAGACGTTAATTTCTGAGATACAGATTTATGAGGATAGACAGCCCAATGGACAGTGGTTGAAGTCTATTAAATTCAGGCTTCCAATTATTGAGGAAGATATGGATTTTTGTTTGGAAGATGATAAACATGTGGAGACTATTGTATGTTTGTCCCACAAATCACCAGATAGTGTTATTAATGTAAAAGTGGAATTTGGAGAAGGCGAGGGAAAAGTACCCTTAGATACAATAGCAGAGCGGGCAAAGAAGTATCAGCCGAAACCGAAAATTACATATAAAATGATACAGGAGTATGTTAAGAAGAAATATGGATTTAAAGTACATACTGCGTATATTGCAGAGGTGAAAAGGTCTTTGGGATTAACAATGTATGGTGCTCCTAATGCGGTAGAAGAATTAAAACATCCGAGGAAGCGTTCACCGAAAGAGAAGATAGAAGCGATAACGGATGCACTTAGATATTTTGAGGTAATTTGATGGATGAAAGGATTTATCAGAGTGCAGAGCATATAGTTGGGATACATCAAAAAGCCTATGAGGTTTATTTGCCATTGGTTGAAGATGTGTGTAGCAGAACCGTGTCAGAGGCTGAATTATCACATTTGCTTGATTATCTGCTGGACTTTGCATGTGACGAAAAAATATTGGGGTTGTATAAGAAAGTGTGTAGAAAATATTTATATGTATATCCGAGGTGCATCAAATTTTATATTGAAGCGTATCGGGAAATGTGGGAGGATGAAAACAAATGACTATTCGGCGGAATATATCTAAGATAAGTGACAGTTACAATGCTTGAGAAAGTTTGTGATAATATTACAGGAGGAGCAATGGGAAAAATAATTAAGGATACAATTCATGCGAATGGGATAGATATTGGTATTTATACACAGGATTTTGAAAATGAATTTATTTCATTGACGGATATTGCCCGATATAAGAGCGATGATCCAACGGCGGTTATTCAAAACTGGATGAGAAATCGGGATGTTATAGAATTTTTGGGATTATGGGAAAGACTTCATAATCCAGATTTTAAACCCCTCGAATTCGAGGGGTTTAGAAAACAGGCAGGGGCAAATGCGTTTACAATGTCACCAAAGAAGTGGATAGAAGCAACGGACGCTATTGGTATTGTTTCAAAGTCGGGACGTTATGGTGGTACGTATGCCCATAGTGATATTGCTATGTCTTTTGCAACTTGGATTTCTCCTGAATTTCAGTTATATATTATGAAGGATTACAGGAGATTAAAGACGGATGAGAATAGTCGGTTATCTCTAAATTGGAACTTAAACAGGGAAATTTCCAAGTTAAATTACAGGATACATACGGATGCCATTAAGGACAATTTGATTCCAGCAGAATTAACCCCTGCGCAGATAGCCTATACATATGCTAATGAGGCAGATATGTTAAATGTGGTTCTGTTTGGAAAAACAGCGAAACAATGGAAAGATGAAAATCCAACCGTAAAAGGAAATATGCGGGATGTGGCAACGTTGAATCAATTACTTGTGCTTGCGAATTTGGAAAGTTATAATGCAGTATTGATTAATCAGGGAAAGATTCAGAAAGAGCGGATGAGATTGTTGCGCCAATTAGCAGTACAACAGCTACAGACGTTGGAGGCAGTAAGCTTGAATAATCTTCCCCAATTAACAGAACGGACATAATTGTAAAAGTTGTATTGTGTGATAATGTAATGAGAAGGAGATAAAAATGAGAGGAAAAACAATACGACAATTTTTAATTGATGGACAGGCAGATGGTAGATGGGCCAGTGAGCTTTCTAATTGGACAGGTAAGGCATATAAAATTCCACGTACATATATTAATCAATGTACGGATAGAGATGATTTGAGTAATACGGGGGTGTATTTTTTATTCGGGTGTAATGATGAAACAGATGAGGAGCAAGTTTATATAGGAGAGGCTGAAAATATTTTTAACAGACTTAAACAACATCTTTCTGAAAAAGATTTCTGGACAGAGTGCATAGTGTTTATTAGCAAAGATAATAATTTGAACAAAGCACATATAAAATATTTGGAAAATCATCTTTATATTTTGGCGAAAGAATCTAAAAGATATGAGGTAGTAAACAGCAATGTGCCTACAGAAGCATCAATATCTGAGATGGATCGTGCAGAAATGGATGAGTTCATTGATAATATGCGGTTGATTTTAGGAGTGTTGGGACATAAAATTTTAGAACCGTCTATAAAGAGAAAAAGTGATGAGAAAGAGAATCTTTACATTTTACAAGACCGTACTGGAATCAAGGCGAATGGTAAACCGATTTCAGAAGGTTTCGCGGTGTTGAAAGGTTCTAAGATTGCTGATAATGTAGCGACATCTTTATCAAAGTCTGTTATCAATAAACGACAGCTGTTATTTGATAAAGGCATTGTTGATGAGAACTTTACTTTTACTCAGGATTGGGCATTTACGAGTCCTTCACTTGCGGCAGCAATAGTTGCAGGGTATAGTATTAACGGTAGGAATGCATGGAAGAATAGAAAAGGAATATCATTAAAAGAAATAGAAGAGGGATAAAAAATGATTTTAGTGGGAAAGAAGTAATACCGTTGAGACGGTAGTTTTGATGTAAAGGGTGGAAGGAAAATAGCTGCGAAAGCCCAGTAATACTGCGGTTTTCGGGCAATCGGGCAAATTTGACATCATCCAGACCAAGCGCTCTGCGGTAACTTATCCAAAGGCAAATCAGGTCAAAAAGTGTGAGAGTTGAGTTGCCACGATAGATGTCACTATGTTGAGTTGCCGAGTTAGATGTCAGAGTGGCAAATTGGGATTTAAGAGGACAATTATATGGCAAACAAATATGAAGTAATAGATGAATCAACATGGGAAAGAGCTATGCATTGCATGGTTTTCCGGAACAGTATAGAACCGGCATTTTGTGTGACTTTTGAAGCCGACATTACTGAATTCAAGAAAAAGGTCAAGGAGGAAGGCCTGTCTTTTACCTTGGCAATGGTCTATGCAGTCTGCAGGTGCGCCAATGAAGTCGAAGCATTAAGATACAGGTTTTTGGATGGCAAAGTCGTGCTTTACGAGAGAATTGATACCGCCTTTACCTACCTTAACAAAGAAACAGAATTGTTTAAGGTTGTCAACGTTCCGTTCATAGATAATCTTCCGGAATATGCGGCGTTGGCATTAAAGACAGCTGAGGAACAGCAGGAGTATTTTACCGCTCCTCTTGGAAATGATGTGTTTCAATGTTCTCCTATGCCTTGGGTGACTTATACGCATATTTCGCACACTAACTCCGGAAAAAAGGACAATGCGACTCCTCTATTTGACTGGGGAAAATACTACGAGAAAGATGGACGTGTCTTGATTCCGATTTCAATTCAGGCACATCATTCTTTTGTTGACGGTATTCATATAGGACATTTCGTTGATGCTCTGCAAAAGTTCTTTGACGAATATTAACAAAAAGAAGAATTTTTTCGGAATTTGTTGGAAGCTATGTATGAAGAACTGCCTGCTCCGAAGAAGAAAGGGAAAAGATGAAACTGAAGAACGTACTGATCGTTGTAAAAGACATCGAGAGAGCCAGACAGTTCTACCATGATCTGTTCGGCCTTGAGATGATCCTTGACAATAATGGAAATATGATTCTGACAGAAGGGCTGGTGCTGCAGGAGGAAAAATACTGGAAAGAGTTCCTTGAAAAAGAGATCATTCCGGAGAATAACTCCTGCGAGCTCTATTTTGAGGAGTCTGATATTGAAGGTTTCGTAGAGAAACTCGAGAAATATTATCCGGATGTAAAATATGTGAATCGACTGATGACGCACAGCTGGGGACAGAAGGTCATACGCTTTTATGATCCGGACGGCAACTTAATTGAAGTGGGAACACCGATGTAGTATGAGGGAGAGATATGGCTTTTGATTATAAGAAAGAATACAAGGAATTTTACATGCCGAACAACACTCCGTCCATCGTGACAGTGCCGAGCATGAACTATATTGCGGTTCGAGGTCATGGTGATCCGAACCCCGAAGACAGTGAATATAAGCAGGCGATTGGACTGTTGTACGGCATTGCTTTTACGATCAAGATGAGCAAAAAAGGAGATCATCAGATTGAGGGATATTTCGACTATGTAGTGCCACCTCTGGAGGACTTCTGGTGGCAGGACGGAGTATCCGGAGTTGATTATGCCCACAAAGAAGGCTTTAACTGTTGTTAGGGATAATACCGTAGGACAGAAAACATATGATGAGTTCTGTCCAAAGCGGGGTGGTTCCGAGCGTGTCTATACAAAGATGCTTGGGGAAAACAGCAGCCGAGATATTAAACCTACATATTGTGACTCTCCAGCTTTAAATGATCTCAACTGGAGGTCAGAGCCTGAAAAGGAAATTGATGCAGATGAGTGATGAGATCATTCCCTCAAAGGCGCAACTGCCTACATCTGGCGCTCCGACCAGAATTGATATAAATGGTGGCCAGAATACCGTTTATGGCCAGATTGGCACAGTTCAGGACAATAGGAGCAATGTCCTGATTGCCGGTGGACAGCAGCGTCAGCAAGGCATGCCGATGCGGACGAGCTGGGAATTCGATTATTACAATTTGTTCGTTATCGGCGGCGAGACATTCTATCAGTTTTCTCAGGGAGATTTTGTGGTACCCAAGGAAGATGCGCTGACGCGATTTGTCGCAGAAGATATAGCTGAGGAGATACAAAGGCTTGATAAAGCAGCTATGGACAGGGTGCAAGGATTTTTTTGTATTTTTGCTCCCAGAAATGCTGACTATGCAGAACCCGGAAATGATCAGAACGCTCTGCTCGGCGTAATCACAGAGATTCAGCGTCAGGATGAGGAATTCAAAATCATGTATCAAACATTGAACCCGATTCCACAGGCAAAGGCCAATAATGATGTTGTTGGAGCCCAGCAACAGAAGAAGGAAGAATGCAAGACTGCTGTTTGGGCGCACATTGCTTTCATTCTTCAGTCCGATATTGCGAGCTACAAGACAAGTCTTGCCCAGCTCAAGAAGGATGCAGAGGATCTGAAAAACAAGGCGGCACAAGCTCGTAGGGATTCACGGGTACTTGCGGAAGAAATCGCCGAGCTTAACAAACAGACTGTAAATACCAAGGCCGTAATCGACAGCATCAATGCCCTACTTCGTGATTCGGGTTTTCAGGGATTCAGTCTTCGTGAGAAGGTCGGAGTAGCAAATGTCTATGAGGTTATTCGTGAGGAGGATCTGTCGCAGAAAACCTGAGCGAGGGCGAGCGTAATTTCATAGCGTTCCTATATTTTTACAATCTTGTCAGGGGCAGTCAGAGCAGTGAGGTAGTGAAAGACAAGGTTGTAGTTATCGACGATCCTGTTTCCAGCATGGACTCCAGTGCGCTGTTCATTGTTGGCGCAATTGTCCGGGAGCTTATTACCATCTGCAACAACAATGTACAGATCGTCGATGATAAGATCACCGGCACTTATATCAAACAGATATTTATCCTGACGCACAACGTCTACTTCCATTGCGAGGTGACATATCATCAGGTTGAGAAATACAGAAGCGTTTCCTTCTATGTTATCCAGAAGGTGCATAACGTTTCGAACATTGGCGCTTCCAAGACACGCCAGAATCCAAATATTCCATCTGAGCTGGAGAACTACAATCCGGTACAGAACTCTTATGCAGCCCTATGGAATGAGCTTAAGGAGATCGATTCTCCGATATCACTTCTTAGCGTTATGCGAGAAGGATTCTGGAATATTACTTCATGCAAATGTACGGCTACGAAGGCGATGATCTGAGGAAGCTGGTGCTCGATGACCACAAAGAGGACTTCATCATCCCTCCGGAGAAGGAAGGCGACAAGGAATCGTTGAAGAATGTAAGCACAGTAACGATAACGAGGGAGTTTCCTGTTTTTACCGGAATGATGACGATATTGAAGGTCATAGACGTGTCATCGAATTTTTTATTAAAAACGGATTGATTCGTAAAACGAAAAAAGGCAAACTGTACAACATATCCTTTAAACATGATAGCCAGACTCTTGCTGGTGAGTATGGTGAGGATTATCATCCCGATATCAAATTAGAGGAATTCGTAAATCTCGAAACCGGAGAATGGATTGGAGATAAAACCGGACATTGACTGTTCGTTTTTGGTGTTATGAGAGTTGAGGCGATGGGATTTCAGACTTGTTCCCTCAGAGTGAAGTCTTGAAGCAGTCGGCACATCTGGGCGTTTGCATATTATAAGTAGGAGCAAGGCCTTTGACCTGTTTCCGAGAACACACAAGGGTAAAAATCGGTGTGTTTTAAGGCAAAAACACGCTTTGATAAATTCCTGCGAACGACCGCAAAAATCTGACATCAATCTGGAGCAATCGTTCCATGTGGAGACGGTTGTAATGCTTTCCCACAAAAAACCTGACAGTGTAATTAACGTAAAAGTGGAGTTTGGCGAGGGTGAAGGCAAAGTGCCGCTTGATAATATCGTCAAGAGAGCTGAAGCGTACAAGCCGAAAGAGCGGGTTACATACAAGATGATTAAGGAGTACATAGAAGCGAAGTATGGTTTCAAAGTACATACCGCATATATCGCAGAGGTAAAAAGGGAGTTAGGATTGCCGATGTATGATGCTCCTAATGCGGCAGAGGAATTGAAACAGCCGAGGAAGTATCCGACAACAGAGAAAGTGGAAGCGATAAAGGATGCCTTGAAACATTTTGAAGTTATCTGATAATCATAGGCGTATCATTAAGAAATGGTGGTAAGCTTATTTTTTTGACCCAATTTGCAGCTTTGAACATTCTGCCAT
>Ga0137307_102470_pt1 | contig 12777 bp, 8 predicted proteins | sample NAcewD2O_March_2_FD_97180 | JGI IMG/M metagenome (GOLD analysis project Ga0137307, IMG submission 97180) | Mouse cecal microbial communities from Vienna, Austria - N-Acetylglucosamine amended D2O_March | ecosystem: Host-associated > Mammals > Digestive system > Large intestine > Cecum | place...
CGTCAGGGGCTGTCTATCATCTGGGAGGCGGGAGTCTGCCGGCTTCTAATCCGCGCAAAACCTATCTGAATTTCCGCAACAATCTGCTGATGCTCCGCAAGAACCTTCCGCGCAGCGGGCGCACGCGCCGTCTGGTGTGGCGCCGCCTGCTTGATACTCTGGCATGGGCCAAGTTCATGGCATGTCTTGATTTCGGCAATGCGCGGGCTGTGGTCAGGGCCCATCGTGATTTCTCACGTATGCAGGCAGTTTATGATACGGATCCACGTGTCGATCTGCTGTCCGGCCGTCCGAACATCCTTCTTGAATATTATCTGCTTCGTCACGACCGCTTTTCAGATTTCTGAAAAGATATCCCTTACACGGATTATCATATCTGTGGCTGTCTGATCAGGGCGGATCGGGACAATCGTGCCATACTGCTGTTTCAGCCAGTATTCATCTGTCTCCAGATTGTCAGGCTCGTCATTGTGGAACTTGCCCGTCAGCCAGTAGAACGGAGTGCCGTGGGGAGTGGCGTAGGTGGCATATTCCTCAGTCCACCGTCCTTTGGCCGCGCGCACAACTTTGATGCCTTTCGGAGTGCAGCGGGTGGGGAAGTTCACGTTCAGGCAAATCCCCTCAGGCAGTCCTTCGGCAAGCACTTTGGCGGTTATCTCTTTAATGAAAGGTGTCAGTGGATCGAAATCGGCTCCGGGCGAATGGTCAAGCAGCGAATAGCCTATCGAGGGTATTCCAAGCAGACAACCTTCCATTGCGGCTCCCATTGTTCCGGAATATATATTGTTGACAGCGGCGTTTGATCCGTGGTTGATACCGGAAAGAATCAGATCGGGCCTGCGGTCAAGCACAGCAAACATGGCGAGCTTCACGCAGTCAACCGGTGTGCCGTTGGCGCTCATCATGCGGGCGCCTTCAAGCGGCTGATGTTCGTTGATGAAGAGAGGCGTGTTTACGCTGATAGCTGATGACTTGCCTGACTGCGCGCTGTCAGGGGCTACGACCACAACATTGCCTAATGTCACCGCTATGCGTGTGAGATGGGCTATTCCGCGTGACCCGATTCCGTCATCATTGGTTATGAGTATAAGGGGGCGTTCTGCTTTCATGAATCAGTGATTTTTGGACAAAATTACAGAAAAATGCCAACTAATCATGCGCTCAATTGTTAAAATTTTAGTACTTTTGACCTCCCGAAGGTCATGGTGGCCTTTGTTGAATGAAATCATCAATTCAAAAAAAATAAACGTTATGCAGATACAACGCATCCAGACCGTCTATATCTTCCTCGCGCTTGTAGCGATGATGATATTTGTGATTGTGCCCTATGGGGAAGTAGATTATCTTTCCGGTCAGCCGGTTGTCACTGAGAAACTCTACACCATGTATGAGTATGGGCTTCTGATACCGGCAGCCGCAGCCGTAATACTGCTTATTGTAGACATATTTCTTTTCCGCAATCTGCCGCTGCAGCGGACGGTGCTTACCATCAGCCTGCTTCTGACTCTATGCTGCATCGCAGTGGTCTGCTTCATACTCTTCAAGCAGGCGGGAGCCGAGGAAATGGATGCCCATTTCTCAGTCTGGGATATTCTTCTTCCTGTAGCCGTCATATTCGAGATTCTCGGTCTCGGCGGAATATCAAAAGATGTCAAACTGCTCAATTCCTACAACCGTCTTCGTTGATTGGCGCTATAATGCTCTTGTAGAGAAGAGTATTCAGTCTTTGGGGACCGCATAGACAATTCGTCTCCGCAAAGAAGCGGAGGCGAATTTTTTTGTCGTAGAAATTTGTATCTGGAAAAATTAAATACTATCTTTGCCGAAGAATCAATTGATATTAATCGGTATTTTCTAACCCTTTAGCCTTATTTGGCAATCCTTTTATCTCCGTAATTCAAACTGACTGACGGCTTGCATCTTGGCCGCTCTGAATGTTGATTCTGTCTGTAAATTGCAACACATTTCTATTGTTTGTTTAATGAGAAAATTGTTTGTATGCTACGTCTTGCTACTGCTGGCTCCGGTGATGGCCGCGAGTAGTGCCGGGTCGCTCCCATCTACAGAAGAGGGGCTGCTTGATCTGCTTGACCGTGAGTTGATAAGACGTGACGGCTATATAAGAAAGCGCATCGCTTCGGCCGATTCGCTTAATAAACTGATCGCCTCACAATCGGAGAGAAGAACGGAACTTTATCTGGACCTTGGCACTATGGTGGCTCCTATCAACTGCGACTCGGCGATTTCGGTTTTCAGCCGTGGTCTTGAAGTGGCCCGTAATGTCGGCGATTCGGTCAGCGCGCAGCGTTTTTTGATTCTCAGCGCTTCTGAATTGCGTAAATTCGGCGCTACCCCTGATGCTCTTAATGCTCTTAAAAATGTCAATGAAAACGGCATTTTCCCGGAAAACCGTTTGCTCTATTATGAAACCGCCCGTGATCTTAATCTTTACATAGCTGAAATACTTGAAAGCAGCGAGGTTGCCAGATCTTATCTTAAAGAAGGCATGAATTTTGCCGAAAAGCAGCTTGAGCTATTGCCGCCAGACACTCCGTCAGCACAGATTGCCCAGTCTATCATATATTATGCCAAAGGTCAGCGTCCGCTGTCAGCAGGTTCTCTTCACAACCTTGCCACAGACCTTGATATGTCAGATCCGGATTTCTCATTGGCTATGACGATGCTTGGCGGTCAGTATTACTATCTCGGTTCATTACATGAAGCTGTACGCTACTGGTCGCTTGCGGCTATCTCCGAGGTGCGTAACGGCGATCTCAAAGGTTCGGCGATGGCTCGCCTCGGACGTGCGCTATATGATCTCGGTGATCTTGAAAGGGCCTATAAATATCTATCTATATCGCTCGAAAATTCTGTCAGGGCAGGTGATATGTCAAACACTGTGTTCGTCTCTGAGTCCATGATACCGGTATCTCAGGCTTTGAGTTCGCTCTCTCACAGGCGTATGCTGATGATGTTCGGGCTGTTCGTGACGCTTTCAGTGGTTATATTGCTTTTAGGTAACTTCTATCGGCATAGAAAACGGCGAGTAAAAGAGCTTGAGCAGGTCAAGCGCCAGCTTGCTAACGCCAATATGATAAAGGAAGCCTATATATCGGAGTTTATCAATCTCTGTTCGAGCTATATGGGCAGTCTTGAGGACTTCACCCGCATGTGCCGGCGCAAGATTACTGCCGGTCAGACTGACGACCTTCTGAAATATATGAAAGAAGGCCGGTTTATGGACGAACAGCGTGAAAAGTTTGATGAGATTTTCGATGAGACCTTCCTTGCCATCTATCCCGGCTTTATCACAGGTCTCAATCATCTGTTGCTCCCCGATAAACAGATAGTGCTGAGTTCGCCTAATGTGCTATCTACGGAACTGCGTGTGTTGGCTTTCATGCGCTTGGGTGTCGATGACACCGCAAGAATAGCGCACTTTCTCGGTGTGTCAACAAACACCATATATACCTATCGCAATAAATTCAGGAATATGGCCGTCGAGCGAGAGACTTTTGACTCTGATGTTATGCAGATCGGGGTCATGAAGTAGGCCTGAAAATGGGGATTTTTGGCTTTTTACCGTTTAGATCGAATTTAGATTTATCAATCAATGCTTTAAACATAACGCATTGATTGATGGATTCTTATTGCTTGTATTTTGTTTTGATAATTTAGATTTTGCACCGATACTATTGACTGCGGGTGAAAAACACCCTATCTTTGCGTTATACTTATGACAACCGGGTGATTCCGGTTAAGAATATTGGATTATAGATTATATCAATAGAGATCATACTTACGAATTAAGAAAATGATTTAGGTAATAAAAGATTTGTTTTACGTTAGGTTTTTAGAATTACTTTTACACTACGTTAGATTCTGTAGAGAGAGCGGTCTTCGTGAAGAAGACGCTCTTTTTTGTGTGTCCTTGCCGGATGCCTTCGGCCGTATCCGGGATGGTAAATCGGTGTCCTCAACCGGACACCATATTGGGGGGGATGTCTTTTATCCCCCCGACACCTACGCGCTGTGCGCTGCGGTGTCGGGGGCTACGAGTAAATCGGTGTCCTGCGGACACCCGCTGCCCGCTTGGCTGTTCGTGGCGGAAAATCGGTGCCCTCAACCGGACACTCGCTGCCTGCGTTGCCGTCCGGGATGGTGTTGGATGCCTGCTGCCCGTGGGGCTGTTCGTGGTGGGTTCTGTCGGATACCGGCTGTTACGGCGGTGCTGAATGGGCGTCCGGAGGACGCTGATTTACTCGTAGCCCGTGACACCGTAACGCACGTGAAGGTGTCACGGGCTATTGCGTTTCCCGCAGCATGGTGTCCGGTTGAGGACACCGATTTACCATCACGCCACGTGAGGCATTGACCGGATACTTGCCGTCTGTGTTTTGTGCAAAGGTGATGTTTTGTTATATCCGGGCGTTTAAATGTTATTTTGCAGTTTAGATCAGAATATTTGTTAGTGGGATATAAATGACTTATAGTCAGATTTGTTTGGATAATTCGATTAAGATCGAATTTTGATTATTACATAGCGGTATATAGGAGGGACGCATGATGCGCTATCTTTGCAATGTGTAAAATTTAATCAGTTTATGGATTGCAGGAAATGGTTTCTGCGACATAAAATATTCCAATAGATATAGAGTCAATCGACAGACAGAAAAACAAGAAAGCCGCTTCGTGATGAAGCGGCTTTCTGCTTGATATGAAATGGGGAATCTGTAGAATCACATCCAATTTACTTCACGAGCACCTTGCTGACCTGGCTGCCCTGACGGCGAACATAGATGCCTGGGGTCAGATTGTCAGCATTCACGCGCACACCCTGGAGGTTGTAGAATTCAACGGGAGCGTTTGAATTGTCAACAGTGATATCGGTGATGCCGCTGGTTACGGGATTTGTTGTGAATGTCACGTAGATCGGGGTTCCTTCTTCGTTGAGCGGAGAGTTAGTCCAGATAACATCAATAGTCATGTCTGCAACATCTCCGGTGATTGTGCCTTTGATTGTTACATCTGCTAAGATCATGTCAATCATCAGTTTCAGATCTTTTGTTACGCCTGAAAAAGTCTTGACGCCATCTTTCTCGGTTACGGTAACATTTTCTACAACAATATCGCCTAACTGCATTGCGCCATCGCCATCGCCGAGCGCGAAGTTGGGAAGTTTGAAGGTACAAGTATTTTCGCCGGTGGGGATAATTTCGATTGTTGCAGCAGAGTTTTTGGCTAATGTGCCCTCAGGGTCATCAGGATTCAGGTCTTTGCAGTAAATGTTGATATACCCTTCGTGTGTTTCCGGTTTGGTCGGGTAAACGAGTTTTACATCATCAACAATCAGAGATGTGCCTTGTTTAACTGCAGTTGCACCTCCGAAATAATTGCCTGCTGCAAGGACAACATTTATCATTTCAGGGGTAGCATCGGACTTATAGTCAAATTTAGCAGAGAATTTTTTCCATCCGTTATTATCTTCACTTATGGTTGTGGTCTCGTCTTCAATTTCAACATTTATCACAGCGATAAGCTCTGCGTCATCAGAGGGTGTAACCGCTCCACCAAGAGAACTGGACATATCTAAGCCGAGCACACAGCGGTCACGGTCAACCATGTTGGCGGTTTTAGGACTGCCAAAAGCTACAATATTCCCAGGTACAGCTTTTTGTGTCCAGTGGCCTTTCCAAAGGTAGGCTACGACTGTGGCTTTTTCGCCGTCTGTGCCAGTATGTTTGTACATGAATTCCAGGCTTTCCGGACGACCTGAGAATTCGATGCCGCCAAATGATCCACCATCATTTTTGTTTCCCATTACAGATGTAGACCAAGTTTTGCCTAATGTTATATATCCCGGTACGGTTTGGGTGGACAGAAGTGAATTAGGGCTGTTTTTCAATTCAACAGCAGTAGCGCTATTATAGCCTTCTGTTTTAAAACCGACTTCAGTTTTGCCAAGACCACTGACTCCGATAACTTGCGAAATGCACCATCCGGAAGGAGTTGAACCTATTTGGGAAGAATTCCCATTGCTTGTCCAAGGAACGCAGTTAATCCACTCTTCTTCGAACCCGCTGTTAGGCAGTTGCTGCTGGGCTGTGGCGTTGAGCCCCATAGCTCCCATCAGCAGGGCGCTATACATTGATTTGTAAAGAAATTTCATAATTTAAGTTTATGTAAATGATTGGTTAGTTACCGTTATTGTAATCACAACAATGTCTGCGGTTCCTTTTTTTGTGTATAAGGAAACTCGTGGTGATTTATAATATTTGGTTTGACCGATTCAGACAGACATAGCCAATGTCTATAAAATCGCAAAATTTCGGGGCAAAGTTACGGATAATTTGCGGTTTTTAAGCAAACAGAAACTAAAAAATGTTGCTGGAATTTATCTAATTGTTGCATATTGAGCATAATATAGTAGTTTTTGCGCCGATGTGGAGAATCGCTGATTTATTTGGCGGTCGGAAAAACAGATCAAAAATCGCCCGAATTTGCGGTGAGATTACAGCGTAGATGAAAAAAATGCCGGCGAAACCATCGGATTTCTGTCGATTTGCGTAATTTTGTAACTTGAAAGCAAATATAGTAATTGAATCACAATATGAAAATTTTTCGCCTGATGCAGGTGATGACAGTGTTCTTTTCCACAGTGTGGCTGTCATCATGTATCGAGAACGAACCGCTCAATGCCGAGTGTGACATTGTGTCAGCTTCCCTGCCGGAAGAACTGCTTGTGCGCCCGGCTGAGATTGTAGACCGCAAGGATGTACATTCGGTCACCTTTATAGTAAAGAATTTTGTAGATGTGACGGCGCTTGCGCCTGAATTTGAGATCACTCCGGGTGCGACTATCGCCCCCGCAAGCGGTACGGTGCGCGACTTCTCCGATCCGCAGGAGTATACAGTCACCTCTGAAGACGGCGAGTGGTCAAAGACTTATACGGTCATTGCCAAGCATGACGATCCGATAGCGCTGAAATACAGTTTCGAGAATGCGCGCGTAGTTCCGGCCAACTCCCAGGGCGGTATGTGTGATGAGTTTGTGGAATTTTCTCCGACTGATCCCAATGTGCCGAATATGGTGTGGGCGAGCGGAAATCAAGGCTTCGGACTGACCAACGGCAAGAAAGGGCCGGAGACATATCCGACATTTCAGGCTGACAACGGTGTGGTTGGCCGTTGTGCCGGACTGGTGACCCGCTCTACAGGAACGTTTGGCGCTATGGTGGGTATGCCTCTGGCTGCAGGCAATCTGTTTATAGGCAAGTTCGATATGACCAATGCTGTCAACAAGCCCTTGGAAGCAACCCAGTTCGGTACCTCGTTCTATTATGTGCCTATCGGCCTGCGTGGCTACTATCGCTATGCTCCGGGGGAAAAATTCATGAAGCTTGTTGACCGTAAGCTTGTGGAAGTTCCCGGCCGCATTGATGAATGTGACATCTATGCAGTGTTCTACGAACGCACTGCCGATATGGAGTATCTTGATGGCAACAATGTGCTGTCTGACGACAATCCCAACATCATAGCCGTGGCACGTCTTGATGAAGATCAGCGCAAGGGGGCTGCTGACTGGACTCATTTTGATGTAGAATTCAAATATCGTCCTGACAAGAGTCTTGATCCTGAAAAACTTGAAAACGGGGTCTATGCACTGGCTGTGGTGATGACATCGAGCATCGAGGGTGCGAAATTCTCAGGAGCTATAGGCAGCGCTCTGTTTGTAGATGAGCTTGAAGTAGTCTGCCTCTAATCTATAAAATGAAAATAGAACAATGAATATCAAACGTTATATAATAGGTGCCTTGGCAGTAGCTTTCGGCTTTGTTGGCGCTACGGCTCAGGTTGACCGTTCGCTGGCAGTCATCAAGGCGATGCTCCACGGGTTTGAATATGAGGTCTATGCCGGAACAAACATCGGGGGAGCTTCTCCTCTGCCTCTCCCTGCCGAAATCCGTGAAATTAATTCATACAGTCCGGAACTTAATCTGCAAATAGGTGCCACTGTTACAAAGTGGATGGATGTGCAGAAGAAGTGGGGTCTCTCTCTGGGTGTGCGTCTTGAAACCAAAGGTATGGAAACCAAGGCTGCGGTGAAGAACTATGGTATGGCCATCATTCAGGACGGCGCTACTGTCAGCGGCCGCTGGACCGGCATGGTGCAGACCCGCTATCACTCGCAGCAGTTAGTGTTTCCGCTGACAGCCGTATTCAAGGCCCACAAGCGCCTTAAGGTTCACGCCGGGCCATATGTGGCCTTTGCGTTCAGCAATGATTTTGACGGATATGTCTATGACGGCTATCTCCGTGAAGGCGATCCGACCGGCCCGAAGATCTCGTTTGAGGGCGACTCGCGTGCCAACTATGATTTCGGTGACAATCTGCGCCATTTCCAGTGGGGTATGCAGGGCGGCGTGACATGGACTGCCTATAAGCATCTGCTTGTCAATGCCAATCTCGCCTGGGGTTGCAATGACATTTTCGAATCGTCGTTCAAGACGGTGACATTCAATCTCTATCCGATATATCTCAATGTAGGTTTCGGTTATCTCTTCTGATAGCCGAAACTTCGAGGTTTTAAGCAACCTCTTAAACTGACTATAACAGACAGCGCCTGCAAGGCTGCGATACAGATTTTTTTCTGTCCGCGCATCTTGCAGGCGCTGTCTGTTCGGGTTTATGCGGAAGCCTGGCGGCTCAGGGCTTTAGGACTACGCCGGTACCTTTCAGTCCGTTGACGCCGATGGCGAGCGGGGTGTCGAAGGTGACTATGCGTATGAAGTCGCTTTCGTAGACCGCAGGCTGAGAGTTGAGAAAGTCAACGTCATAGAGCGCGGTGACCGGTTCGCCTTCCTTGCGCCGGGCATTGGTGTCGATAGTGAAATAAGCCACGCCGAAAGAAGTGAGGTTCTGGAAGAAGTGTGTGCCCTGGCTGGGCTCTATGCGGTAGCTCGGCAGTGATGACTCCACTATCAGGCGGGCTGCCGAGATTGCCGGCCATTTCACCGGAATGCCGAGCGAAGTGTCTGACGAGCCCCATCGGCCGGGCCCGATGAGCACGTAGCGCTCTTCGCGATTGAGGAAGTCGCGGTTTATCTTCTCGATCTCGCGGGCAATAAGCGAGTTGTTGGATGACGAAAACTTCTCCGGGCGGACATAGACCACCGTCTTCACGCCTTCGATGTTGCCATGACCGAGAGCTGTGCCTGACTTCAGCAGAAGTCTTTCATCAGGAGTGGCCATAAGGGCTTCGTCAACGGTTTCCTTGCGGTCGACTATCGGGCGGATCTGGAGCCAGTAGAGGCGGCCCTTGTTTTTGGCTCCCGGACCGATCATCTTAGAGTCGGGCCCGATGATGCCCGCGAACTCTATCTCGACCGGACGTTGCATTTCTTTCTGTCCGGTGGTGAGCATGAAGTCTACGGCTTCGGCAAGCGGGTAGACCTTGTGCTTGAGCACATTGTTGAAGGTCACAACCTTGCGGCCTTCTCCTGAGTCGGAGTCGCGGATCACGTTGTCGCGGAAGTCGAAAGTCGACACCATGTATCTGAGCGCCCCTTTTTCGGCGAGGTCCTGGACGCGGACTTTTGCCACGTTGTAGCCGTCGTCGACAATGAGGCCGCTGTCAGACTGGGCCGATTTCATGTCGAGGGCATACATGCGTGTCTGTGTGTCGCGCAGGGCGAGGGAGAGTTCGGAGGTCTGGAGCACGTTGTCGGGGTGGCGCGGGGAGAAGCGCAGAGAGAGACCGCCGTCAACGATGTATTTCCCCAGGCCGACGGCAATTTCGGCCACTCCGTCTTCGGGCTTTTCATCGTTGAGAGGGGAGTAGTTGAGAGAGCGGCCCACGCCGGAGAATGACGGGAAGTAGTAGCCGTCGACCTCTTTGCCGACCACTTCCTGAAGGATCACGGCCATCTTTTCCTGGTCGATGATGTTGGAGGTGGCTGTCATGTAAGCCTTGGAGTCGGCGTAGAACACCGAGGCATAGACACCCTTGATGGCGTCGGTGACCATTTTGAGCATACGCTGCGGGTCGGAGCTTTTGGGCACCATGTAGGTGGAGTAGATTCCGGCGAAGGGCTGGTAGTGGGAGTCTTCGAGAAGGCTGGAACTTCGGACCGCTATCGGGGTGTCGACCACCTCGAAGAGTGCGAGAAGATCGTCTTTGATTCTGCGCGGAAGCTTGCCTTCGAGGAAGTGGCGGAGGATTTCTTCGTCAGGCGCATCGCTGAGGGCTATGGGGTAGAGGCGGTTCGACTCCATGAACTCATCGAAAATGTCGGTGCAGAGCACAACGGTGCGCGGAATGGTTATTGATATGCCGTCGAAATTGTCGCAGATCGGATTTTTTTTGATGATCGAGTCAATGAAAGCCAGGCCGCGGCCTTTGCCTCCGAGCGAACCCTGGCCGATGCGGGCGAAGTTGGAGTAGTGGTCGAAGCGGTCTTTCTGGAAGATGGCCACGACTCCGCGGTTTTTCATCTTGCGATATTTTACAATCAGGTCGAAGAACAGCTGGCGCACCTGCGGGGCATCTTTCAGGTCGCGGAAGCGGTGGTGTTTGATCACCTCTGCAATCGGGAACATGGCGCGCGAGTAGAGCCAGCGCGAGATGTCGTTGAACGAGGCATGCCAGTAGAGGGCCTCGGCGGGGATGTTGAAGATGTTTTTCTGCAGGTCTTTCAGCGATTTGATGCGGAAGATCTCTTCGCCGGTTTCGGGATTGCGGATCACGAAGTCGCCGAAGCCGAAGTTGTTGATGATGGCCTTGCCGAGGTCTACGGGAAATTTTTTTGAGTTCTTGTCGATGAACGTGCCGCCGAGCTCGATTACGTCATGGGCGTTTTCGTTTTCGGAACTTTCGATGATCATCGGCAGGTAGGGGTCGCGTGAGCGTAGCTCTTTGGCAAGGCGTATTCCGGCTTTCGGGTCTTTTTTCCCCTCGCGCATGAAAGAGACGTCGCTGATCACTCCGAGTATATGGTTGCTGTAGCGCTCGTAGAGCGTGATGGCTTCCTCGTAGTCACGGGCGAGCATCACTTTTGGGCGTCCGCGCATACGCAGCATCTGTTCGTGTTCGTTCAGAGCCTCGGTGGAGAATTCGCGTGACTGTTTGAGGATGAATTTATAGACGATGGGGAGAACCGACGAGTAGAATCTGACGGAGTCTTCCACCAGGAGTATCATCTGCACGCCCACACCGTTGATGTCGGCATCGGCGTTCATCTTGTCTTCGAGCAGTTTTATGATGGCCAGGAGCAGATCGACATTGCCGAGCCATGAAAAGACATAGTCAATGCCTGAGAAATCTTCGTTGGCCAGACGGCGTGACACCTCTTTGGAGAACGGTGTCAGCACGATTATCGGCATGTCGGGGTAGGCCTCGCGTATGCGTCGCGCTCCGGAGAAAGTCTCACTGACATCGTTGCCGGGCATCATGATCACAAGATCGAAACTTTTGACCTTCATGATCTCCATTGCTTCAGTGGAGTTGAGTGCGCGCGTGACTCGCGGGGGAGAGGAAAGGTTGAGGGCTGTGTATTCAAAATAGAGCTGTTCTTCGACGCGTCCGTCTTCTTCCATCATGAAAGCATCGTAGGCCGAAGCAATCAGGAGCACGTTGAAAATGCGCTTCTGCATCAGATTCTGAAAGGCGGTGTCTTTAAAATAGAGCTGGCTCAGAGCGTCATCGGTCATCGTCGGTATAAATAAGGGAGGTTATGTGTAGATATAATGTAATATATAATAAGGTGGTGTATCCATTCGCAAAGATAGTAAAAAATGGCGACCTGCATCATGTATTGTGTAAGAAAGTGAAAAATAAGACAAGTAATGGCCTAAAAGGAGCTATTTAAAATAAAAATATGGTTTTAGCATAAAAAATGTGTGAAAAAAGCTTGCGTTTGTAGCAAAATGCTTACCTTTGCATTGATTTCTCAATTTAACTTGGGATAGTAGTTTGAATTATGACCTCACGCTCAAAGAAAGACAGAGAGTTGATAAGCTTCACTAAGATGCATGGCATCGGCAACGACTACATCTACATCAACTGCATGGAGTCGGTGCCTGACCGGCTCCCCGAACTTGCCGAGGAAATGAGTGATCGCCATTTCGGTGTAGGTGGAGATGGAATAGTTTTGATCTGCCCCTCTGACAAAGCCGACTTCAGAATGAGGATGTTTAACAACGACGGATCGGAGGCCCGCATGTGTGGGAATGCCTCCCGTTGCATCGCCAAGTACGTCCACGATCACAAACTCACAGATAAAACCTGCATAAGCCTTGAAACCCTTTCCGGGATCAAGGTTTTGTCGCTTAATATGAGCCCCTCCGGAGAGGTTGAGAGTGTGACCGTCGATATGGGGGAGCCGGAACTCAATGCCGGGCTTGTGCCGGTGAGAAGCACTGCCGAAAAGATGGTCGAGGAGCCTGTAGCCACTTCGTGTGGCGAGGTCAGAGTGACGGCTGTCTCTATGGGCAACCCCCACGGAGTCGTTTTTGTAGACCGTATTGAAGATGTCCCCTTTGAAACTCTTGGCCCTGAGCTTGAGAAGCATTCCATGTGGCCTGACCGCGCAAATATAGAATTCCTGCAGATAATCTCTCCGTCAGAGGCCCGTATGCGGGTGTGGGAGAGAGGTACAGGCGAGACTCTTGCCTGCGGAACCGGGGCATGTGCCTCGGCAGTGGCTGCGGCTCTTACCGGACGCTGTGGCCGTGAAGTCACAATTCACCTGCGTGGCGGCGATCTGCACATCAGGTGGG
>Ga0137307_102473_pt1 | contig 12774 bp, 11 predicted proteins | sample NAcewD2O_March_2_FD_97180 | JGI IMG/M metagenome (GOLD analysis project Ga0137307, IMG submission 97180) | Mouse cecal microbial communities from Vienna, Austria - N-Acetylglucosamine amended D2O_March | ecosystem: Host-associated > Mammals > Digestive system > Large intestine > Cecum | place...
ATTTTTACATCATTCTCAAACTAGGAAAGTATGCAAACACATACTCCAACAGTTTGAGTACCATACATTTTTACATCATTCTCAAACCTTTGCTATAACTTCCGGTACTCATATAGAGTTTGAGTACCATACATTTTTACATCATTCTCAAACGTCTTGGTTCGTTACAAGGCTCTTTTTGCTGTTTGAGTACCATACATTTTTACATCATTCTCAAACCACCAGCAACGTCAAGATCGACAGCCTGAGTTTGAGTACCATACATTTTTACATCATTCTCAAACCTCAAATTCAAAAATGAAATGCCATCATCTGCATAAAAACTGATACCCAAACCTGATTATTCATAAATTTCACAATTATCTTTATCTATTATATACCTTGCAATCCCATTTGAAAAGCCATCTTGCGTTTTTTCAATAAAAAGCAACGCCAGTTCATTGTATACTGCCATCTCAACCAACTGCCCCATTTGAACTTCATCCAGATAACTTCTGATGTTTACAAAAATACAAATACGTTTTCCCATTAATTCCGCAAGAATCTTTGTGTACTGTACTATGTTCTCAAAAAAATTATCCGAATAGTTTTCCAATTTCACTCCCAGAGCTTTAAATACTGCTATCATATCAATTTCCATATCCGACTCCAGCATGTATGGACATCTTTGTTCTAATTGATAAAAATAGCTCTGCAAATCTGCCGTCACTTTCTGAGTCAATAAATACATTTCATCTTCCACTGATTGCTCTGCCAGCTCATGATAAAGCTTATTCAATATTTTCTTATCATTGATGTCAACTGCCAAAGGGTTTACTATGAGCTCCGCACACTTTGACAACGGGTATTCTTTATCACCTTCCGATAAAACAAAATCCCCTTCTTCTCCCTCTGTCTGCCGTAACAATTCCTGAACATACTTTGCAAAAAGCCCCGGCGATTCTATCACCAGTTCACAAGCATTTCCTTGCCCAAATTGCATCTGAAACCCAAAATCAGGATGAACCAGTTTCATAGAACCACCAGCCTCTCGTCACTGTCAAGCACTTCGCTCTTCACTTCGCCAATAATGAAATCCATTTTGGCATATTGTTTTTCCGTAACCGTCAACAACTGTACCAAGCCCTCTTTCGGACTATTCTTATGCACGTTATCAACAATTCCCCGTACAACTGTTCCGTTCAAAGCCAGCTTACAATATACAGATTCCTGCATCATCATGAATCCGCTTCTCAGAAGAAATTTGCGGAATTTTGTATATTCCTTTCTCTGCTGATAAGTAAGCACCGGCAAATCAAAAAATACGATCACTCTCATAAATCTATAACTCAACTTTATAAAATCGAATCAACGAACTATCATTTTCATTCAATGCGTCAAAAATACTCTTACAGTATATCTTAATTGCGTTATTCACATATTGTACCTTCCCGTCTATCCTCACTTCATGATTTAACATATTTACAAGCTGCATTTTTTCCTCATGCTCAAACTGCTGCAGCTTCATATGAACCACTTTCCAGTCAATCAGGATACGGAAAGGCTCCATCAAATCCGACGCCAGATTGAATTGGTTGAACATGTTATCGTGAAATAAGCCGAGCTGAGTAATGTACCCATTCGCCGTAACCTCTCTTGTAAATGCAGATAATATAATGGAATACCCGTAATTTAAGGCTGCATTTACCAAAGAGTCTGCCGTTCTGGTAAAACTCACGCCAAATAATGCGTTAAAATATACCTTCGCAGCATGTCCCTCACGATTCGTCTCATCATTCCATTGGATTTCCCTCAGGTATGAATCTAATAGTTCCGATTCCTCCTTCCCCAGATTTTCCAACAACTCTTTTTGCTTCCGTATTTTGTCCGTTACAATTTCTGTCCAGACAGCCTCCTTCATGCCGGAGCTCCACTGTATCTGCTTACGGATCTTATTGCTCGTATCATGGCTTCCGTAATACCCCACCAGCTCCGAAGAAGGATTGCGCTTTTCATCACAGAAAATCACTTTGATTTTCTTCTTCGTCAATTCCGAAAGCAGGCTCGCCGTCAGGGAAACCGCTGTGGATTCCACCAGTACCGTTGAAATTTCGCTCAGATGAATTTTTGTTATCTCCTCATTACGCACAACCATATATCCTAACTGATAATCCAGCTTCGCGCGTCTGGAAATAACAATCGTCCGCCAGCTCATAGCTTCTTCAAGTCAATCTCCTGCTCATAGATGCCTGTTGGAGATTGATTGATTATAGATATCCGACTGCATTTTGTGATATCATTATTCATTACTAAAATACCTGCTTTTCCAGGTCCACCAATTAATTTTAAATCCGCCGCTCCACTCTGACACTGGAACATATGTAAAATTTCCGAAAGCAATACGCACTGATTTTCTAATGATAATTCCAAAAAGTCATTCCTTTTTTCCGAAAGTGTTTTTTCCTGCGCGCTCAGCCTTACATGATACACGGTATGTTGTATTTTATCTAAAAATGTATCATACAAATCCCGCAAATCATCCGGCAACAGCTTATCCTGCTCTCCGATTCTTAAATTCTTGTTATCTTTCCTGCGCTGCACAAATTTCAGAACCTTTTTCAGGGTTGCGGTATCCCGCTTGGACAAAATCAGCTGATTCGCCCCCTTAAACAACAATCTTTTTTCTGTCCTGCCAGACAGCCACATATAAAAACCATCTACCTTAAAAAGCGAATCAATTTTTATCTCCCTCAACAGAATTTTCGGATTTTTCAGTCCCTGCTGCTTTTCCAGATACCGTATCGCTTCTGCCTCTTCCTGTTCAATCTGATTTTTCATGTACAGCGGAACAAATTCGATTGTCCTGATTTTATTTCCTTTTTTATCCTCAGATTCAACCAGCATAAAATACGTGCCTGCCGCTTTATTATAGCCGCCATACTTTTCAATATTTCTTAGTCTCTCGTCACTTCCCTTCACCGGAACCTGACCTTTCCCCTTTTTCATTAACTGTTGGTCGAACAAACCGCCCGATACCCGATAAGACCGTCTGGTCACTAAGATATTATTCTTATCCATCATGCCTTTTACCGTGCGGATTGTTCCCGCTTCTCCCGCCTTCCAAGCCACTGCTCCATTCCGTACTACGTCTTTATCGGAGGTAAACATCTTTTTCAGGTTATAGCTCCTTCCCGGATTCTCCTTTATGAACCATGACGCATTCTTCGTAAATTTTGTATAATACACATTTCCCACCACAATATTCAAATAGGCGTCCTTCGCATGGTGCAGATCATTCATCTCCCGAACCTTAATCAAGTCAAAATCCTGCCTAAACTGCGACGCAATCTTTGCCTTTACATACACAATCTCCGTATCCGGCAACACCTGTTTTAAGACAGAGGCCACTGCCTTTGTCCCTTGCCGCGTCTCCACAAGCTGCCGTTCGATAAATCCGGCAAGTTCCGACGGCTCAAATTCCGTTCCCCGCGTCAGCCGATTATATTTCTCCTTTGAAATAAATCCCCCGCCCAGAAGCGATTTCCAGAAAGGCTTCATTTTTTCTCTGATTTCGCTGCGGATTGGGTATATATCTGTCTTGTCCGCATTATAGGTCTTTTTTACAAGCACCCGGTTATCCAGACTGTCGTCCATGACCTTTGACTGCGGGTAAATATGGTCAATGTCATATTTACGGTTATCCCATAAATCCTCCAATTGAATCGCCTCGCCGGAATACATACAGCGCCCTTTTTGTGTGTAATAAAGATACAGCTTATCTCCGCGCAGAGCCTGCTCCTCGGTATGATTTAACACTTCAACCCATTCCCGCTCCTCATCCTTGCATTTTTTATAGAGCTCTATCAGCCTCTTCTTACGTGATTCCGTGCGCTTACTCTGGGCATTCTCGCGCGCCATCTCAATAAATACTCTTTTGGGCGGCTCTCCCATTACCTCACACAATTCCTTCACGACCTGAAGTGTCTGCCAGATCTGGCGTTTTACCGCCGGAGACACATACAACTCTTCCACCATTTGATAAGAAATATCCTTCGGCTCATCTTTTTGATTTTCCATCTCGACTGCCGCCGCAAATTCATATTTTTCACTCAAAATCTGCATGAGGTTATCGTTCGTTTCCCAAAGCGCCCGGATAATGCTCCAGACTTCTCCGGTCTCCGGCGCCGGGGCGGTAATCTTTTCCAAAAAAGCCTGCGACAGACGCCCCCAACCTTTATAGGACAGGGAACAGAGACTTTTTCTCTGCTTTTGGGACAATTGCGGGTACAAGGACTGTAATCTGCGGTCCAATAATTTCTTGTCTTGGCCAAATAACGTAATATTTAAAATCAGATTTTCCTTTTCTTCCGAACTCAGGCTGCAATCTGTCAGCTTTTCCTTAAAATCATGATATGCGGTCAAAGTGCCTTTAAAATCCCCGTCGATACCGGTAATATCAACCGCCTTATCTTTCATTCCTTCCCGGACGAGATAATCCCTCAATTTCTTTTGCGTCACTTTCCGATAACGCTGAAATAAATCGCGGTATAGCTGTTGTTTCAATTCTACCGAAATGGGTTCCCCGTCTAACCGCAGATTATTCAATTCATTTAACACCATGAATTTGCTGTATAACAGAGAATACTTCGGAAGCACATCCTCCTGCACCAGATAGGTGCATTTATTTGTCATACGCCGGATAAACTTTTCGGCGCACGCCTCCTCATCAATGACGTCTTTAAAATTCCACGGATAAATTTTCTCATTGCTCCTTCGTTCTGCCCAATTCGTCCGGTTCCCTTTCACACAGATTCCGTTTAGCGGTCCCACATAATAAGGAATGCGGAATGTAAAGATCTGACGGATTTTCTCTGCATTTTCTTTTAGCAGCGGTATTCTATCCTGCAGGTTCTCCAAAATTCTATTCAGCTCATAGAGATGAACCTGATGCGGCAGAACCCCGTTCTCTTTTGTCACCTGTTTTGGCAAAAATGTTTCTTTTTCAAGTTCCTCCCTCAAATATTCTGCATCCCTTGTATCTCCCGACGCTCCAAGAACCTTCTTTTTCAGATAACCATAGAATTCTTCTTTGCTGCACTGTTTTCCGTCAATTTCCTGCTTTCTCCCGTTCACCTTCGTCATTCCGATGTATGCACAGTAGTTGGGAGTTTTTTCATCTGTTTTTACAAAAAGTTCTTTATAAACGTCTGCACCCAAATGACTACGCACTAATTTTTTCAGATAAGCCAAATCCTGTTTATGCTTTTCGTATGATGCAGTCTTTGCCTCGGATATGGAAGCGTAATCTCCTAAGATATCCACTAAAACCGCCCAGTCATATACTGCTTTCGCCTGTTCAATCACCACAAACCGCTCATTCAGCGCCGACGCTACGGAACCGGCATACTCCTCATAGGAATTATCTGAAAAAGAAATTTTCGGGCGTTCGCTCTGATCCAAATCTGCATCCCCAAATATGTCGCTTAACTTGACCGTGCTGCCCGCAAGCAGACCTAAAATGGCTTTTTCACACGCCGTCTGCGCTCCAAGCAGCTTCTCTAAATCTTTTTTCTTTACAGATCTTGTCCTGCGCCCATCCCTGAAAATCTCTTCGATTTCACCAAAATCCTCATCTGGAATTTCCAACAAAAAATCCAGTCCCTCATCCTTTATAGTCTGCAAAAGCTGGGCAAAAACATGTTCAAATTCTTTGATCTTGTCTATACTCCCCGCAAACAAAAAATGTCCCCTGTGCTTCATCATATGATGAAACGCCAAATAGACCAGACGAATATCCGGTATTACGTCTGTATCCATAAGCCATTTTCTCAAATGATAAATACTAGGGAACTGTTTATGATAATCTTTATCCGTATAATCAGAATCCACAAAAAGCGCATAGGGAAGCTGCGGGCATTTCCCCGAGGAATCTCTCTTATCCTCCGGCAGGTATCTGCTCTCTTTCATCCGCAGAAAGAATCCTTCATCTACTTTAGAAATCTCCTGTGCAAAAATCTCCTGCAATAATTCGATTCTCCAATTTCTTCTCGCCAGACGCCTTCTCGCCGTCCGAAACATGCGCCGCTCTTCTGCGGTCTTGGCACTATCAAATAAACGAACTCCCCAAAGCGCCTTGCCATGCGAACGCAATACTTCATAACTCTCATTTGTAACTGCCCAGCCCAGTGAGCCTGTACCTAAGTCCAAGCCAACATAGTAATCCTTCCTCATTGGTAAACTCCTCCAGTTTTATTTTCTGCTATTACAAATTCTAACATATCTTAAGGCAAAACGCACGAAGAATATTTCTCTTGCAGCAATTCAGAATAATCATGCTGTTACATACTCACATCAATCAAAATAACAGTTCAGACAAGTCTGGACTGTTACCAATCAAAACACCTTCGCAGTAACTATTCAGCCTTTGGCTTCATAGTTACCCTTCACAGCATTTGATAATTGAACGTGCTTTACACCTCCTTATAAATCCGTTATAATATATCTTATAAGAATCTCGTTTTTGGATTCTCATAAAAGGCGCAGACTTTGCGCCATCAATCTATAATGTGAAGCCGATTTTGCTTCGCATAATATGATTATAGAAGTACACACTATCAATAAACACAATCAATCAAAAAGGGCGGTGAAAGGATGGTACAAGAACTGTCAGACAAAGAATTAATTACCATCACAATTGACAGATATGCAGAATTACAACGCATTAAACAATCAAACGGCAATCAAGAAAACAAAGAACTTGACTATTCTATCAAATTAGCAGTTGCAAAGTTATCATCTTTGGGTGTAAATGTCGAAGATATCACTCTTTAAACATAAACACACAACAAACAAAAAGGAATCCGGCTTCGCCGGATTTTCCTATTTGATATAAAAAAGCCTGCAAAGCAGGCTTTTCATCCACACACTGTGGGCCATCCCAGATGGCGGTTTGAATAAATTTTTATTTGAACTTATGATGTAAATTTAGTATGGTACCAAATTTAATTTTATTATATCTCTTTCACCTACTAACGTCAACCACCTAATTTTTCTTCCCATTCCGCTTCCTTGAATCCGGTCAGCACAACCTCGTCCGAAACAATAATCGGGCGCTTCACCAGCATCCCATCCGTCGCCAGAAGCTGATACTGCTCCTCCTCGCTCATATCGGAAAGCTTGTCCTTTAAGCCCATCTCTTTGTAAAGATTCCCGCTGGTATTGAAAAATCGTTTCAGAGGAAGACCGCTCTTCTTATGCCACTCCTTCAGTTCTTCCGCCGTAGGGTTCTCTTCTTTGATGGGACGGTCCTCATAGGAAATCCCCTTTGCATCCAGCCAGTTTTTCGCCTTCTTGCAGGTACTGCATTTCGCATATTCAATAAACTGCATCACTTTTTCTCCTTTCAATCAGTACACCTTTTTCAGCTCCGTCACGCCGCAGCGTTCCTTGAATTCTTCTAAATCATGCAGACTGCGGATGAATGCGATTTCCCGAAATCCTCCGGTATGAAGGTTCTGAAAACCCGCCATCTGTTCACCGTTACAGATGCTGCATTTCAGCACCGGAATTTCATTTTCTTTATCGTATTCTATGGACAATGCTTTTTTCTTTCCAAACATGACAGACACCTCTTTTCTTTGTTCTACATTTTATCATCTTAAGCCTCTGCTTGTAAATATACTGACCTCTAATTTCCTTTTCATTTATGCTCAGCATAGTATGCGATGCCGTGTGAACCGAAAATCACAATTCACAACCATGCCAGTATTTACAGAAGCATACCATTCTTTGACACAGATTGTAAACTTATAGCTTGTATTTAGTTTACATTTGCAGTATAATAAATCAATATTCACTGGCAATGTATGCCATTTTACACATTGATTTGCATAATGAAGAAGAAGGTATTACATATGAATCTTGTAAACGAACTAAAAGGAAAAATATTTTCCGGAGAGGCTGTAACTAAAGAAGAAGCTCTCCGTCTATTGGAAGCTCCGCTTGACGAGCTGACTGCGGCAGCAAATGAAATACGGGAACATTTTAACGATAATACGTTTGACATGTGCACGATTATCAACGGAAAATGCGGGAAATGCTCCGAGGACTGCAAATACTGCGCCCAGAGCGCTCATTACCATACTGCCTGCGAGGATTCCTATCCCCTGCTTTCCACCGAAGAATTGTTGGAACAGGCAAAATACAACGACAAACGGGGCGTTCTTCGTTACTCCATTGTCACCTCCGGAAGAGCTCTTTCTGATGAAGAAGTGGATAAAGCCTGTGAAAGTATCCGCGCCATCCGGACAGAAACCAACATCAGCGTCTGTGTTTCCTTTGGTCTTTTGAACGAAGACCAATTCCGCAGGCTCAAAGAAGCAGGCGCTTCCAGAGTACACTGCAACTTGGAAACCTCAAGACGGTATTTCCCAACGGTCTGTACTACCCACACCTATGATGAAAAAATTGAGACCTTAAAGGCTGCGAAACGCGCCGGTCTATCCATCTGCTCCGGCGGAATCATGGGACTTGGCGAAACGATGGAGGATCGGATTGATATGGCGCTTACTGCAAGGGATTTAGGCGTGACCTCAATCCCGGTCAATCTCCTGAATCCGATTCCCGGCACACCTTACGAAAATAACCGGGTACTTTCCAACGATGAATTGTGCCGGATTGTCGCCATTTTCCGTTTTTTGATTCCGGAGGGCATGATTCGTCTTGCCGGAGGCAGAGGACTTGTTGGAGATAAGGGTGAAAAATGCTTTAAAAGCGGTGCGAATGCCGCAATCTCCGGCGATATGCTGACCACCGCCGGAATTACTGTCGAAACGGATATGGATTTATTACACTGGCTTGGGTATGAAGTAAAACTGGGAGAGAAATAACGCCCTCCCAGCCACACTTCTTATCCTTCTCCCGGATACTGCATTCCCCAGCTCGCCCGCATTTGATCCATCAGCTTCATGACACGCAGGATTTCACTATGCGGCATCTCTTCACACTCCACCATTCCCGCTTCGATTGCCTTGATACAAGAAATCACCTCATACTCATATCCGTTAATCTGCTCCGGAACCTGATATCTGGCTGTCAGATTCCGCTGCGCATCATAGACGCGGATTTCATCGCAGTTATTGATATTCTGCACCTCAATAAAACCGTTTTCGCCGTTGATGACGCCCTGACGGTCCGTTAACGCCAGCATATTGCTGTGGAGAATTGCCATTTTCCCATCCTCAAAGGTCAGCGTCATGCTGTTTGCCCAATCAACGCCCTTGGGTGAAAGCACTGCCGTAGAAGCCACATTCTGAATCTCCCCGTGAAATACCATCAAGGCAAAATTAATCGGATAGACTCCCAGATCGAGAAGCGCCCCGCCAGCCAATTCAGGATTCTGCAGACGCTCAACGCGACGAAGGGCATAGCCCAGATTTGCGGTCAGCGAAGTCACCTCGCCAATCACGCCTTCCTTCAAAAGTTCATCTATCATATTCCGGCTGGGCATATATCTGGTCCAGATTGCCTCGGCTAAAAGCAGTCCTCTCTCCCGCGACATTTGTATCAAATCCTCTGCCTGCTTCGCATTTATGGTAAATGCTTTTTCTACCAGAACGTGCTTGCCATGCTCTAAACACATTTTGGCATGTTGATAATGATGGGAATGAGGTGACGCAACATAGACAAGCTCCACTTCGGGGTCTTTTAACATTTCCTCATAAGAACCATATGCTTTTTCAAATCCCCACTGCGCACAGAATTCCTCCGCCCGCTTTAAATCCCTCGAAGCCACTGCATAGCGCTCGATTTTCTCAATTCCCTCCACTGCCTTTGCCATACTCTGTGCGATATGTCCAGGCGCTAAAATTGCAAATTTCATCTGATTTCCTCCTTATTTTTCTATCGCATTCGGATAAATCCGCTCCATCCGCCCGTCATCAAACCTCTCGTCCATCATCCGCTCCCATGAAGCTTCCGCTGGTATGCCTTTCCCCCGCATATCATAGCGTATCAGCGCTATCATGGATACCGCAATATTAACAAACATAAATACCACCAAAATCCATGTCAGAATATACCCCCATATAACCGGAATTTTCTCAATCCAGCCGGCCAATAAGGGATACAAAAGCTTAATCCAGATAACTGCCACAATCCCCCAGAAAAAACAATAAAGCAGATTGATTCTACCGCCCAGGTTAAAGGGGATGTCGCTGTAATCCCAGAAAACCTTCCCGAACACTAGCTCTGTGAACACGCTGCATACATATTCATATGCACCTCCGAGAAAAACGCCCACAAAAAAGAGATGTCTGTCCGGCTTATCCCTGTCTTTATACAGCAAAGCAGTGGCAACTGCGATTGCAATTCCCCAGACTAAGCTGAACGGTCCCCAGACCAGACTGCTTCTGCTCATCCACACGCCGGCTGTCAGTCTGCAAAAGATAGTCTCTATGAGATCTCCCAGCACAGAACCCACAAAAAACAGCCAAAATAATTTGTAAAAGCCACAGCCTTCCGCAAATTTTCCCTGCTTTTGAATCTGTATGGATGCCTCCTTTAACATCGGGTAGGCTTTTTCGATTCGCCGTCCGACCGCCTCAACAATCCACAGACCAAATCTCTTTGTCCAAACATTCAACTGATTATGCCATCTTCCGGCTACCGCTATCTCCCGCTTCATTCGACGCACTGCTGCCAGCGAAGCCACAAGGTCTAACGCCATCAGTATAAATGCCGTCAGCAACAGCGTCACCTGCAGAAACCAAGGAATGATACGAAACGGTATCGCCAGAAAGCGGTTAAAATATCGGACTGCCAGTGCGCCTAAAATTCCCCATATCAGAGAATACTGTAAGCAGATGTAACCATCGAAGTTCCATTTTTTCTGCGAATAATCCCACCATTTATGCTGATTTAGACGCTCCAGCATTTTACCTGTAAACCATTCGATTGCCGTACAGATTATCATACAGCCAAAAAACAATGCAAAAAAGTGATCCGCCAGCTCCTGCATGGTAAGCGTCAAAATCGTTGCCGCCACGCCATAGACCAGACAGAGCGGTCCTGTAGAAAATCCCCTGTTTACAAACTTTCTGCTTCGGATGGAGCCTGCGGCTGTCTCTAATACCCAGCCCAAAAACGAATATATGAGCATCAGCCATGATAATTCCAGTATCGTATATTGCATCTTTTGTTCTCCTTGCCTGTTATACAACAGGCATTTCCTTTGTATTTCTAACGTTCAAGCTAAATTATAGTATATAGGGATTTGAAGACAAGTACAACCGTAAATTATCAATTACATCTCTTCCGGCAATTAACGTTTTGATTCAGCTAGAAAAATCCATAGCCCTGTGATAGAATAAATTTGGCAATAAACGAAATATTTTACATTCGGTATCTGATTGGCAAAATCCAACAGAACCAGACCGACTTGGCAAGATATGAAAATATAACTACCAGGAGGAAGCAAGAATGATTACGATGGAACATGTATGCAAATCGTACAAAATTGCAAAAAGAAACGCAGGATTCGGCGAGGCCTGCAAAGCGCTTTTTCACCGGAAATACGAAGTGATCCACGCACTTCATGATGTAACCTTTACCATTGGCGACGGCGAAATGGTTGGGTACATCGGACCGAATGGAGCCGGAAAAAGCTCTACTATTAAAATTCTAAGCGGAATATTAACGCCCGACAGCGGAACAGTTCTTGTAGACGGCAGAATACCATACAAGAACAGAATCGAACATGTAAGGGAAATAGGCGTCGTGTTTGGTCAGCGTTCCCAGTTGTGGTGGGATGTTCCCGTCATAGATTCCTTTGAATTATTGAAGGACATCTATTCTATTTCAGATTTCGGGTATAAACAAAGTCTTGAAGAATTAACAGCTTTATTAAATCTGTCAGAACTGCTGCGCTCCCCTGCAAGACAGCTTTCTTTAGGACAAAGAATGCGGTGTGAGATAGCGGCTTCTTTGCTGCACCGTCCACGTATTTTATTTTTGGATGAACCGACCATCGGTTTGGATGCAGTATCAAAACTGGCTGTTCAGGATTTCATTTTACAGCAAAATAAATCGCATGGCACAACGGTAATACTTACAACGCATGATATGCAGGATATTGAAGCGCTGACAAGCAGGATTATCTTAATCGGCAAAGGACAAATCCTGATGGACGGCACTTTAGACGATATTAAAAAGGGCGGCGGCAGTATTGACGAAACAGTTGCCCAGTTATATCGTACCTATGACATTTAGGGAGGGATGCGAATATGAAAAAATATTTATCCTTCTTTCGCCTGAGATTTACGATGGGCTTACAATACCGGGCAGCCGCTTTCGCCGGAATTGTGACCCAGTTCGCATGGGGTTTTATGGAAATCATGGTATTTCGGGCATTTTACCATGCAGATGCGGCGGCATTTCCTATGAGCTTTTCAGCCACTGCGTCTTATTTATGGCTGCAGCAGGCGTTTCTTGCCTTTTTTGCTGCATGGATGATGGAAAATGAAATTTTTGACTCTATTGTAAACGGAAATATTGCATATGAATTATGCAGACCCATCAATATTTATAATATGTGGTATTCCAGAAGTATTGCAAACCGGTTATCCAGAGCCGTTTTAAGATGTTTTCCCATTTTGATTGTTGCCGCATTTCTGCCGCAGCCATATGGAATTGAGACGCCGGCAAGCCTTCTGCACTTTATCCTTTTTCTGATAACATTGGCTCTGGGATTGGCGGTGACGGTATCTTTTTGCATGATGATCTATATGCTGACCTTTT
>Ga0137307_102009_pt1 | contig 12767 bp, 16 predicted proteins | sample NAcewD2O_March_2_FD_97180 | JGI IMG/M metagenome (GOLD analysis project Ga0137307, IMG submission 97180) | Mouse cecal microbial communities from Vienna, Austria - N-Acetylglucosamine amended D2O_March | ecosystem: Host-associated > Mammals > Digestive system > Large intestine > Cecum | place...
TTCCGTCTCCCGCAGCTTTTCCTGCATCTGCCGCTGCCAGCCGTTTCCTTCCTCTGCTCCCTTTTGTATATTAGAATCCATTGGTTTCCTCACTTTCGCCTACCATGATCAACTGTTTTTCGATTCTGTCGATCTTCTGCCCACACATCTGCGCCAGCTTCATTCCCTGCTGATACAACACAAACGACTGTTCCAGCGAAGCCTCTCCTCCCTCCAGCCGGGCCACCAACTGCTCCAACTGTAAGAACGCTTCTTCGATGGTTAGCTGATCTTCTTCCGGCGCAACCTGAATATTGATCTCTGTCTCTTTCACGACTGTCCGCCTCCTTTATCCGAATCCGATGCCAAAAATACCGAGCTTTCTGACATATCTGTAAGCAGCCCTTCTTTTCCGCATACTTCGTCCGGCTTTTTTGCCACAACTTCCGCCTCAATTCTCCCGTCCCGCATCAGAATGGTCAGCCCGTCGCCCTCCGTCACCTGATTCACGGAAATCAGCGCCTCGCCTTTTTGGTCCCGTGCATAGACGTAACCGCCGCCCAGCTTCTTCAAAGGCGACTGCCCTTCCAGCCTTGCGGCCTGTAAACTGAGCCTGTGGCGGCAGGAAAGAATCTGCTGCTCCATACTGCGTCTGACCCGGTCCTCCAGCTCCGACAGATACTGCCGTTTCTGAGCGATCTGATACCGGGGATTGTATAAAGCCAGTTTCAGCCGCAAAGCCTCCGTCTTATCCCGATAACGGCGGATATACTGCTCCTGGCCCCGGACAAGCCGCTGTCTGAAACCGGCCAGCTCCTGCTCAAACTGACGATAGTCAAACACCGCCAGCTCCGCCGCCGCTGAAGGCGTAGGCGCCCGCAGATCCGCCGCGTAGTCGGCTATGGTCACATCTGTCTCATGCCCCACCGCGGAAATCACCGGCGTCCGGGCGTGGAAAATGGCATAGGCTACTTTTTCGCTGTTAAAAGCCCACAGATCCTCTATGGACCCGCCGCCCCTTCCCACAATCATACAGTCCAGTCCCATCCCATCCAGCGTCTCAATTCCCTTTACGATGCTTTCCGGCGCATACTCTCCCTGCACCAGCGCCGGATAGAGATATAACTGCACATAGGGATTCCTTCTATATGAAATATTCATAATATCCCGGATGGCCGCTCCCGTGGAAGCCGTGACAATGCCCACCCGACGGGCATAGCGGGGAATGGGCTGCTTATACTCCGGGGCAAACATCCCCATCTCCATCAGCCTGTCCCGCAGTTCTTCAAACTGACGGAACAGATCTCCGGCCCCGTCCAGCGTAATTTCTCTGGCATAGAGCTGGTACTTTCCGTCCCGCTCATAGATACTGACGGAGCCTCCCGCAATCACCTGCTGCCCCTCCCGCATCTGAAACCGCAGACCCTTCCGGTTTCCGGCGAACATTACCGCCGACAGCACCCCTGAGCTGTCTTTCAGGGTAAAATAAATATGGCCGGAGCTGTGATATTTGCAGTTGGACACCTCCCCTTTAACATAAATATTCCGCAGGGCGAAATCCTGGGTAAACATGTTTTTTATATAGCCGTTCACCTGGCCTACCGTATACACGCTGCCCGCCATATCCTACACCGTTTTTCTCACCAGCTTGCCCAGCACGCCGTTGATAAAAGAAGGAGAATCGTCGCCGCCGAATTTTTTCGCCAGCTCCACCGCCTCATTGATAGCCACTTTCTCCGGAACGGCGTCGTCATGGAGAATCTCATACAGAGCCAGACGGATAATCGCCAGATCCACCTTGCCCATACGCCTGGTCTTCCATCCCTGGGCCACGTCGTTAATCTGATGATCCAGTTCCTCCACCCGCACATAAATCTGCCCGGCCCTGGTCCGAAGCTCCTCCTTCGCCTCCTCCGGCATATCTTCAAATTCCGCCAGGTACAGCTTTACCTGACCGTCCAGATCCTCATCATTATAAAATTCTTTTAAGAACAACAGCCGGAAGGTGTGCTCCCGTATTTCTCTTCTGGTCATATTATTTATTCTCCCACATCAGTCATATTCTTCACACAGGCCATGAAACCTCCGGCCCTCACGGCAGCCGCCGGATTTCCCCGTCCGTATCCCCGGAGCAAAAACAAAAGGATGCCAGTACGCCTGACACCCCCTTTATATTGCTGCATTTGGTTGTCATGGTCCGTAAAACACCGTCCGCCGGGACACATGCACATCGGAATGCAGACGTCTCAGCCCGCGGACTCACTAATCCTCAAAATCCACTCCGGCGATCCGGATATTCACGTCAATCACTTTCAGGCCCGTCATATTCTCAATGGCGTTCTTCACCCTGTCCTGAACGGCCTCCGCCACCTTGGGAATGCTGCATCCGTACTTTAACTGCAGCGACAGATCAACGGAAACGGACGTATCCATCACGGCCACCTTGACCCCTTTGGAAAGGTTCTTCATGCCCAGCTTGCCCACCAGCTCATTCGTAATATTCCCGGCCATGGACGCCACGCCGTCCACCTCCGTCGCCGCAAGTCCTGCGATAATCGCCACCACCTCGTCGGCAATCTCCACGGAACCTACCTGTCCCGTCTCATGTATCATATGTGTGCTTCTGTTTTCAAATTCATTCGACACCGCACATTCCCTCCTGAAATCAAATTCAAACCGCTCTTTTACCGGACAGACTTCCCTGTCCTGCTGCATTATATTATAACAGACTCCGGGGAAATTGCAAAGAAAAAGTTTTTCTTCCGTACCTCCCAGTTCCGGATAAAGCCATCCAAACCAAACGCCGGAGATTTTAATATCCAACAAATGAATCTGCAAGCTGACACAAAAGGCCCGTTAAAACGTATCCAAATCCTCCTCATAGGCATGAGTCGCCACATGTTTCAGATGTTCAATCGCCTCCCGCACCTGAGGGATAAACAGAATCAGCAGCGTAACCAGCATTTCCACACAGATATAGCTGCTGTAGACAAGGGAATACCGGATGGTTTCGTCATAAAAATAACTGCAGTTCCAGGTGCTCTCAATATAGCGCAGCGCCACGGCCAGCAGATATCCCATCTGCAGCCCGCCCTTTTTATGAGACAGAAAGCCGCCGAACCCCAGAAGCCCGTAGCCCAGAATATAATCGAAAAGCTCCGCAACAACATTATCCGAATCGTTGACATTGCGCAGCAGAAACTTGATACAGCCAAAAACCAGCGCCGTCAGAAGACCTGTCCATCCGCCGAAGAAATACCCGGCCATACAAACTGCCAGCATACTGAGGAAAGTAACCTCGCCGCCCTCTGACAACTGCAAAGGCTGCAGATAGGATAACAGCAGGCCCATCCCCAGGATCATCAAAATCCACAGCCATTTCCGATTCCACAGAAAATGCTCTTGTTCCCACATCATATCAGTCTCCTCTCTGAATGACAAGCCCCGGCGCTTATCTGGTCCGCTGCTGTCTCGGTCTTACTGACGGACGGCTTAATTTTTTCTTCCGTACATACTGTCTTTTCCTGTTCAGAATATACATCACCAGCAGAATCAGTCCGCCGCCGCCGATCACCATCACATCGAAGGTACTGCCGGCCGCTTCAATGGCGATGCCGAAACTCTCATAAAAACGCTCCAGAAGACCCACCATATATTCCTGCACCTGGATAATGGCCAAGACAGTGGCCGCCACATTGATTACCATGCCGTTTCTCCGCTCTGTCTGAGCGTTTTCAATATCCACCATATGTTCCAGAAAATCCTGCTGCTCATAATAGCTCTGCCGCAGCTCATCATTCTCAAAAGCCCTGCGGATCTGCTCCGCTTCCTTTTGGGTACCATAATATTTGAAATTATTGCTCTGCCAGAACTTAATCGTCTTGGCATAGTCCCGATACAGCTTGCTGATATACTGATAAGAAACGTCGCCCTCCTGCAGAAAGGCGTTGGAAATCTTGATGGTCATCTTGTTCAGTGCCGTATTCTGGAAGATCACCAGCTCAATGATAAACACATAGGTAGCCGTCAGCTCCATCCGTTCTTCCGGCTCCAGCTCATCATAGTCATGCAGGAGAAAGGCCACAACCTCCTCCGTCATATAGGCTTCATAATAATCATAAATCGCCTTACTGCTCTTTGCCTGTTCCAGCAATTCCGGATACTGGATATGGAAATCCTGATGCATACTGTTGTAGGTTTCCGCCGATAAAATATTCAGAAGCTCCCCTTCATTCTCCGGTTTCTTCGACAGGCATATAAAATTTTTGCCCCTTCCGCAGGACAAAAGACCATATTCTTTCCGCAGATATTCGTTTACATTCTGATAGCGGTAAAATCCTTTCTCATCCTTCCAGCCCTCCTCCCGGATCTCCAGAAAGCCCTGACACAACTGATCCTCCAACTGGGAGGCGGAATACCGGGAATCCGGCACCAGCATCATCAGAATATACATATGGGTCGGATGATGGGCAAGCAAAGACAGATATACCTTTTCCTCCCCCACAATAAAGGGCCGTTTCTTTTTTCCCACAAGAGCGTCGTCTTCACCGCCGTAAGTCTCATCCAGCGTATGCATCATATAAAACGTACCTACGAAAACCCGCTCCAGCTCCCCCACGATATCGCTGTCATATTCGTATTTCAGACATCCGTCCAGAGCATCCAGCAGACACCCGGCCAGCCTGGGCGCCCGGGCATTTCGTTCTTCCTTCTGTTCCAGAAGCCGATTGATCCGGGTGTTTTTCTCATTATCCGCATAAGGCAGAAACAGATACGAATCATTCCGGTAAGTTTTGAAATACAAATCCTTTTTCAAAAGCTTTTCCAGATACATTCCCTCGCACAGATAGACCTGATTGCCTCCCTCGATCTCCCGGTACAGGCTGAACATCCGGCGGCTTAAAAATTTCTGTCCGTCCTCGGACACCGCCGTCCCGGAAATGCCGCCGATCTGAAAGCCTTCCGCCTGCAGCCGGTTGAGATAATCAATAAATCCGTCCGTCAGCATACGGACCACAGCCTGCTGATCCCGGTATTCCGGCGCCACCGCCACCGAGATAATAAACAGGTAATTGAGCGCGGAAGCAGAATACTCCGCCAGCTCCTCCGGCATAATGTCGTCGTCCCGGATCCTCATGCCTTCTTCCACAATTTCATCCCACAGCGCAGGCTTTACCGGAAAAAAATTAATATATCCGGCCGCTCTATCCTGCTCCCGGTCCATCACACACACGAAAGTCCTGGGATTCTGCCGGTATCTGGCCGCCATCCGTTCCAGGCTGCCCACATATTCGTCCGCATAGCAGGCCCGGTCTATGGCCATAATATTTGGTAAAAAACTTTCGCCAAATTCTTCGCCTTTTAAAATAGAATATTCCATGATCTCTCCTGTCACGACATGTCCGGACACTGCGTCAGTCCGCCTTAAATTCTTTCCATAATTCGTTCATCAGGTCATTGGCCTCCGGGCTTAACTGCATGGATACCTCGCAGTTGTCCGTGGCATGATCGGAAGGAACCAGCGCTTCATTCTGCCTGTCCTCCTCGGACAAAGCGTTAATTACCGCTTCGTTGGGCGTGGAATAGTAGATATATTCAAAATTTTTCATAGCGATGTCTTCTCTGCATAAGAAATCCAGAAACTGCTGTGCGGCCTCAATATTATCACAGGATTTTGTAATCACCCAGCCGTCCAGCCAGACATTGGAGCCCTCTTTGGGAATCACATAGGCCAGGTTTTCATTGTACTGGTTTCCCAGATAGGCCTCGCCGGAATATACCACGGCCATCGCCGCATTTCCGGCCACCACCTCGTCTCTGGCCTCGTCCACCAGATACGCCTGTACGTCCGGTTTCTGCCGAATCAGCAGCTCCTGGGCTTCGCGCATCTCGCCTTCGTCATTGCTGTTCAGGGAATAGCCCAGATATTTCAGCGCCAGCATATAGGTGTCCCGCATACTGTTCTGCATCACGATCTCTCCGGCATAGTCTCCGTTAAACAGCACTTCCCAACTGTCCACAGGGCCATTTGTCTTCGTGGTGTCATAGAGAATGCCCATGGTTCCCCAGAAATAAGGGACCGTATAGCTGTTTTCCGGGTCAACGGCTTTTGCCAGCTCCCAGTATTTTTCTCCGATATTTCCTATGTATTCCATATTCCCGATGTCAATTTTCTGCAATTCATCTTCCTGAATCAGCCGCTGCAGCATATAGTCCGTGGTACACAGCAGATCGTAGGAGATGGCGCCGGATTTGTACTTTGTATACATTTCTTCCGGCGTCAGCGCCTCCTCATATTTGATTTCGATTCCCGTCTCCTCCGTAAACTGCCGGATCACGTCGGGGTCCATATATTCTCCGTAATTGAAGATGGTCAGACTTCCGTTTTCCGCTTTCTTTTTTGCGCAGCCTGCTCCTGACAGTGCCACCGAAAGGATCAGCGCCCCCATTGTAATCACTGATACGATTTTTTTCTTCATCAAATGTTCTCTCCTTCTAAAAATGATATCCTGCTTTTTTATCTGTCTTTGATCCCCATTCCCTGTCAGCAGGGCATACGGTCCTGTATTCTGTTTTTAAAATCGCTGTTCTTCTCTCACCGCCGGCTTTTTTTCAGGCCAGTAATTGACCGCCAGCAGAATCAGAAACATCGTCACGAATATAATCGTGGACAGGGCATACATCTCCGGCTTTATCCCTTTGCGGATCTCCCCGTAAATCATGGTGGACAGCGTACTGACCCCGGCCCCTTTTGTAAAATAAGTAATCACAAAATCGTCCATGGACATGGTAAACGCCATAAAAAAGCCTGACACGATCCCGCTCAGAAGCTGGGGCAGGATCACCCGGAAAAACCCGTAAACCGCATTGGCCCCCAGATCTCTGGCCGCCTCGTAGAGACTGACGTTCATCTGCCGGATCTTCGGCATAACGCTCAGAATCACGTAGGGAATATTAAAGGTGATATGGGCGATCAGGACGCTCCCAAACCCCAGCGGCATAAAATGGACAAACCAGAGCATCAGGGAAATCCCGGTCACAATATCCGCATTTAAAATCGGGATATTGGTAAAAATCATCATAATCTGATAATTCCTCTGCCGCATGGCATGAATCCCCAGCGCCGCCAGCACGCCGATGACTGTGGCGATCAGAGCCGACAGAAAGGCCAGCACCAGAGTCGTCACGAGAGCGTCCATAATCTGCCGGTTGGAAAAAAGCTGCCCATACCATTCGAGGGTAAACCCGCCCCAGGTTACTCTGGACCTGGACCGGTTAAAAGAGAGCACGATCAGCACAAGGATCGGCGCATACAAAAACAGAACGATCAGTCCGATGTAACATCTGCTCAGCAGATTTTTCAGACCGCTGATCCCATGGAACAGATTTCCGGATTTCACTTTTCTCACCATATCGCCGACCGTTTCCCCTCTCTGTCATTTTTCATCGTAAACGCCATGCTGATCAGCACGAAAATCATCAGAGAAACCGAGAGGCCCGATCCCAGATTCTGATTCATGCTTTTGGTAAATTCCTGCTCGATTACATTTCCGATTAATTGAAGCTTCCCGCCGCCTAAAATATCGGAAATCACAAAGGAGGTCATGGAGGGCACGAAAACCATCACGATCCCGCTTAACAGCCCCGGTATGGACAGGGGGAAAATCACCTTGCAGAATACCGTAAAGCCATTGGCCCCCAGATCTCTGGCCGCCTCGATCAGATCTTCGTTGATCTCCGCAACCGCATTGAAAATGGGCAGCATCATATAAGGAAGATAGTCATAGACCACGCCGATCATAATCGCCGCCCCCGTATTCGCCACCGACAGCTCCCCAAGCCCTGCGGACCGCAAAAGAAAGTTCAGGATTCCGTTGTTGGAAAGAATCATCTGCCAGGCCAGAATCCGCAGAATAAAGTTCATCCACATCGGGAGAATCAGGACAAACATCATAAATCCTTTTTTTCCCATATTCAACTGCCGCATCGCCAGTACCAGCGGATAGGACAGCAGAATACACAAAACCGTGCAGCCGGCGGCAATCTCCAGGGAAAACAGCATGGCTTTCAGATGAATCGGGTCAAAAATAGCGACAATATTCCCCGTCGTAAAGCCGCCCTCCCGTGCGGTCAGCGCCGCCCTGATAATCATACACAGCGGAATCACCGTGAAGCCGAACACCCAGACCGCATAGGGGCCGGACAGCCATATCCGCTTGTTGACTGATTTGAGTCTGTTTATCATTTGCATCTCCATATCTGCTTACTATTTTGCAGTAAAGTCCGTTGCTGTTTTACAGTTATTCTTCTTCCCGGACAGCCTGGGCATCCTCGGAATGGGGCTTGTGCATAATCTGGATATTATCCGGCAGGATTGAAAGCCCCACCATGGAGCCCACCGGCGCCGGATTCACGTCCTGGATACTCCAGTCATAGGCACCGGCCCGGACCTTGATCTCATAATAAGCGCCTTTGAAAATCACCGAAATTACCCGGCCCGTCAGATATCCCGTCTCCGGCGCCGTAATCTCCAGATCCTCCGGCCGGATTACCACATCCACCAGCTCGTCCTTTCCAAACCCGGTATCCACGCAGGGGATAGGCACACCCTGGATCTGTACCAGCCGGTCGGCTTTCATAATACCATCAATAATATTGCTGTCCCCGATAAAGTCCGCCACAAACGCATTCTGCGGCTCGTCATAAATGCTTTTGGAGGTCCCCATCTGCTGCACCAGTCCCTTATTCATCACAACGATGCGGTCAGACATGGTAAGCGCTTCTTCCTGGTCGTGGGTTACGTAAATGAACGTAATGCCCACTTCTTTTTTGATTTTAATCAGTTCCCGCTGCATTTCATGACGCAGTTTCAGATCCAGCGCGCCCAGAGGCTCGTCGAGGAGAAGAACCTTCGGCTCATTGACGATGGCGCGGGCGATAGCCACCCGCTGCTGCTGACCGCCGCTTAAGGAATCCGGCTTTCTGGACTCATATCCGTCCATATTCACCAGTTTCAGGGCATATCCGATCTTATCTTTAATGTACTGACCGCTCTTTTTTTTCAGTTTCAGCCCGAAAGCAATATTTTCCTCCACGCTCATATGAGGAAACAGGGAATATTTCTGGAAAACCGTATTCACGTTCCGCTTGTCCGGCGGAAATCCGGTGATATCCGTTCCCTCAAACAGAACCCGGCCCTCATCCGGTTTTTCAAAACCGCCGATAATCCGCAGCGTCGTGGTTTTCCCACAGCCGGAGGGACCTAAAAGGGTGATAAATTCATTCCGCCTGATCTCCAGATCCAGACTGTTTAAAATCACCTTTCCCTCGAAGGACTTGCTGACCGAATCCAACTGTAAAATAACGTCGTTCATACTGTTCCACTACTCCTATGTAAAGTTCCGCCGCAAACCTTTTTTGCAGCCGCCGCTGCGCAGGATACATGCCAGACAGACAACAGGCGTTTCCCGTCGCTGCCTGCCATTCAGCGATACGGACTTTGCAGCCTAAAAACTGGGCGGGCTGCTGATCCACAAAATCGTGGAAACCCGTTTGCTGGCCGAACTGATCCTGTGCTTCTTATTGGCCTGAAAAATAAAGGAATCTCCTTTGCGCACCACATAAGCTTTATCGGCATAATGCACCTGAATCTTTCCCTGAATCGGCTCCAGACTTCTTGACTGGGCCGTCGCGATCAGCCAGGTAATGCTGTTGCCGCTTTCATCTTCCTTTTCAAAGTAGTCCTCTTTCGGAAATACAATCTGCTGGTCGTCTTCCTCATGGAAAAAATCGGAAAGATTCGTCCCCAGGCACTCCACGATATCCAGAAGCGTGGACACCGACGGCGCCGTCAGCCCCCGTTCCAGTTGGGAAATAAAGCCTTTGGTCAGCTCCGTCCTGTCCGCCAGTTCCTCCTGGGTCAGACCGTTCTGGTTCCTGAGGTCCCGTATCTTGGCCCCGATCTGTTCTTCGATGTTCATGACGGTTTCTTCTTTCTGTAAGGGTAAAAGTATCTATATAAGAACCTTATTTCATCCGTGACCGTATCAGCGGCACTGACAGAAAAAAGGGTCTGTATTTAGAGTTACTAAACTTTTTATTTATCCTTATCAATTATACATATACTAATATAAAAGTCAACTATTATTAAAATAAAATGTGTAAAAAATATGGGATTTTGAAAAGAAGGGCATGTCGTTTTTCAGATATTCCGACTTCATGTTTTTTCCCGGGCCGGCATTTTGTCTGCACTGCCGCCGATTTTTAACGTGTTTCTCTGTATAGATTCGGGAGTCAAAAAGTCCGAATTTACACATAAAAAGCTGCAAAGAAACACTCCCTCCGAAAGGAACCGTCTCTTTGCAGCCCGGTACTCAATTCTTTCTTCTATTTTTACATACTGCAATACTATGGAATCCTAAAAATCCAGTTCGCTCTCAATCAGCCTGGCAACTGTCTCTGCCGCACGTTCTTCCTCTGTTCCATCGCAGAAAAGTTCTATTTTCTCACCGCATTTGATCCCTGCTTTAATCAGCTTTAAAACGCTTTTCGCATCGACGGTCTGTTCCTTCCTGCGAATGTAAATTTTACATTGGTATGCCGCAGCTTCCTTCGCCAGCAGCCCTGCCGGTCTTAAATGCAGACCCGTAGGATTCGCCACCGTTAAGCTTTTTATTACCATCTCATTATGTTACTGCCTGCGCATAACTGCTTCGCCAGAATGCCGGCCACCCCCGTATCACTGGCTTTCAGACTTTTCCTTATACCAGCGCAACAGTCTCTCTTGCGATCGCCAGTTCTTCATTGGTAGGAACTACCATAGCGACTACCTTGGAATCATCGGTGCTGACAATTCTTTCCTCGCCCGCAAATTTATTCTTCTCAGCGTCGAACTTCACGCCCAGATAACCCATATGATTCAGAACCATCTCACGGATCAGAGCGTCATTCTCGCCGATGCCGGCGGTAAATGCGATTACGTCAACGCCGTTCATCACTGCTGCGTAAGCGCCGATGTACTTCACTACTCTGTGTACGAATACCTCAACGGCAACCTCAGCCTTCTTATTTCCCTTGTCAGCCTCCGCATGCAGGTCACGGAAGTCGCTGGATACCTGAGACAGACCCTGTACGCCGGATTTCTTGTTCAGTACCTGCAGTACTTCCGAAATGTTTAAATTCTCTTTCTTTGCAACATATTCAAGAACAGCGGGATCAAGATCACCGCTTCTGGTACCCATCACAAGACCCTCCAGAGGGGTGAAGCCCATGCTGGTGTCAACAGACTTGCCGTTCTGTACCGCACAGATGCTGGCGCCGTTGCCCAGGTGGCATACGATGGTTTTCAGATCTTCCGGTTTCTTGCCCATGATCTCCGCAACACGCTTGGAAACGAAGCTGTGGGAAGTTCCGTGGAAGCCGTAACGGCGAACCGCATATTTCTCATAGTACTCGTAAGGAATACCGTACAGATAGGATACGTCAGGCATCGTCTGATGGAATGCGGTGTCGAATACGCCTACCATCGGCACGTTCGGCATCAGCTCCTTGCAGGCATTGATACCGATCAGGTTTGCGGGGTTGTGCAGAGGCGCCAGGTCGTTGCACTTCTCGATCTCTTTGCATACCTCTTCGGTCAGTACGGTGGATGCGGCAAACTTCTCGCCGCCATGTACGATTCTGTGGCCTACCGCACCGATCTCGTCCAGAGATGCGATCACGCCGTTCTTCGCATCTGTCAGCTGTTTCAGCACCAGGCTCACCGCCGCTGTATGGTTGGGCATGTCCGCATTCATCTCAACCTTATCCTTGCCCGTAGGCTTGTGGGTCAGGCAGCCGTCGATACCGATTCTCTCACATAAGCCCTTTGCCAGCACCTGCTCTGTGTCGGAATCGATCAGCTGATACTTCAGAGAAGAGCTTCCGCAGTTAATTACCAATACTTTCATTGTTTTTCCTCCTAAAAAATCCTGTATTCCTGCCAAGCAGGATTTATATTCACATATGGTCTATTTTATACTTTTTTCCATTGGCTGTAAAGTGTTTATGGGGATTTTTTGAGGATATTTGTTAAAAATCAGACATTCTGCCATATATGCAGCACTGCAAAATTTCCCGGTTCAGGATGTATATTTCCTACAGCAGCTCTGCCGCCACCTTTTTCAGTTCTTCCCTGATCTTAATATGCTGAGGACAGGCTTCCTCGCATTTGCCGCATTCCACGCACTCATTGGCCGGCTTCTTTCCGTGACCGCCCACCAGCCATTCCGCCTGATGCCCGGCCGCTGCTTTGTCGCCATAGAGAGTCAGGTAGTTCATAGCCGTAAAGGAGCCGGAGATGCCGATCCCTTCCGGACATACCTTCGCGCAGTAATTGCAGGTGGTACAGGGAATCAGAGGAACGCGGTTCATGGCCTCTCTGGCCTGGTTGAACACGCCCTTCTCTTCCTCTGAAAATCCTGTAAAATGCTTCATATAAGACAGGTTGTCTTCCATCTGCTCTAAGCTGCTCATACCTGACAGAACCGTGATCACGCCTTCCAGCTCCGCCGCAAAACGAATGGCCCAGGAGGCGCAGGAGGCCTTCGGATCTGCCTTTTTAAAGATGTCCTGCACTTCCTTCGGCGGATTGGCCAGCATGCCGCCCTTCACCGGCTCCATAATCACCACCGGCTTGCCATGGGTCCTTGCCACCTCATAACATCTTTTTGACTGCACGGCGGGATTTTCCCAGTCGCCGTAGTTAATCTGCAGCTGAACGAATTCCATCTCCGGGTGCCTGTTTAAAA
>Ga0137307_102152_pt1 | contig 12760 bp, 10 predicted proteins | sample NAcewD2O_March_2_FD_97180 | JGI IMG/M metagenome (GOLD analysis project Ga0137307, IMG submission 97180) | Mouse cecal microbial communities from Vienna, Austria - N-Acetylglucosamine amended D2O_March | ecosystem: Host-associated > Mammals > Digestive system > Large intestine > Cecum | place...
TGCTTGCGGAGGAGATACGGGAGTTCCTGATTCGGAAAATAAGTGTCACGGGAGGACACCTGGGCTCGAATCTCGGTGCCGTGGAGCTTACCATGGCGCTGCATTTAAGCCTGAACCTTCCAAAAGACAAAATCGTGTGGGATGTCGGGCACCAGTCCTATACGCACAAACTGCTTACGGGCAGAAAATCTGGATTTGAGAGCCTTAGAAAATATGGCGGCATGAGTGGATTTCCCAAGAGAAAGGAAAGTGTGTGCGACTGCTTTGACACAGGTCACAGCTCTACGTCCATATCGGCAGGCCTGGGGCTTGTAAAGGCGCGGGATCTCAGAAACGAGGACCACACAATTATTTCCGTCATTGGGGACGGATCCCTTACGGGCGGAATGGCATACGAGGCGCTGAACAATGCCGCACGCATCAAGAAAAACTTTATTATCGTGCTCAATGACAACAATATGTCCATCTCGGAAAATGTAGGCGGCATGTCAAAGTACCTGAACAATATCCGCACGGCGGACAAGTACCTTGACATGAAGGAAGGCATCTACAACTCGCTGATGGAGTCGAAGCTGGGCGAGCCGATTGTCTCCAGCATCCGCAGGGCGAAAAGCTCCGTGAAGCAGCTTGTCATTCCGGGCATGTTTTTTGAGGATATGGGCATTACCTACCTGGGACCCGTGGACGGACACAATATCAATGCGATGCTGAAAGTGTTCCGCGAGGCAAAGCGCTGCAAGTCCGCAGTGCTGGTTCATGTCCTGACACAGAAGGGAAAAGGCTTTGCGCCAGCGGAAAAGCACCCGGCAAGGTTTCACGGCGCAGAGCCGTTTAACATAGAAACAGGCCTGCCACTTACGCCAAAGACAAAGTCGAGCTACACGGATGTATTCTCCACGGTGATGTGCAAGCTGGGGGACAGATGTGAGGATATCGTGGCAATCACTGCGGCAATGCCTGACGGCACAGGACTCAAAAGGTTCCGCAATATGTATCCGGAGCGCTTTTTTGATGTCGGCATCGCTGAGGAGCATGCCGTGACCTTTGCGGCAGGGCTGGCTGCGGGAGGCATGAAGCCAGTCGTTGCCATCTATTCTTCTTTTTTGCAGAGGGCTTATGATCAGATTCTGCATGACGTCTGCATACAGAATCTGCCAGTGGTGTTTGCCATAGACCGGGCAGGGCTTGTGGGAAGCGACGGGGAGACACATCAGGGAATCTTTGACTTGTCTTACCTGTCATCCATACCCAATATGCACATCATGGCACCCAAGAACAAGTGGGAGCTTTCCGACATGCTGAAATTCGCTGTCTCCTTTGCGGGACCCATCGCGCTGCGGTATCCGAGAGGAGAGGCATATGACGGGCTGCGCGAATACCGGGAGCCGATTCGGTTCGGAAAGGCAGAGTGGATTTATCATGAGAAGGATATAGCGCTTATTGCCGTCGGAAGCATGGTCAAGACAGCGCTCACAGTCAGGGAAGAACTGATTGCGAAAGGATTTGCGTGCAGCATTGCCAATGCGCGGTTTGTGAAGCCGGTTGACACGGAAATGCTTGACGAGGCGGCGCGCAGCCACAGGCTTATCGTGACGCTGGAGGAAAATGTTGCAAGCGGGGGATTTGGTGAGAAGGTGCGGGACTATCTTGATGAAAACTGTCCCGGCGTAAGGCTGTTGACAATCCATATTCCGGATGAATATGTGGAGCATGGAAACGTCGAAATCCTGCGTCAGGAGGTCGGAATTGATGCCAATACGATTGTGGGCAGAATACTGGAATGTCCAGGATTCACTGTATAGGAAGGACGCAGGACAATGAAAGAGCGTTTGGATGTACTGTTGGTAAAACAGGGACTTGCGGAGTCGCGGGAGAAGGCGAAAGCCGTGATTATGGCGGGCTGCGTTTATGTGAATGACCAGAAGGAGGACAAGGCTGGTGCCATGTTTGACGAGGCAAAAGCCCGGCTTGAGGTCAGGGGGAATACGCTCCGGTATGTGAGCCGCGGCGGTTTAAAGCTGGAGAAGGCAGTGGACCGGTTTCGGCTGGAGCTTTCGGATAAAATATGCATGGATATCGGGGCATCCACAGGCGGTTTTACAGACTGCATGCTGCAAAACGGGGCGGCAAAGGTTTATTCTATTGATGTAGGACATGGGCAGCTTGCATGGAAACTCCGGAATGATGAGCGGGTTGTCTGTATGGAAAAAACGAATTTCCGCTACATAAATCCAGAAGATATTGCGGACAGGATTGATTTTGCGTCGGTTGATGTTTCCTTCATATCGCTGGACAAGATATTAGGACCTGCCTACCGCCTGCTCAAGCCGAATGCACAGATGGTATGCCTGATTAAGCCGCAGTTTGAGACGGGCAGGGAGAAGGTTGGAAAAAAGGGTGTTGTGAGGGATCCGGCTGTGCACAGGGAGGTCATTGAAAAGGTGTTTGCCTTTACCCTGGAAAACGGGTTTGAGATTTTAAGCCTTGACTTTTCCCCGATTCGGGGACCGGAGGGAAATATTGAATACCTGATGCATCTGCTCAGGGCGGATCCGCATGAAGCGTCCGATGCGGCGGAGCTTGTCAGGGACTGTTATATGGCATTGATTCATGAGACGGTAGAGGAAGCACACAAGACACTGGAATCAGTTTGATAGTTGGGAGCCTGTATGAAGAATTTTTATATTTATGCGAACCATTTAAAGGATGGGAGCGGCGAGACAACCCGGTATATACGGGATTACCTGAACCTGAAAGGGTGCGTGTGCAGTGACGCTGTCAATGATAAGGTTGAGGGAATTATTGTGCTTGGCGGGGACGGAACCATGCTCAGGGCGGCGCGGGAGTATGTGTCCTGCCATATTCCGATGATAGGCGTGAATCTTGGCACGCTCGGTTACCTTGCGGAGGTTGAGAGGGAGGATATCGAATCGGCGCTTGACAGCCTTATGGAGAACCGGTATGACATTGAACCGCGTATGATGTTAAGCGGAATCCCTGTGATAGCGGGTACCAGCTCCAATCCCCAGACTGCATTGAATGACATTGTAATCAACCGGAAAGGTGCGCTTCATGTCATTAATTTCAATATTTATGTCAATGGACGTTTGCTGAGTACATATAGTGCGGATGGGATGATTGTGTCCACGCCGACAGGGTCTACAGCCTACAATCTGTCAGCAGGGGGACCCATCGTCGAACCGCGGGCAAGACTGATTATGCTGACGCCCGTCTGCTCGCACACGCTGGTAAATAACCGGACAATCATTCTTGCGGAGGACGACGTGGTTGACATTGAAATCGGGCAGTGCAAGCCAGGCGAGCGGCAGGAGGTGGATGCCAGCTTTGACGGAAGGTGTCCGGTGAATTTGAACGAGGGTGACAAAATCAGGATTATACGTTCGGACAAGGTGACGAAAATTATTAAACTAAACGAGGTAAGCTTTCTTGACACACTGCATAAAAAGATGAAAACATAGTGTGGGAAGTGGTATGGGGGTTTGGGATGAAAAGGGAAAGACATGAGGTCGTGGTGGAGCTGATTAATAAATATGATATTGAGATGCAGGAGGAGCTGGCGGCGTACCTTCGCAAGGAGGGGTTTGATGTCACGCAGGCTACCGTGTCAAGGGACATCAGGGAGCTTCGTCTCTCAAAGATATCGGCAGGAAACGGCAGACAGAAATACATTATACTGCAAAGCGATGATGGCAGGCTGGGGGATAAGTATATCCGTGTGCTGCGGGACGGATATGTCTCCATGACGATGGCGCAGAACATCCTGGTCATCAAGACGGTGCAGGGAATGGCAATGGCGGTTGCCGCGGCAATTGATGCCATGCGGTTTACGGAGATTGTAGGCTGTATAGCCGGCGATGACACCATATTTGCGGCAGTGCGGTCAGTGGAGGACACAGAAGCCGTGATGCAAAAGCTGGACGAGATTATAAAAGGTTAGGGACGGAAAATATGTTAGTAGGCTTACATGTGAAAAATCTGGCTCTGATATCGGAGACGGAAGTGAATTTTGGGGATGGGCTGAATATCCTAAGTGGCGAGACAGGTGCCGGAAAATCGATTATTATCGGTTCCATCAATCTTGCGCTGGGTGCGCGCGCCGATAAGGATATGATAAGGACAGGGGCGGATTATGCCCTTGTTGAGCTTGTATTCCAGGTGACAGACGATGAAATGCAGCGGGAGATTCGGGCGCTCGAGATTCCTGTCGAGGAAGACGGCATTGTCATTATCCAGAGGAAGATACAGCAAAGCCGTAACCTGTTTAAAATATGTGGCGAGACCGTGACGGCAAAACAGATAAAAGCACTTTCAGAGCTTTTGATTGACATTCATGGACAACATGAGCACCAGTCACTTCTATACAAGAAAAACCACATGGAAATTCTGGATTCTTTTGCAGGTGACGAGCTTGCGGACATCAAAGAAAAAATCAAGGAAAAGTACCTTGAATACACCAGGGTAAAGAAAGAACTCGCGGAGTTCTGCGTGGATGACGGCACAAAGGCAAAAGAGCTGTCCCTTGCGGAGTTTGAGTTTCATGAGATAGAGGAGGCCGGACTTACACAAGGGGAGGATGAGGAGCTTGAGCGCGATTACCGCAGGATGGCAAACAGCCGCCAGATTGTCGAGGCAGCATCAAAGGCATACCAGTTAACTGGAACCGGCGACCAGACTGCGGCGGATGCAGTCGGCCATGCGGTAAGGGAACTGCGGGGCGTGGAGGGTTATGATGACAGGGCACGAGAGCTTGCCGATGAGCTTGAGAATATAGATGCGCTGATAAGCGATTTTAACCGTGGAATAGCGGAATATATGTCCGATATGGAATTTGACGGGGAACTGTTTGCACAGATGGAGGAACGGCTCAATCTGATGAACCACTTGAAATTGAAATACGGCAATAGTATTTCGGCAGTTCTGGCGTATCAAAGTGAGCTGGCGGAGAAGATTGAGAAGCTGCAAAATGCAGATGCCTATCGGGAAACGTTAGAGGAGCGCCTGCAAAAAGCGCGGGAGCAGCTTGAAAAGTTATGTAAGAAGGCATCCAGAATCCGCAGCAAGGAGGCGGATAAACTGGCGAAGGATATGATTGGGGCGCTGACAGACCTCAATTTCATGGATGTCAGGTTTGAGATACAGGTACGGCAGAAGGAAGAGATGGCATCCAATGGTTTTGATGACGTGGAGTTTATGATATCGACCAATCCGGGTGAGCCATTAAAGAGCCTTGGAAATGTGGCGAGCGGCGGCGAGCTTTCACGTATTATGCTGGCAATCAAGACGGTGCTGGCATCAAGGGACAGGATACCGACCATGATTTTTGACGAGATTGACACCGGAATCAGCGGTAAGACAGCATGGAAGGTATCAGAGAAGCTTGGGACACTCTCACAGAGCCATCAGATTATCTGTATTACACATTTGCCGCAGATTGCCGCCATGGCAGACTGTCATTATAAGATAGCAAAGCAGGCAGTAAAAAACAAGACCGTTACGGATATCACACAGCTGACTGAAACCGAAATGGTAGACGAGCTGGCAAGAATGCTGGGAAGTGACGAGATTACAGACACGGTAAGAGAGAATGCGCGCGAGCTGATTGGCACGGCGCGTAGGAAAAAGTTTGAGAATGCTCCGTAAATTTATTTTTGCCGAATGTTTCGATAAATATTGAAAATGTCTGAAAATTTCGCTATACTGTATATATGGTCGCTTGCGGGAAAGGGAGGTTTACATATGGAAATAAAAGATTATGTCGAATTAAGCAGAATACAGGATTTACTGGATTCTTTTTCCGGTGTTACGGATTTTGAGGTTATGGTGGTCGGGAAAGACGGAAAGTTCCTTGTTGGGAAAAACGAGTTTCGCGTCGGGGAAAATGACAGTTCTTGTGACATTGTGATTGACAAGGATAAGCTGGGGGCTGTCGTGGTAAGAGAGCATCCGGAGAAGAGTGCAGCGCAGGCAGCAGAGCTGTTAGGCATGATGATGAACCAGTTTATGAATCTGGAATATTTTAACAGCATCAATTCAGGAAGATTTGACACAATAAAGAACGATATCAAAAAGTCCGGCCAGCTTGTGCAGACAATCAACGAAAAGACCGGACACTTAAAAGGAATCGCCAAGAAACAGACAATCCTTTCCCTGAATGCCACCATTGAGGCAGCACGAAGCGGTGAGGCGGGAGTCGGCTTTGCAGTCGTTGCCAAGAGCATGCAGGATTTGTCAAACCAGTCGGCAGGGATTTACAATGATATTGAGACATCGGTCGGGGAGATTACGAGCCTGATTAATACCATTATCGTGGCATTTGAATAAATATAAGGAGCGCATTCGCGCTCCTTTTTAAAATCCTTCGATCGAAAAACGTACTGCGTTTACAGGGACATTGAATTCGCTGTGGTAAATTCTGTCCTTTGCAAGTGAGCTGGCGTATAAGTGGACTTTGGACAGGACATTTCCCGCTGCATCGTAAAAATACCCATAACATCCCCAGCGATTATATTCGTCATCCTTGTAGGAGATACACTGGTATTGTATGTCCAATGTGGACTGATAGTCGTTGAAATCTGCATAGGTAAAGTCGTAGGGCACGAACGCATAATTTACGACCTTGCAGTAATTGCTGTAGTTTGTGCCAAGTCTTGCAGGAATATCCATGATTAGCGGCGTTGCATTGACTGCTACATATGCGACCACTGCCGGATTGTCCAGACTGTATATGGCAGCGACAGTGGAACCACCGTTTCCATAATTTACCTGAAATGCCGCGACGTTGGAAGCACATGCGACAGGTGTTATGCTGGCAACATCCGGGTCGGCAACGATACAGGCGAGTCTTGAGGCATCAAAGCCCTGTCCAAGTGCGGCAGTGAATGTTGCGGCAGAGTCTGTTGTGACGGTGACAGCATCTGTCGAAAGAATCAGACCGTTCCCAATGCTTTCCTTTGCGGAACTGTCTGTGGCGGGAATGACGCACAATATGGACAGAATGATGCAAAACGCCGTTGTGCAACATATCTGGTTTTTCATTTTTTTCATTTTTGTTTTCATGTATTTCCTCCTCATGCAATATGATATAAAAATTACATTTCCATTATAATAAGAAGTAGACAAAAATAACAAGTATCTGCTGAAAAAGTTTATATTTATTTCTTAAAAAAATAAAACTTAGATAAAAAAATGTCGAATACTCTTTTCATTCAACTGATTTTTTTATAAAATAACATGTAGGTGTAATGGAACGGAAAATATACTGGCGGTCGAAAAGACTGACCGCTCAGTATAATTTGATGCGCACAAACGCATAAGGAAGTATGCCGCCTTGCGGCTGCGTTTGGCGCGATACTCACGGCAGATTTCATCTGTCGAGAGTATAATATGTCAGGAAAATTCATTGCAGTAGGAGAGGAAGGATTATGAAAAACAGACAACAAAAACTGGCACTGCTGTTGTGCATGGTACTGTCAGTATCTACCCTTTGGGGTTGTGGACAGACAGTTGCGGAAGAAACGGTTGAGGATGTGGCAATTGTCGAGACTGCGAAGCCTGAGATTGGCGAACTCAAGCTTACAGGTAACTTTATCGCGACAGTCAGTCCGGATGAATCTGTCTATGTGATTCCCAAAACAACAGCCGAGGTACTCGAGGTGAAAGTGGAGGCAGGCGATGTCGTGGAGGCGGGCGATGTGCTTGCAGTGCTCGACGATACAATGGCGCAGCTGTCCATGAAGAATGCACAGATTCAGCTGGAGAATGCACAGCATGCATACAATCTTTCCTACGGTGAAGGGGCGTCGACACTGGCTGATATGCAGTCGGACAACAATATTTCGCAGGCGGAGGACGGTGTCAACAAGCTTCAGGAAAATATGGTAGATGCGATGGATAATCTGCAGAAGACAAAGGACAATCTGAAAGAGAAAGAGGATGAGCTGGCAGATTTAAAAAAGGAGTACGATTTCCGCGAAGATGTGGATGAAATCAAGGACTACGCAGACTCGCTTGACAAAAATACCCCACAGGGCGCGGCCGATTATGCGGCAGTCATGCAGAGATACCAGGCAGCGGCTACAGAGGTGAAGACTGTGGAGGCGGCAATTGCACAGTATAAATCTGCGATTGACCAGCTGGAGGAAACCATAGAGACAATTCAGGATAATATTGACAATACATACAATACATACAGTCAGGCAGTGACCTCGACAAACATTAATAACGGGGAGCTTCGCGAGGAGCAGAAGAAAGTTTCGCAAAATAGCATCTCCGCTGCAAAGCTTGGCATAGAGCAGGCGCAGGAAAGTCTGGAAACATATACGATAACGGCTACAATTTCGGGCGTCGTTGAGGCTGTCAATGTAAAGACACATGACTTTGCGACATCGAGCAATCCGGCATTTGTGATATCCAATAAAAATACGATGGTTGCTACATACTATGTGAGTGAAGATGTGCGTAATACGTTTAGCACAGGACAGAAAATTACGCTGGAAAAAGACGGCAAGGTATATGATGGCGAAGTGATAGAGATAGGAAGCGCACTTGACACAGCGACAGGGCTATTTAAGATAAAGGCGGCAGTCACGGGGGATACGGCAAGTCTGCTGTCAGGGACAAAAGCGACAGTGACGACAGATACCTATCATGAAAAGAATGCAGTGATTGTGCCATATAATTCTGTTTACTATGACGGGACACAGGCTTATGTGTATACCGTTGTGAATGACAAAGCGCAGAAAACGAATGTGACAACCGGACTTTACGACATTGACAATATTGTTGTGACAGAGGGGCTTACAGGGGATGACGTGGTAGTTACAACATGGTCTGCCCAGCTGCGGGATGGTGTCAGTGTCTCCGTGAAGCGTGCAGGGGGAGAGACAGACGGCGAAACGACGTCTCAGGAACCAAGTACAGATGCGAAAGAAAACACACAGAAATAGGAGGGCATAAGCGATGAGTTCGTTAACGAAACTGGCCCTGAAAAGACCTGTATCGGCACTTTTGATTGTGCTTGCATTGTTTGTGTTCGGCATCAGCTCTGTATTTGGGTTTAAAATGGAACTGACACCTGATTTGGAAATGCCCATGCTGTTTGTCATGACAATTTATCAGGGCGGAGATCCGGCGACAACAGAGGAGCTGGTCACAAAAATAATAGAGGACGCTGGTAAGACACTTTCCGGCGTGGACACGGTGACTTCACAGACGACGGAAAATATGTCGATTGTCATGTTTTCCTACGAGTATGGCACGGATGTAGATGAGGCGTATGCGGACCTGCGAAGTGCTGTGGACACGGCATCCTTGCAGCTGCCTGATGATGCCCATGATCCGGTTATCATCCAGATGGACATGAATGCGCAGGATATGATGACATTATCTGTCACTTCGACAGGTGATACAGATGTGCTCGCGTTCGTGGAGGATGAACTTCGCCCGGAACTTGAGCGTCTTTCCGATGTAGCCCAGATTACGGTTTCCGGCGGAGAGCAGGATTATATCAGGATTCAGCTTCATCAGGATAAAATGCAGCAGTATGGCGTGACAATGGCAAATGTGCGGACATACATCACGACTACGGACTTTACGATTCCGATAGGAAGCGTGGAGCAGGGTGCGCAGAGCATCAGTGCATCTGCATCTTCGAAACCCCAGAATCTTATGGATTTGCAGAATGTTCCTATTATAACATCCAGAGGAACAACCATCTCTTTGTCAGATATTGCAACAGTATCAATGTCCGCGGAGACGAATAACAGTATCAGCCGTTTTAACGGTCATGACAGTATCAGCATCGGCATCGCAAAAGTACAGAGCGAAGGCACGGTGGATGTGTCGAACCATGTCAAGTCCCTGATTGGGAAAGTAGGGGCGAAGAACTCAGCGATACAGATATCGGTGGCATATGATGCCGCGGACAGCATCAAGTCCTCCTTGAGTTCGGTGGCGGAGACGCTGGTTCTGGGCGTTGTGTTTTCGATGATTGTACTTTTTATCTTTTTCGGAGACTTCAAGGCGAGCCTTATTGTCGGAAGTTCTATGCCGATATCCCTTCTCGCCACGCTTATTTTTATGAGTTTTGCGGGATTTTCGCTCAATATTGTCACCATGGGCGCGCTCGTCATTGCCATTGGTATGATGGTAGACTCATCCATTGTCGTGCTGGAAAGCTGTTTCCGGCTAAAAGATGAGCGTCCGGACTACAAGGATGCGGCATTTGTCGGAACAAAGGTAGTGGCATCTTCGGTATCTGCGTCCACGATAACGACAGTTGTTGTGTACTTCCCGCTCGCGACCATGAAGGGTCTGGCAGGACAGATGTTTTCGCAGCTCGGATTTACGATTATTTTTGCGATGATGTCATCCTTGATTGTCGCGATAATGCTGATTCCTATTTTCTTCTGGAAGTACAGGCCAAAGGAGAAAAAAGACACACTGGCTAACAGAATTGTAGGTCATGTTGGAGACGGTTACAAAACCCTGCTGAAACATATCATGTTAAAGAAAAAGACGGTCATGACGGTATCGGTAGGGCTTCTGGTATTGTCGTTTGTGCTGGCTGGCCAGCTGGATAGGGAACTGATGTCGCCAACCGGTCTTGACAACGTGAGTATTGCCATAGAGCTTCGCTCCGGTACCCGTCTTGAGGTGATGGATGAGAATATCCGGTTTATTGAACAGATGATTATAGATGATCCGGATTTTGACGGGTGTAACCTTACGATTAGCGGTTCTTCGGCGACGATTACAGGTTTTCCTGCCGAGAACTGTGACAAGAGTGTCAATGAGCTTGTGGATATCTATAACCGAAAGCTCAAGGATATGACAAATATGAGTGTGATTGTTTCTGCGTCAGGAAGCGGAATGATGTCCATGATGAGTATTACATCAAGCACGCAGATTAATTTGGGCGGCGACAACATGGAGGATCTCAAGACTGCGGCCAGACAGGTTGAGGCGATTATGATGGATACGCCGGGTGTCATCAAGACATCAAGCAATCTGACATCTGATGCCGTGCAGGCAAAAGTCCAGATTGACCCGCTGAAATGTATGAATGTAGGGCTTACAGCCGTGCAGGTTGCAAGTGAGATGTACAATGCAAGCAGCGGCGTGGAGGTCATGGATATGACCATCGGCACCAAGGAATACACAGTAAAGATGGAATATCCAAAGGACAGCTATTCTGACATGAATAAGCTGCTGAACCTTGAGCTGGCGACACCCAGAGGAAGTATGGTCACTGTGGGGGATGTGGCTGAGGTGGTCTATTCAGATGTGCCGGATACGCTTGTGCGCGAGGACGGAAAATATCAGGTTTCGATTATGGCATATACGACAGACGAAACGAAGTTTACAGCAAAAAGTGCCATCACTGAAGCGGTGGCGCATGCGGAGGACGACGGGGCGTTTCCCGAAGGTGTAGGGCAGACAGTCAGCACCATGGATGAGATGATGAATGAGGAGTTTATGGCAATCGGTATCGCGATTATAACGGCGGTATTCCTGGTATTCCTTGTCATGGCGGTGCAGTTTGAGGCGCCCGGATTCTCGCTGTTGGTTATGCTCAGTATACCATTTAGTCTGGTTGGATCTTTTTTCCTGCTGTTTATCTCTGGTTCAACGCTCAATATGACGTCCTTGATGGGCGTGCTGATGCTGGTTGGTATTGTGGTGAACAACGGTATTTTGTATGTTGATACGACAAACCAGCTGAAAGAGACTATGCCGTTGAACGACGCGCTGATGGAGAGCGGGCGGCTCCGTTTAAGGCCAATCCTTATGACAACGCTGACGACCATTTTGTCCATGATACCAATGATTTTCACAAATAATGAAAATGCAGCCATGATGAAAGGCATGTCACTGATTATCATTGGCGGTCTGATTACGTCCACACTGCTGATTCTTTTGCTGCTGCCCAGTTTTTATCTGCTGATGAGCAAACAGGGAAGAAAAGAGGCAAAGGAGCGCAGAAAAATGAAACGCCAGATGCGGCTTGCCGCCAAAAAACGTTCTGGGGACGAATAAATCAATATTATAAATAAATGAAAAAAAGCGGTACGGATATTTTTGTTAAAAAAATCCGTACCGTTTATTTTATAAAAAAATCCATATAATATGTTTTGGATTGGGAATAGATTTTACAGTCTGATATCAATAGAATAAGGTAGTGAATGGATGAAAACAGGAAAAATCAAACATACTGCGCTGAGCAGACGGATAAGGTATCTTTTATTTCTATATATTTTTTTGGGATTTGCCATAGGATTATTCTGTTGGGCGACTTATGCATATTATCAGAGTACGGTGCCGAGCACAATCAGTATCAAAGCTGGGACAAGCGAACGGATCAACCTGAGGATTCCGGCTTCTGGCGTAATCAGCACGGATTCAGAGACTATTCTGGCTTTGAACCAGCCATTGACAATTGTTGCGGGAGAAAACACAAGTTCTTACCAGATGCGCCTGAAACTCTTTGGGCTGGTTCCGCTCAAGGACGTGGATATTCAGGTTATAGAGAATACGACGCTGACACCGGTCGGTAAGCCAATCGGAATCTACGTCAAGACACAGGGGGTTCTGGTGGTGGATACCGGCAGTTTTGACGGGGCGGGCGGGGATAAGTGCGCACCGTCCGAGTACAAGCTGCAGTCAGGAGATTACCTGACTGCGATGGACGGATTTGCAATCAATGACAAAAAGCAGATAAAAGAGTACATTGTGAATGGTA
>Ga0137307_102477_pt1 | contig 12755 bp, 12 predicted proteins | sample NAcewD2O_March_2_FD_97180 | JGI IMG/M metagenome (GOLD analysis project Ga0137307, IMG submission 97180) | Mouse cecal microbial communities from Vienna, Austria - N-Acetylglucosamine amended D2O_March | ecosystem: Host-associated > Mammals > Digestive system > Large intestine > Cecum | place...
TCCCACCTGCGAGGAAACACAGACGGAATGTCCATGCTTATAGCGCATCAATACACTCTCTATCATATTCCCGTCCGGCAGTGCGAACAGATATTTTCTCGTGCCGTCCTGCTTCGATATCTGCACCAGCTCCTGTTCTAACACAACAAGGACGCACTCTTCATTTAGCTTCTCCCGAAGTTTCGCAGAAATATTCGTCATCTCCACAAAGGACGTCACCTGTTTGACATGAAGCCATTCATAAATCTGTTTTGCCCGGAAAGATTTCTCTCCCCAGCCTCCAAGCAGTTCCTCTAACTCTCCCAACGTCAAAGATTTAATATCTATCTTTTCATCCATTCCTTTTCTTCCTTAATTTTGCAATAAAAAATCCGTCTCCGCTTCCTTCCATAGGAAATATCTGCTCCATGAAAATCAACTCAAAATCTATATGTTCTTTTAAAAACCATTCTATATTCTCTTCATTCTCGCCACGGTGAATCGTACAGGTACTATAGAGCAATGTTCCCGCCGGCTTTACATATTCCTGTACTACGTGCAGGATTTCCCTCTGCAAGGCTGCGAGTGACTTTAATTTTTCCGGCGTCATCTGATAGCGGATGTCCTTTTTCCGGCGCATGACGCCAAGTCCCGAGCATGGCAAATCTGCAATCACGATATCTGCCGCTTCCCTTTCCGTCTCGTCATAAATTGTTGCATCCCGGCAGATTGCTTCCAAATTTTTAATCCCGCAGCGTCTGATATTCTCCTCAATCAGACCCACCTTGTATTCCGTCAAATCACAGGCTTTTACCTTACCGCTTCCCTGCAAAAGCTCTGCAATCTGGATGCTCTTTCCTCCGGGAGCCGCACATACATCAATCACATAATCATTTTCCTTTGGCTCTGCCGCTTTCGCTACTTTCATGGAACTGACGTCCTGCACGTAAAACCGTCCCTCTCGAAAGCTCTCTAAGGACTGCAGATAATCCACGCCCTCTATGTAGAATGCTTCGGGCAGTTCCTGATTGGAAATAACGGTAAGTCCCTCTGACAAAAGAATCTCCTTCAACTGCTCCGGTGTATTCTTTGACAGATTGGTACGGATGCTGAAAGGCGCTTCCATTAACAATGAAGCAAGCATCCGCTTGGTCCGCTCAATACCATACTCTTCCTGCCACAATTTTACAATCCACTCAGGCATTGAATATTGTACGGATAAACTTTTTATCGGTTCTTTTTCTCGATCCGGATACTCTACTTTATCCAGATTCCGGCTGATATTGCGCAGCACTCCGTTGACAAAACCGCCAAGGTCTGAGAATCCCTTTTTCTTTGCCAGCTTCACCGCCTCGTTACAGGTCGCCGACGCCGGAATGGAATCCATATATAAGATTTCATATACGCTGCTTCGGATGATACAGCGTATGACCGTTTTCATCTTGTTTACTTTCACCTTGGAAAATTGGTTGATGATATAATCAAGCTCTATCATGCGTTCCAATGTTCCCTCTGTTACCCTTGAAATAAAAGCACGCTCTCTTTTTTCCAGATACTGGTACTTCTCTAAAACATTGGAAATAGCTATATGGCTATATTCCCCGTCCCTTGTGATTGAAATCAGCAAGGATAGTACCAGCTCTCTTAAATTTACCGAATCAGTCACGGTTATTTCTTCCTCCAAACAGTAAAATCAAACGAAGTAACTGCAAAATCGCTGCCGCTGCACTCGCCACATACGTAAGCGCCGCCGCTTTTAATACCTTCTTGGTACATCCCAATTCCTCCTGACCTAAAATCCCGGTCTCTCCTAAAATATTTACCGCTCTTCTTGATGCATTGAATTCTACCGGAAGCGTCACGAGCTGAAACAATACTGCAAAGGAGAAAAAGAGAATTCCAAGATTTACCAGAAAGCCCCCGGAACCAAATATCAGCCCAAGGATTATGAGCGGCCATGCAAGCATGGAGCCGAAATTTGCAACCGGCACGATAGCGCCGCGGATGGTAAGAGGCGCATAATTTTTCTGATGCTGAATCGCATGTCCGCACTCATGTGCGGCAACGCCTACTGCTGCCACAGACGCAGAACCGTAAACACTGTCCGAAAGATTCAGCGTCTTATTTCTGGGGTCGTAGTGATCGGTAAGCCGTCCCGAGACGTGCCGCACCGTCACGTCATAGATACCCGCCGAACGCAGAATCCGCTCCGCAGCCTGAGCGCCCGTCATGCCCGACATGCTGCGGTATCTGCTGTATTTATTATAAGTGCTGTTTACCCTTGCTGATGCAATCATACAAATGACTGCTCCAATAATCACCAAAAAATATGTTGGATCGAACCAACCGTAATAATACGGCATACTCATCCCTCCTTGTGTCACTGATATTTTTATGCCAAGCGCTACTTAGTTCCAAGCGTCTCTCCCTCTGCAATCTGATAACCGCGCAGAAAATCAGCAGTCATCATCCTTTTTTTGCCCTCTAGCTGCACCTCTTCCAAAGAAAGGATTCCGCAGCCCGTCTGCACCCAGAGGGATTTTCCGTCGGCTTTGACAACCGTTGCCGCCTGTTCTTTGTTTCCGCCGTCTATGACAGAAGCCTTCCATACTTTTAAGGATTTCCCATTCAATGAGGTATATGCACTTGGCCAGGGATTTAATCCCCGAATCAGCCGTTCTAATTCAACTGCACCCATATTCCAGTCAATTTTTCCCATTTTTTTAGAAATCATCCGGGTATGCGTCGCTTCTTCCTCGTTCTGCTTCGTATATACCGCCGTTTTGTTCTCAATCTTTTCCATCGTCTTTACACAGAGCTTCGCTCCTTCGAGTGCCAGACGGTCAAACAGACTTCCCCCTGTCTCATCTTCAGCTAATGCTACTTCGACCTTATCAATCATATCACCGGTATCTAAGCCCACATCCATTCGCATAGTGGTCACGCCGGAAACCGAATCTCCGTTTATCACTGCCCACTGAATCGGCGCTGCGCCCCGATATTTCGGCAGTAAAGAAGCATGGACATTCACGCATCCATATTTTGGCATATCCAGTATTTCCTTTGGCAGAATCTGCCCGAACGCCGCCACAATAATGATATCCGGCTGATACTTCGCCAGATAACGAATGCACTCCGGCTCCCTGATGCGTTTCGGCTGGTAAACTTCGATTCCGTGTGACAGCGCCGCTTCCTTTACCGGAGGAAACTGCATTTCTTTTCCCCTGCCCTTCGGCTTGTCCGGCTGTGTTACCGCCAGCGCCACTTCATGTCCCGCCGCAATTATTTCCTCCAAGGTTCCCACCGCAAAATCCGGTGTCCCCATAAATATGACTTTCATTTACGCCTAATCCTCCGTATACTGTACGTCGTGCAGTTCTCCCTCTACCAGCTCGGTATACATATGTCCGTCCAAATGGTCCAGCTCATGACATATCGCTCTTGCCAGTAAATCTCTTCCCTCAATCTCATATTCCCGCATTTCTTCGTCAAACGCTCTTGCCTTTACATAATCCGGCCTGGTTACGACGCCCGCTTTCCCGGGAAGGCTTAAACACCCTTCTTCTCCTGTCTGGGAACCGGAACTTTCAATGATTTCGGGATTGATCATCACAAGCGGTCCTTCTCCCGTATCAATCGTTACGATTCTTTTCAGGATTCCCACCTGCGGTCCCGCAAGTCCCACTCCGTTTGCCTCATACATCGTTTCAAACATGTCGTCAATCAGTTCTCTGATTTTCGGCGTTATCTCTGAAATTTCCCTACATGTCTTCTCTAAAACCGGATCTCCCGCCATTCTTATCTGTCTTAATGCCATATTTCCTCCTTCCGGCGTGCTTTTCACGCCATCCATATAGATTTGGAAGTTTCACTCCCAAACTTCTTCCTCCTCTAAAATCCGTTCATCGGATTAAAATCAAACTGGATCATTACATCCCGGAATACGGGACTGTTCTCCATAAATGCTTCTATTCTGCTTCTGAGCTCTGTCAAATATTCATAACCGTCATATTTAAAATACACTACTTGCCTGTAAATGTCACTTACTTTTGCAACCGCCGGCTCCGTGGGGCCTATAAGCAGCAGTTTCTCGTCTGCGTCCTTTTCTGTCAGCCCGACAATCGCTTCCGCCGCCGCCTTCGCACATTCCTCCGACGAGGAAGCGGCAAGCGCAACCATCATGTTCCAGACGGGAGGATACCGCAGCATTTTCCGATACATCATTTCCTGCTCGTAAAATGCGATGTAATCCTGTGCCGCTGCCGCAACTACACTGTAATGCTCCGGTTGATAGGTCTGGATTACGGCCTCACCCGGCTTCTCTCCCCTGCCTGCCCTGCCGGCAGCCTGTGTTACCAACTGGAAGGTTCGCTCTGCCGCTCTGTAATCTCCGGTATATAAGGATAAGTCAGCCGCCAGCACGCCCACCAGCGTCACATTCGGAAAGTCATGTCCCTTAACGATCATCTGGGTTCCGATTAATATATCGGCTTCCTGATTGGCAAATGCGGAAAGGATTTTTTCATATCCCTCTTTATTTCTGGTGGTATCCATATCCATCCGAAGAATACGCGCATTCGGAAAACGCTTCTGCACCATCAATTCAATCTTCTGGGTTCCCGCCTTAAAGCCGCCGATATAGGGCGAACCGCAGGACGGACATGTTTTTACCATCGGCTGTTCGTAACCGCAGTAATGACATTTTAACATACCATTGTTATGGGCGGAAAGAGAAACATCACAATGCGGACATTTTACCACGTATCCGCACGACCGGCAAGATACAAATCCCGACATCCCCCGCCTGTTCAAAAACAGCATTGTCTGTTCTCCCCGCAAAAGCCTCTCTTCCATCAATCCTTGAAGCCGCCTGCTTAGAATAGAATAATTGTGCGCTGCCAGTTCCTTTCGTAAATCTTCGATATAGCAGGTCGGAAGCAGTTTCTCCCTCACCCGCTGCGAAAGCTCTACCAAAAGATATTCCCCGCTTTCCGCTCTATAATAGCTCTCTACGGCCGGCGTTGCGGAACCAAGCACTACAATGCCTCCAGACAGCTTAGCCCGTTCAATCGCCGTCTCCCTTGCATGATAGCGCGGCATTGTCTCGCTCTTATAGGATGATTCATGCTCCTCATCTATTATAATATAGCCAAGCCTTGGAAACGGTGTAAATAGTGCTGAACGCGGTCCGATCATCACATCCAGCTCCCCGTTCTTCGCACGCTCAAACTGGTCATACCGCTCTCCCGCCGACATTTTGGAATTCAATATGGACACCCGCTCTCCGAACCGATGATAAAAACGCATCACCGTCTGATAGGTCAGTGCAATCTCCGGTATCAATACGATGGACTGCTTCCCTTCCCGGATGGCGTCTGCAATCAGCTCCATATAAACTTCTGTCTTTCCGCTCCCTGTTACGCCATGAATCAGACAGGTTTTCGGCTCAGGCATTTTCGCATTCTGCCGGATTGCCTCTACCGCCTGCTGCTGCATGGGATTTAAGGTTATCTTTGGTTCCTTTCTTGTCAGACCCTGTACCGGATTGCGATAAGTACGCACCCGTTCCACCGTTAACACACACTGTTCTTCCAATGTACGAATTACGGAAGAGGATACATTTAACTTTCCCGTAACCACTTCATACTCTAGCGCCGGATTCTCAATCAGCGCCGCAAGAAGCCGCTCTCTTGCCGTATGGCGTTTTCTTTTGTATTCCAGCAACTGCTCTCTTGCCACAGACTCCTCTAACTGTAAATGAAGGATTTTCCGCTCCTTTACAGCTGTCTTGTGCTTAATCGGTATGACGGTTTTCAAGCACTGGTTCATAGTCGCCCCATAAGTCCTGCGCATCCATGCTGCAAGCGCTATCAGCTGGCTCTCGATTCGGGTTCCGTCTGCATCTATTTTTATGATTTCCTTAATCCTTGCCGGGTCAAATTCCGGCTCCTCAGTCAGCTCTATCACATACCCTTTTATTCTTCTGCCACCGTTTCCGAAGGGTACGACCACCGACATTCCGATACGAAGCGAATCCCGCAAATGCTCCGGCACTTCGTATTGGAAGGTTTTATCCAGTTTCTCATGTGATATGTCAATAATGATATTGGCGTATAATTTCATCTATGATGTTCCTCTCGTCCATTGGATAAAACGCTCCGTTTATCTCCTGATAATGTTCGTGTCCCTTTCCTGCCAGTACGATGAAATCATCCTCTCTGGCATGGGTAATCGCATAGGCGATTGCCTCTCTTCTATCCGTAATGGTGATATATCCGCCCTTTGTTTTCTCTATTCCCTCTACAATATCGGCTATGATATCCTCCGGTTTCTCATAGCGCGGATTATCGGATGTAATAATTGTGTAATCCGAATAATTACCGGCAACTTCCCCCATCTGCAGACGCCGCAGCCTTGAGCGGTTCCCTCCGCAGCCAAACACCGTCACCAACCGCCCCGGTTGATAATGCCTAAGCGTCTGTAAAAGGCTCTGCAGGCTTACCGCATTATGGGCATAATCAATCATCAGCCGGTAGTTTCCCGGCATCGGTATCTCTTCAATCCGTCCCTTCACTTTCACATCTCTCAACTGGCTGCCCATCGCATGAACCGGAATTCCGACTGTATGGCAGACTGCTAATGCGGCAAGCGAATTATAGACGCTGAAAATGCCGGGAAGTCCCACTTCAATTTTCTCATTGCAGATTCCTTTTAGCTGATAACTCATACCCAGACACTGCGGAAATTTTTCATAGACTGTCTCTGTTGCCCGATAATCAGCCGCATTTTGGATTCCATAGCTTCGAATCGGGCATCTGCCAAGAGCCGCCGCCTTTCTTGCATACTTATCGTCCGCATTGATAATCCCAACACGGCTCTGGCGAAAGAGCCTCGCCTTGCAGGCAAAATATTCTGCCAGATTCTTATGCTCTCCCGGTCCGATATGATCCGGCGACAAATTGGTAAACACGCCCACGTCATATGTAATCCCATCCACCCGATGCGTTTTTAGTCCTTGGGAGGATACCTCCATGACACAGAAGTCATATCCTTTATCCACCATCTGACGGAGCGATTTCTGTATCAGAAGCGATTCCGGCGTCGTATTGTAAAAGGGCGTCAGCTCCTTTTCCATCTGTAAACCGATGGTTCCGATCAAGCCTGCACGAAATCCGGCAATACGCAGCAGCTCCCAGACCATATAGGCTGCTGAGGTCTTTCCCTTTGTACCGGTTATTCCTATCATGTGCAGCTTCTTTGAAGGATTTCCATAGAAGAGAACTGCCATTTGTGCTAATGCCTCTCTCGTATCCCTCATCCGGATGACCGTCACATTCTCCTCTACTGCCACATTCTTTTGTACAATTAGAACAGAAGCTCCTTTGTGCACTGCTTCCTGCAGGTAATCGTGTCCGTCCCTGTGGTATCCTTTTAAGCAGACAAAGACACTTCCTTTTTTTACCTCTTTGGAATCATAGCAGATATCCGTTACCTTTCTGTACATATCCCCTTGTATGCACAGATAGTTACAGTTCTTTAGTAGATCCAAAAGATATGCCATACAATATTCCTTTTTATTTTTACGCTCCTATCATTATATGCCAGCGAGATTGATTTTACAAGTTTTCTGGGGAATGCTTTCGAAAGATTTTAGATTTTATTTGATTTCCTAATGAAATCAAAGTCTTTATGTGCAAATCCGCCGGGACTATCTGTTCCGGCGGATTGCTGTAAGATAACTTATGAGAATCCCATTTCTATCGTTTCAAATATGTATTTTATCTCTTTCTTCTTTCGTAAATAAAAACTACTGCAATTACCAGCAAACTTAAACCGAAAAGCCATATCTTTGTGGAATAATTGCCTTTTCCCATTGAGAACAAATAGAAAATACTATCCTCTGATACATTCCCCAAAGAATTTAAAAGAAAATATCCGATTGACGCCAAGTAACCTACAATAACAGAATTGCTGAATATGGCTGCTGCAAATCCAAAGCTCCCCAATGCCATTGCGCTTATCACTGTTCCCGCCACATAAGGCATAAAGGGAAATATACAGTTTTTCCATACCATAATTCCAGAGAACAGGCATACCATCAGAATTAGCAGCAGCATTGACATGATGAACCGCAGCAATAAGATTTTCCAATGAGGGATTTTCTTTGTGCAAACTACGTCCTGTATTGCCTTAGACTGTTCTGGGGCAGGCAGCGGAGCTATGAGAAATATTCCTGTTAGTATTACAGCCTGTTCCAAACATTCCGCCGAACGAACCATATCTAAATTTGCAATCCCCCTTAGTAAGGGAATTATCAGCAAATAAGCCGCCGCCAAAATTAAGTTATTTTTTACTGCCAAAAGAAAGTTTGTCCTGCATATGCCCAAAACACTTGTGATAGATATTCGCCGCATTTATTTTTCCTTTCCGCTTAAACTTAAGAACCCATATGGACAGAATGACAAATAGAATACCGATTCCCGCCATAAGCAGCCTGTTCCTGCAAATCATTTGAAATCCATCTTGTATCACTTCATAGCCACGCAATGTATTGTGCCTTATCATTAAAGTCGCTGCTTTCGTGTCCCCTGACAGTCCAGTTACTCCCTTATCAACCATCCACCAAAGGAATTGAATGGCAATCGCAATCGGAGAGTCTGTGAGCAAAGTGAAAAATATTCCGATTGCGGATACCGCCATGACCTCTGGCAGAAGCCACCATAAAATGTATTTGATATACGCAAAATAGTCTACTGAAATACCTTTCTCTGCGCCAAACGCTATAAGCGGCACAAGGGATTCAAAACTTAACAGCAAAACAGGCAGGAGAACCATAGTGACACTTGCCAAATATCTCGAAACCACCAGTCTTGCCGAAGATATTTTTTTGCTGTAAATCAATTCTGACGCATTGCCCATACGGTCTTTCATCCATATAAGCACTACCAAAAATATAGGGTACAAGCCTAGTTCCAATCCCATATAATCACAAAATAACCGTGCAAAACCGCCTGTCACTTTATCATTGCTGATTGTCTGGTTATATTCCTCACATGCTTCCTCATAAGTCATTTCAGACATGCCAAAATAGGTAATCATCATTTCGGGGGAGTACTGTGAACCGTTTTCCCCGATAATGCTTTCCATTTCCCGCATTAGCTCTTTGAAATGTTCATAAGTGACCTGTGATACAAAATGCTTATATTTATCATCTCCGCTTTCTGTGTCTGCCCTGTTTCCCATCACCGTATTCAAATTTCCATTCTCATCAACACTCATTGCGTCAAAGGAAATAATTGTGCCTGTGACTGCTGGAAAATAATCTTCTGGCAAATCTTTTAATTGTTCTTCCGTCAATCCCGTTATTTCACAAAGTATTTCAAGTACACGTTTTTGCTCATCATCGCTAAGTGTAATCGCTTTATAGTATCCAAGGGGATATGTGGCGTAACGGTTGCTTTCATATTCTGACAGTAACGCCCTTGTAACGCCCATCATGATTGCCGCCGGGTCATCCTCTGAAACTTTACTGCCAAAGTAATCATCCTCCTCGGATGGTTTGGACAGTAATGGGCGTTCAAAACCTATATCTGCCGGGGGAATACCTTTTTCCCAATTGATTTCTGTTTTTGTCACTCCCCGAAAATTCTGGAACCAGCTAAAAACCAAAATAGCGATAAAGAAATAATAAATCACGCTTGCTGCAATCTTTTTACACTCTTTAAAATATAACTTCATCGTTCTATCCCTCCCTCTGTCTGGCTTAAGAGATACATATACCCATCTTCCAACGTAGGGGGTTGAAGCATATATTTTTCTTCTGGCTCCACGTCTGACAATACCCTGTACTGTGTGCCTGACTGTGAAGAAATGATATTTAAGACAGCATACTTTTCCTTGATATGTTTATCCTGCTTTTTTGCCGCTGAAATAAGATAAACTTTTCCCTCTGCCTGTCCCACCAGTTCTTCCGTGCTGCCATTCCATATCATTTTCCCATTGTTCAATACTCCTATATTTTCACAACACGATTCAACATCCGAAGAAATATGGGTGGAAAGAATCACTATCCTGTCTTCTGCAAATTCACTTAGCAGATTACGGAAACGAATACGTTCCTCTGGGTCAAGCCCTGCTGTCGGTTCGTCAACAATAAGGATTTGCGGGTTATGTAACAGTGCCTGTGCAATCCCCAGCCGTCTTTTCATCCCTCCCGATAAAGCCTTTACTTTCGTCCTCATATCTTCTTTTAGATTTACCTGTTCAAGTAATGCCAATATTCTTTCTCTTCGGATTTTATCTGGAATTTCCGACAGCAGCCCAAGGTAATCCATTGCGCCATAAACACTCATACCTCTGTAAAAAGAAAAATCCTGCGGGAGATAACCTACGATTTCCCGTATTTTACCTGTTTCTTTGATTGGGATACCATTCATACTGATTTCCCCGCCTGACGCTTCCGAAAGCGTCGCCAAAATTCTCATTAGGCTTGTTTTTCCTGCTCCATTCCGCCCAAGAAGCCCGTACATTCCAGAATGGATCGTAACGGATACATTTTCAAGGGCTGTCTTTTTTCCATAGTTTTTGGAAAGATTTCTTATTACAATTTCATTGTTTTTGCCGTATGGCATAAAGGTATCCTTTAGGATTTCCATAAATACAAAAACCTCCTTACTTGTGTTGTAAGGAGATTTTATAATAGAAAAGCCAATTTTCTGAAAAGGATATTAAAAACTTTTTAATTTGGCGGTTACATATGCCCCCTTTTCTTTCTGATTTCCGACATACAATAAACCGCCATGTTTTTCACAAAGTATCTTACATACGCTTAAGCCTATACCAAAATGCTGTTTTTCCTTATCATTACTGTAAAATACAGTGGTTGCTTTTTCCAAATCTGCCGCTGAAAAACCTTTCCCGTCATCCTTTACGGTAAGAATGAGAAAATCTTTTTTGTGTGAAAGGTTTATGCTTACTTGTTTTTCTGCATATCTTAATGCGTTCTGCAGGAGATTTTCTAAAATCCGAAAAAACACGCCCTTATCTATTTGAATTTTGTCCACCGTAATATCGTTTGAAATAATGATTTCTTTATTTCCCGCAAGCTGCCGCACATTACTTCTTAATTCATTCAATAATAGCTTCACATTTTCAGACCGTTTTTCAATTTCAATATTTTCAATCTTCTCAATATCCCGAACGCTCTCCACATATAGCTCCAAACGGTTTACCGCTTCCTGCATAGATGATACCGTATCTAAAAGCATATCTTCCGTAAGCTTATCCTGTGGGATATTTTTCTCTAAATAGTCTAAATATCCTTTGAGGACGGTAATCGGCGTTCTTAAATCATGGGATACCGAAGCATTCAATAATTTCCTTTGTTCTAAGGATTCCCACAACGCTTTGTGTTTTTGCCGAAGCTCCCTGCGCATTTTTTCCATAGAACAGCATAACCGCCCTAACTCATCATCACCGTCATATTCAATGTGAAAGTCAAGATTATCCTCCTGTATTCTTTCCACGCCATTTTGTAACTGTGTGATAGGCTCCCGAAGCTTCTTTCGGTAATATACCGCCGCAGCCGCCCCAATCCCGACAGCAATATAAAAAACAGGCAGACCAACCATAGCAGCGTAAGAGCCATAATAGGCGACAGTATCCCATGTGCTTAAAGGCTGCCATGTGATATTGTTGTTATCAATATCCAAAATATAATTGCCTGTGTTCTCATCCACCTGAAAATCAGGGGAATTTATCGTCATATACCGTTTCTTTAATATTTCATGCTGCACTTGGTTTGCCGCAAAGATAGTGACAGACGATAACAGGGCAGTCACACATATCGTAATTAAAAAAGTAACTGCCATAGATGTCTTAAGCGACTTTGTTTTTATTTTGCCCATTTATAACCAACTCCCCATACTGTTTCAATATAGTTTTTATCCGTATAAACTGACAGCTTATTCCGTATCTTTCGGATATGTTCTTTTACTACAATGCTATCGCCCTCGCCATTATATCCCCAAAGTTTTTCATAGATAGTTTCCCTGTCAAAAACCATGCCTGCATTTTGGGAAAGAAAACGGATAATCTCAAATTCTTTATTTGAGAAGTCTAACTGTTCCCTACCATAAAATACCGTTCGGCTATTGTAATCAATAATCAATTCTTCATCAAACCTTAGATTTTCTGCTGTGCCTTTTCTTTCTTCACGCCGAAGGTGCGCCGAAATTCTTGCCAATAATTCATCCATGCTAAAAGGTTTTGTAATATAATCATCCCCGCCGACAGACAGCCCCCTTATCACATCCTGTTCCGTTACCCGTGCTGTCAAAAAAATAATCGGGCAGGATATATGCCCTCGGATAAGCTGGCACAATTCCAATCCGTCCATTTCTGGCATATTGATATCCAACAATATAATATCTGGTATTACGTTTAATAGTTCTAACGCTTTTTTTGCATTTTCCGCTGTATATACGGAAAATTCTTCTCCTAAACATTTTTCCATCATGGATAATATCATTTCTTCATCATCAATAATCAGTATCTTGTATTTCATAGGCAATGCTCCTTATCAGTTAATTCCTTTATCGTAGCCGATAAAAGACAAATTTTCGACAATTTCATGCCAAGTGATTATAATTATACCCGTTATTTCCATTGCTAACAACAGCATTGCATACGGGCGGCAGAAATCACTTTCTATCGCCCGTGTATAGCTATGCAAAAATAATTTCCCTCGCACACGCTCTTATGTTATTCATTCTTCC
>Ga0137307_102478_pt1 | contig 12747 bp, 19 predicted proteins | sample NAcewD2O_March_2_FD_97180 | JGI IMG/M metagenome (GOLD analysis project Ga0137307, IMG submission 97180) | Mouse cecal microbial communities from Vienna, Austria - N-Acetylglucosamine amended D2O_March | ecosystem: Host-associated > Mammals > Digestive system > Large intestine > Cecum | place...
TCCTGCCTGCTGCCATCGCCTGCTCTCTCCCCCACCAGACTCCCTCCTCACCGCCATATGTACAGATTACCCCTGATACGACAGAAGCCGCCATACCATTTTGGTATGACGGCCCTTTCTCTCTTCTAAATCATCCGTTACGCTACGGCATGAGCCTCGACATTATTTTTCTCGGCAAGAAATTCTTCAAACGCAAGGTTTTCCCCATTATATTCTACTGTCAGCACCTTTGTCAAATCCAGACTTAAAACGCCCAGGATCGACTTTGCGTCAATGATTACTCTGTTATAAAAGATATTGATGTCGAAATCGCACTCTGACGCCAGGAAAACTAATTTCTTTGCTTCTGAAATAGAAGAGATCTTGATTTTTCTCTGCTTCATCATGACTTTCAAACTCCTTAACAAAAAATCAATGCAGGTATTTTCCTTCATTTACTAAATTTATATCATTTTCTGGTAAAATAGTCAACCCGCATTTTAAACTATCTTTTCAATCCCTCCCGGCTGGTTTTTTGTATATTTTTCCCACAAGAACGTTAAAAAATACAAAACTTCGGCATTTCCCGGACCTGTTTTGACACGCCTGCTCTCCCTGAGGCATTTCAAGTGTTCATTCTTTAGCAGGATACGGACTGCTGTTCTGATATCACGTTCCACACATTGAGGCGTTGTACAAAAGTGCTTTGCCACTTCCAGATACAAGGCCTTCATCTGCACTGGTTGTTCTGATTCCTTCAGCATTCCCACTGCGAAAGCAATGTATTCATATCCCAAATAATTTTTATTTAATCCCATACTCACTAACAAATCATAGATATCTGACATGACACTTCCCTTTCAAAGCGGAAGCAGGCCGGAACCCTGGTAGAATAAAGAATCCCGTGCCTGCCGCCGCTTCGCCTTATTTTATACTGTGTCATATCTGTACATCTATTATCCAATTATGACATTTTTTCTGCAAAAATCTCCGAATCCTCTCACTGAGTGCAGGATATCATGGCATTTCGGACAGGACTGTACAGAATCTGTCAGGATATAAAAAAAGATATCACAGGACAGAACATATCCTATCATATCTCTCAAGTTCTCAAATCAAACAGGGGAAGAGGGGCTCGAACCCCCATCTACGGTTTTGGAGACCGCTGCTCTACCATTGAACTATTCCCCTTTATTATCTCGTGCTTAAATATACTAACACAGGAATCAAATTTTGTCAATGAAAATTTAAACGAAAATAGATGATTGAAAATGTCAACATTAAATGCGAAAGTTTTTTTGATTTTTTCGTTTTCAGCAATATGCACAATAAACAAATCTTTTCATTGTGTATTTTTCATATAATGCGAATTTTAGTTTCGGAGTGATGCAGATCCGGATCCGGATCGCTTTCTGTGATTCCTAAAAATGGGTACACGAAATAAAGGCTACTCGCATAGCAAACTTTTGTTCTATGCTGCAATTCTTTCCAGTTCTTTATTATATAATTCCTCTGCCGTTCTATACTCATGCAGGCGGCGCGGGTAGTTATTGATCCATTCCGCTATGTCGTCAATATCCCCCTGCGTCTTATCATCAAAATTTACGCCCTTGGGAATATGACGGCGTACTAATTTGTTTTGGTTCTCATTGCTGCCGCGCTCCCAACTGCTATAAGGATGGCAATAATATATTTTTGTCCTTTTCTTCTTACTGCGCTTTGATCGCTCCATGCCTTCCCAATCTGCAAATTCTGATCCATTGTCTACGGTTATACTTTTAAAGATTCCCCTGAATTTCTTCCCTAACTTCCTTTCCAGCCGGTCTAATGCCTTTACAACCGCTGCCGATGTATGCTCTTTCAATAAAAAAATAACTTCCTTGCGTGTTTTCCTCTCTGTCAGTACTAATAGCGATTTTTTCGAAGCTCCCCGTGCCCCTACAACGGTATCCATTTCCCAATGCCCAAATTCTTTCCGTGTATTTATTTCTTTCGGCCTGTTTTCGATACTTTCCCCTTTTGTAGCGCGCTTTTGTATGGCTTTCCGCTTGTGTTTCTTTTCCCCTTTCCTCTTTTCCGGAAGATGTTTCATTGTCAAATTCAGAAAGACTCCCTTATCAATGTAACTATATAGAGTAGTTACACATATTGAAAAATCATATCTTTCAGCTTTCACTTTTGCCAGTGCCGCCGCAGGGCTATATCCCTTATTTATTATAATTGCCTCTATCCGGTCAGCAAATGCCTGCTCAGTCCCAATTTTTAGATCCGGGCCTTTTGCGGCCAAAACCGCTTCTTTGTGCTGCTGGGCTATGTCAGGGCTATATCTTATTTCTTTTGTAAGATCCGAATTTAACGCCTCGAATTGCCCTCGTTTCAATTCTCTATAAATTGTACTTACATGAAAATGCAGAATTTCCGCGATCTCTTTTGGCTTATGTTTTGCCTTAATAAGTACCTCCAGCCGTAACCGGTCATTATATGTAAATTGTTTGAAAGATTCCATAAAATTATATCATCTCCCTTTCTGCACACGTCAAAGGGCGGTGGGTAATAGTCTACCTGCCGCCCTTTACACGCGCCAAACCTTTTATTTCATATCATCATCAATTAAGCTGTTAATATATTCGTTTACGCTTTTTCCCGCTGCCGCTGCCCTTTTCTTTATTTCCTCCTTTCTGCCTTTTGGCACCGTCAAATTGATCCGATCGTATTTTTCTTTGATATAGTCGTTTTGGTATGCAATTTGGTTAAACTCATTGTTGGATCGCAATTTCAGCCCTCCCTTCTTGACTTTTCCGGCTCCCATGATATAATGTAAATCAGTTAAGGGGCTTTGGTTGCTTAGTTGCTACTGCTCTTTATCGTCTTTAGGGTTGTCGGTTTGGTCGCTGTCAACCCTATTTTTTATGTCCTTGATTATCTCTAAGATAATGACCGTTACTATTGCTACTTCTGCCAAAACTTCTATTAACTTTATCATGGGGCTTGTTTCCTTTTCTTTGTGCCGCCCCTTAACTGTTTACATGAATATTATAACGCATATTGCGCAATATATCAATACGTATTGCGTAATATTTTTAAAATATTTCCGCGCACGAAAATAAAGGGGTATAGCCCGCGCCATACCCCAACATTGCAATTACATCTTCTTTACTGTTCGGAAATCTCGGCAATTACCTTTTTCGCCTCGATTGCCTTTTTTGCTGCTTCTGCCTCTGCTTTCGTCATGCCTTCGGCGTAAAGCAGACTATACTCTGTCTTGTGGATTGTCAGCGATACATGAATGCCCGCCCGTCTTGCCTCTGCGGCCCTCTGTAATGCCTCTTTTCGGGCTTTAAATGTGCCGCAGGTAACTTTATATGCCTTTTCTCTTTTGGGCTGCTCCTGAGCCTCTCCTGCCGTTTTATTTGTTTTATTCTCTGCCATGTGTACCTCTTTTATCTCAAAAATAAGTAATGAATGCGACTACCATCTATTTTCTTTTTACACGCCCCACCGTTCCAATGCTCCGCTTCCGCCCGGCCGCTCGTGCCAGCAGGCCCCCTCGTAGTCCCCGGATTCCTCAAGGTAGTACCATTTACCGCCGATCTGCTGCCAGCCGGTCAGCATGTAGCCGTCTGCCCCAAAATAATACCAGTGGTGATTGATGATCTGCCAGCAGTCTTTATAATAAGTAGATTCCGTGTCTGCGTACCACCATCCCTTGTCATCGCGGTTCCATCCAACTTCATAGGTGGGGGCGTCTACTATCGACCAGTCCGGCCGGCCGTATCCATCAATACTAAAATATCCGATCGGATAAACCTTTTTGCATACCCCGCCGCCGTTGGCGATCACTCCGGAGGCTCCGCTTGTATTGCCCTCTATGGTATGTACCATACCGCCTTCCACTTTTGCAACAATGCCAGTGTGGCAGATACGCTGGTTGCCCCGAAAGAAAATCTGGTCTCCCGGCTGTGGATCGTTTTTGTGGTACTGTCCTTTATTTTTGTAGTACTGAGCGGATGTAGGCGTATAAGCAGAAAATCCCCCGCCAATAAGCTGCCGTGCCTTTATTTCGCCGAAGGCCTGCACGAAACACCAGTCAACAAACATGTCACACCACGGCTGCCCCTGAAGCGCTGGGTACAGATCACGGGCATATTTGGTGTAATTGGCACTTCCCGCGTTGCCAGTTTTACTGTCCAGATCACTATTAGACTTTTTTTCCAGGTATCCGATTTCTTTTTCTGCGATTTTAATTAATTTTTCCTGTGGTTTCATATAAAATCCTCTTTTCCTTACCAAAAGAAAGAGACGCCCATAAAGGGCGCCCGCTTTACTCGCCTGACGTTGCCTTGTCATCGCCTGTATTTGCGGCGTCTGTGAGCCCCTCTCCGATGATGTAGGCGATTACAGACGCCCCGGCCATAATTAGTGCCGTAACCTGCGTAGCGGAGCTCTCTGAGCCTCCTGTAGCTACAATCATCATGGACACAAACGATGCCGCCGCCGTCCAGAGCTTGCGGCTCGTAAGTTTCCTTACCCAGTCAATGTTCTTCATTCTGTTCCAACTCCTTTCCCTTTTCTTATATGCCGATCTGCTTAAAAACGAATCCGACAGCAATACCGATCACGGTGGTAATGACATAGCCCGCCGCCTTCCGCCACATCTCACCGTCACGCCTTTCCAGTGTTTCCAGGCGTTTTCCCTGCCTCTCCTGCTCCTTTGCCATATTTTCCATATTGGCGGCCAGCTTTTCAACTGACGCTGCAAGGGAAGCGATTAACTGTGTCGTCTTTTCCACGGCCTCAATGCGGTGGTTCTGCCGGTTGTTTTCATCCTCAAGTCTCTGGTTCTCTGCTTCCATCCGCCGGCAGAACTCCTCATGCTCTGCTCTTGTGATTACGCCATCCATCTTATCTGTCCCCTTTCCGCAAACAAAAAGGACGCCCCTTCACAGGCGTCCCGGTTCATAAAATATTTTTCGCATATTGCATTTAGAGTCTGCATATGCTATAATGCCGATAGGCAAAAAGTTATAGCGTTCCAATATGAACGGAGAAACGAATCCCCGAACCGTAGTAGCGTACAGTTCGGGGATTCTTCTTTTCTTTTATAGTGGCAAAGCACCCACCAGGCTATTCGTTGTCCCTATGGCCGCCGTCCAACCATTTGATGATGTAGTGACAGGCTACACCCGCCGCAACAGCGACTAAAAAAGTTATAGCGTATCCAATATGAACACCTCCTCCCGTTGCCAGGTATCGGTGGGACAACAATGCCACTATATCACATTTCTGCCTGTCGGACAATCGTTATTCTGTTTTTGCTAAGAAGGATGCCACACTGTCAGAGTGGCTTTAAATCTGCTTGTAAACGTATATATCTGCATAAAATTTTTTGATTACACTTATGTTTTCTCGACCTGCCCAAGTGAAAAGAGTGCCTGTTCTTCCCAGATCAAACTCCGCATAAGTCTCTCCTGATTTAAAACGGAACGTTACTATAGGACCATATTTATTCGCTTCTTCATTAAAAGGCGGAAACGCAGTTACTGCTGCGCCAAGATATCGGATATCTTTTCCATCATTTGTAGTGATTACGATATCGTCATTTTCAATCAAGAGATATGTCTTATGATATTCCAGAGGAATATCAATCAGAGGTACATTAAAACCTACATTCGTTTTATTGATTGTACCAAGCTTCACCCGTTTGTAAGCTTCCCCGTACCCTTTCACCACCACCTTCTCCAACAGTTTCCCCGCATCCGGCCCGACGTTCTGGTCTGATGCAGACGGATTCACAGTTTTCGTCTGTGCCGGGAGGCCGAACAGGGTATTTCCCGTGATGTAACCATTCGTTCCCATATACCGGAGGCACATCCGCCTTACCCCGTCCGTATTGTTGTCTATATACCTTTCATCTGCCAGTACGACCGGCGTACTGTTTGATGCTGCAAACTTAATCGTTGTATCCCCGGTGATGTTCTTCATTGTCCCGGTCCTCTTGCTCCCGTTCACATAGGCTGTCTTTCCCTTTAGGATATCCGTATCTGCCGCCGTCGCATCAGATGTGGCAGTACCAGCGATACTAAACGCCGACTGGCCCTTCAGCAGTTTCGCTGCTGTTACCCCTCCTGCGGTTGCCATCCTTGCTTCCGGAACCCCTATAACCGTGTTGTTCGTATAGTACCCGGTCGTCGGAACCTGAATCAGCGCCCGTCTTACATTATCAGAATTTCCCATCACCCATAATGCATTGGAAGATGCATCCTGCTTAATCACCTTCCTTCCGTCCGATGCGGTCAGCGTAACACTGGAAGTATTCGGTACATTTGCCATCGTTCCCGTTTTCTTGCTTCCATTCACGTAGGCTGTTTTTCCGGACAGGATATCCGTATCCCCGGCTGTTGCATCCGACGTCGCGGTTCCCGCAATATTCAGGATCGTATTCCCCTTCATAATCTTAGCTGCGGTCAGGCCGATCAGGGAGGCAATCCTTGCATAAGTTGCGAAAAGCTTTGATGTTCCTGTATATTTCCCCGCGGCAGGTATAGTAAGCGTAAGCCTGGCATTCGTCCCATCCAGAGCCGCCGCCCCTTCCTGTACCGTCCCGGTCTTATCCGGCAGCGTCCCTGCCACAGCCTCGTCGTTTGAATCAGACGTCAGGGCCGTTTTCCCGGCCAGTACATCTGCTTTTGACGCCGTAACCTCGTCAGATGTTATCCCGCTGGTTCCCGCTGATATGAATAGTTTACCCATCTGTTTTTACCCCCTTTAACAGGACAGAAAAATCTGAGGCCGGCTTTTTTACCCCGCAGTAGAACGTCACATAGCCGTCTTCTGTCATTCCGTCGGTAATCATCGCCGTCTGTTTCTGGCGGAGCTTTACTTCCTGCGCGCTCAGGCTTTTCGGTGCGTAAATCTTTAACTCTACGTCATCTCCTGCTTTCACTCCGGGGACTGCCACCCTCTGCGCATACGGCGTCGACTGTGACCAGCCGGATGCAGGGAGCGCTACCACGGCCGTCCCCGCCTGCCTTCCGATCTCCTGCCTCGCTTTTTCATCACATATTTCAAGCTCCGTATCCATCTCCGGAAAACATAGTCTGCTGACTTCTGCCATATCACCTATCCCTCCTTATTGGTTCCCCCGGAGGAGGGAAACACCAACGTTTTCTCCTCTGGAAGATACGTAAAGCCGCCGATTTTCTGGTCGATGGCTTCCATGTTTTCATACACTTCTTTAAATGTACCAAATACAGCCTCCTGAAATGCGGCCTGCTTTGCATCCATGCATCCGGCTGCCTGCCGGACATTCTCCGGAGTCAGATGTTTCATATCGCACCTCCGTCCCCTTAATCCGCAAACAGCGCTCTGATCTCCTCATCTGTGTACGCCTCAAAATCGGCCTCTGTGAGCGCTGTCAGGCCCTTTGTGGCGGTAAATTCACCGGTCTTATCATCATATCCCACCCCGGTCACGACATTGCCCGTACCGGTTGTCGTGGCTGACAGGCTCGTAAGTCCGATATGGCCGGAATCCCGGATGGCATCTGCGATCATCTGCGTAACGGCGGCTGTTTTGGCGTAATCTGACAGATCGACCTTCCAGTCGCCCATGCGCTCAAGCTTCCCGCCGATCACCATGTACTCGTCGTAACTGTTGCCGTCCGCACTGTCCCCGGACGCTTTCGACACCATATAGATATGTTTGTCCGCTCCTGCTGCCGATACGTCGATCGCATCCAGGCTGTCTACTGTTACCCGGTCCAGATGGTCCACCCCGGCGATGGCTGTGGATATGGCCTCTGCTACCTGTGAGGCCGTCATGCCGTCTGTAATACCATAGCCCGCAAGGGTCGTAGCAGCGTCGGCCTTGCCTTCCACAGCCCCCTGTAAGGCCGTGAGCACGCTCTTGGCGGCATACTTTTTATCCGCCTCGCCGACAAATAACTGTAGATTCTCAAGTGATAACCGTTTCATAAATGTTTCCTCCTTAAATTGATCCTGTGATTAAAGCTGATTCCACGTTATTAGTTCCTATGATAAAGCCGTGTGGCTTATATCCCTGCCCTAAGCCCCGTTAAACAGGGCCTGTATCTCATCAGCGGTATACTCTTCTGTATTTTTTTCCATCTCTGCCGCAGCTGCCTCCGCGACCGCCGTCACATCGGTGCTGATCGTACCGTCCGTTGTAACGTCGATACCGTCCCCGATCTTTACGCCACCAAGGCGCTTTGCTGTGGCCGCCGGCAGGATGTAAGCAGAGCCACCGCCTCCTCCGCCTCCCGTACCGCCTCCCCAGATGCCCCGGGAAATGACAAGCGTACTGCCTTCCAGCTCAAACACCGGTATTGTCTGACTGACCGCCTGAATCTCCCCGGAAAGCTCCCCGGCCCGTTCCTCAAACTCTTCCCTCGTGACTAACGCCCCCGGCGACATGACCACCGTCACACGTTCCAAGCGCCCAACCACCGTTGTAAATTCGATCTCAGCAAACTTCTGGATCGCGCTGTCTCTGGCATATACGTACTGGGGATCGCCGGACAGGTCAAGATAGGCATATAAGACCTCCCCGTCATCCGGATCCCTGGCATAAAGCCCTGCCTCCGTGATGGTAAACCCTTCCTCCACTTCCGCAGAGCTTATCTGGAATACGACCGTCGCCTCATCCCCATCCGTGCTGCATCCGGATATCTTCCCATTCATCCGGTACGCGCTCAAATCTGTCATACCGGCCGGGTCGTAGCCGGACGGTATCGTTCCGGTCCCGACTGCCGCCCGCGTAAAGGCTAACTCCTTTCCGGAGGCCAGAAGCTTCGCGATCAGGGCCGTCCCCTTTTTCGTAATGATTGTCCCTTCCATCCCCTACTCCTTTCCCGGGCGGTAAGAAATCCTTATGTGTCCCATCGTGCCGATACCGGTGAAAAGCCTTGTCTCTCTCTTAATATAGGAATCCCGCTTCTGCGGCCTGGCCTTAATCTTAAGGTTTACCGCGCCTGCGCTCCCGATGTAAAGGCCCGTCCTCCGCATACGCCGCACGGCTCCCGTAAGATCGAAATACAGGTTTAAAGGCAGAAATCCTTCTAACATCTGCTGTACTTCTGTGAGTACCGGCTCCATTCCTGGCTCGATCTCCACGCTCACCTTTACCCCATATTCCCCGTCCGGCACTTCCACGCTGAAGGCCTGCCCTCTGCATAGCGCCTCCATCTTTTTTAATAAAAGCCTTTTTGTATATGGCATACGGTTATACCATTTCTCAAGCACCCTCGCGCGCCGCTCTTCTATGGAATCTCTCCGTTGAGGCGTGATCCCGAGAACGCTTTCGAAATAGGATAATCCATCCCCGTCTGCTGTCAGAATAAACTGCCGTTCCCCGCAGCCCTTTATACCATCCCTTAAGCATCGGAACTCTTCCTCCTCCGCGGCTGCAATCTGCTGGATATCCTTTATCTGCCGGAGCACGGGAGGATAATGGTCTATAATCCTTGTCTGCATATAATCTCGCCTCTTATCGGTATCGTGTTCTGATCTAAAATAAGATTCTCATTCTCTCCGTTTAATCGTGTGCCCTGTACATCAATTACCCCCTTTACACCCGCAATCGCCGCATTAATCTTTAAGATTCGAACGGTAATGTATTCCGTCGTTTCCCATTCCTTTGAAAGTTCCAGAAAATATTCATCCAGCTTTGCCTCTGCGACCGGCAACATCGTTTCCCATTCATAACCATTCTCCACAACGATTTCAGCCTCAACCGTTATTGGCTCTTCCTGGCACGCGTGGATGTCTACCTTGTGAAAAATCGCCGCTTTCCCCTCGCCTTCGCCCTGCTTATCTAACGGATCCATAAGTTCCTGTACATCCGCCACAAGAGAAGCTCCCGGGGCCCGATAAAGGTTATTTAAAAACCAGATATGGATCTTGCGCTCCTCTTTTGTTGCGCGGTATATCTTGCAGGCCCCCACCCCGGCGATCTCGTGCATCGCCCTTTTATACTCTTCCCGGTTCCCGGCAACCGCCTGCGGGGCGGCCACCTCTTTAAAATAGCGGTTCCTGAACTCTTCTGTCCCCTCTTCATTCCTGGCAGGGATTAAAAGTTCCGTCAGCTCACAGGATTCCAGGCCGTCGATATATCCGATCGGCATCAGGTCGCCCCTTTTTTTATTCCCAGCAGTCCCCGGCTGTTCACACACAAGGCGGTATGTCCACTCCCCCATCTGTTCCGTACAAAGATATGTCAGCTCTTTTGCAGAAAACCGGGCCCCTATCGGAATATCCCGGTTAAATTCCGCTTTCCAAACGGCATTCGATGCCCCGTATGGTATGATCCCCTGCTCTTTTGCCCGCAGGATCAGATGTTCCCGGTCTGCCGTCGTTGCGAAAGCATTCTGTTCCATCACTCCAAGCTCAATATAAACCTGCTCAAATTCCGCGGCCGCTCCCCGGAAAGAATGATCGATCAGGGTTCCCTCTCCGGTACTCATATCGCTGTCCACCCGTTCTATCAGGTCAGACATAATGTTATTTAACGTTTTATCACGGTATGTCATGGTTCCTCCCCCGTGCCGTGGCTTTGGCGATATCCTGCCCTCTGACCTCCAAACCTCCGTATATCGTTTCTGCCGTAAACGCTGCCGTCAGTGCGCTGCCTGTCATAGCTGTTTTAAAATCAGATATTTTCTGTATTTCTTCATGGATCAGCAGGCAGTCCTCTGTCATCCGCCTCGCTTCCGTCTCCGTATATTCTTCTGTATAGCTCTGCCCGATCAGATCCTCATATTCATTCCCATAATCCCATGTGTATACATAATAACGATACCGTGGGATCTTCATGGCAAGCCAGATCCAGACTCGGATCGCTTCCTTTCCTTCCACGATCCTGCCGGTCAGCTGCCCTGTCTCAAAGTCAATTTCATATTCTCGTGGAATGCCCCTCCTTTTTCTGCTTTTCAGTGCTATGTCGCGCTCAATATGCGCCGGAAATAAGCTCATACCTGCACCAGCCTCCCCAGAATCATATATAATTCATCACTTACCCGGTAAGCCGCTACCATATCCCCTGCCTGCAGGGCTCCGACGAATGTCGTCTTGTCCTTTTTGGATGGCGTCGCGTCATCCACAGCGCAGTGGTAGCCCGTTTTTAAATGCTCCGCAACCAGCAAATCACTTCCAGAAAGTTTTAACTCCCCGATGCTGCATACGGATGGGCCCTCCATGATCCCGATCTGGATCGATGCAGGGTTATCCTTCCCCCCTTCTGTCCTCATAAGGCTTAACAGTTCTTCATATGCATTCATCGGCTCCCCTCCCTTCATCCGCTTTCCTTCTCGTCCATAAGGTTTTTGAAATTCAGTTCCAGGTTCATCATGTGCGTACCATTCTCCCAGATATGCGTATCCGCATCAATCCAGAAAATACCGGCCAGGCCAGCGGCTTTATCCTGCACTTCAACGGCGTTTCCCGCAATGCAGTTTAAATCCCCGTCTATCCCGTCCAGCGTGACTCTTTTTTCGATACCGGAAAGCAGGTTTGTCGCAGCCGTAATCTCATTTACCCCTTTCTCTTTTTTATATATCTGCTGATAGGTCCCAAACTTCCGGATCCACTCGTCATTTTTTACTTCCCCGACCTGTTTTCCTGTATCATCATAAATTTTCACGGTATTTACCATGTTTTCAATCGTTTCCTGGTATACGGTATTCGTGATATTGTATTCCTCTGCCAGAACAAAGTTCTGTACTTCATTCCCCTTTACTTCCACGGAAAGCTTCGTTCCCGCCATGCGGCAGATATAAAGAGCCCCCGTCTGCCTGGATGCCTTTGTATAGGCCTGCATAATGATGTCATAAATCGTGGTTCCGTCAAAAATTATTTTCTTTATCGGCGCGTTGCTCACTGCCAGTTCCCCGGTTTCTATCGCAAAATCTGCACACACCTTCCGTGTAATATCCTCCGCCGTCGTATTTTCAAAGTTATAGACCGCGGTGCTTCTTAAAAGGTGCGCCAGAAGATCCATACAGCTATATGTAACGCTCCCGTACCGGCTGAGCTTCTCTGCCGTCTGCACCTCCCCGGAAAAGATCACCTTTTCATTTTCATAAAGCTTGATTACGTCCCCGGCCCCGATACAGAGCCGGAGTGTCTTCACTGTTTCATCATCCGGTGCGTTTATTAGTGTAACCTCTGCTGTGCGCGCCGCCTGCGACACACTCCCGCCCCACCGTACCGTGCTTACGGCCTCTGTAATATCGGAGCAGGAAACACTCCCGTCATTTTTCCGGATCCATTCAATTCTCATACGCTTATCACCAACTGCTGTCCCGGATAGATGAGATCCGGGTTCCCCCCGATTACGGCCCGGTTCTGTTCATAGATTACCTTCCAGTTTGCACTGCTCCCAGTCAGTTTTTTCGCAATTTTACACAGGCTGTCGCCGCTTACGACCGTATACGTCGTGCTGCTTACCTCCTTCGCAGGCCGCTCCGTTGCCGCCGGCTGCACCGTATCGGGCAGCGTCTCCCTTTCCGTTTTCGTCTTTATGTGGACTCTCCTGTATTCCCTGAAATCCAGCGTATAAAAAATATCACCCGTCCCGTCATTCTCGCCCCATAAAAAGCGGTCAATCGTGCATTCCATATTGATCGGCGTCCCTGTCATAATCAGGCGCAGGATGCCATTATCTTTCATCTCTTCCACCAGCTTTACGCTCTCGGCAGGCGTCGGGAACGATGTGTATTCGCAGAACGGATAAAGCCGCCTGGGGAAAAAAGAG
>Ga0137307_102481_pt1 | contig 12724 bp, 18 predicted proteins | sample NAcewD2O_March_2_FD_97180 | JGI IMG/M metagenome (GOLD analysis project Ga0137307, IMG submission 97180) | Mouse cecal microbial communities from Vienna, Austria - N-Acetylglucosamine amended D2O_March | ecosystem: Host-associated > Mammals > Digestive system > Large intestine > Cecum | place...
AGGATATACTTTCAAGCGGTCACATGATACCTTTACATACATTCCAAGCATGGAAAAGTGCCGGATACATTGTAAAAAAAGGAGAACACGCACGAATCACTACCCGCCTTTGGAAATTCACAAACAAGGCAAAGAAAAGTGAGGAGGCGGACGAAAATACGGAGGGTACAGAAAACAATCACTATTACTTAGCAAAAGCCTTTCTATTTACCGCCGACCAAGTAGAAAAGATAGGCTGATACCAATATAAAAGCTGCCGGGGATTCCCCCGGCGGTATCCCAAAAAGTGAGGTAAAAATATTATGGATTTTGAAAGATACGAAAAGTATATGAACGCAAGGGCAGCAGTCAGAAAAGAGAACGAACGCCGGATAGCGGAGAAATTTTCCGAATGTGAAAAATATGTTGCTGAAAACTTTGTTTCCTGTGGCTGCGTCTTTACCAAGCATGATGAAAACTTAAAGAAACAAGGCTTTATGATATGGCAAGACAACGGCACTATTTCCCATAAATGGCTAACCCTTAAAGAATGTGGCATTGCACCCCTTGAATTGCTGCCGTATCCCGAATATAAATAAAAACAACCCCCAAAAGCTGATATGAGCCGTTGGGGGTTGTCTGCTGTTTCTTCCTGTATCCTATTTTACAAACCTGTCTTTTAACTCTTTCAATGTATCCCACCCGTACATAGCGATATACGCCACAACAAAAGCTGCAAATACCGCCAACGCCACATAATACCATAATAGCATTACATGGGCGTATGCAACATAAATCAATAATGCTGCTACCGTCACGACTAAGGATACAAGGATAACAAACGCCTTTGTTGGCAACTTTTTTATCCCCGGCATATCCTTTAACAGTTCCGTAATGAGGGATACCATAAAAGCCAATGCGCCCAAAACGCCAATAATGGCAAATGAATATTCTGATATAATCTGCATACTTTACCTCCGTTTTTGTGTCCGAATCGGTCTATTTTGCATTTTCTTTGTCCGTCCAACCGTAAACGCCTTTTCCGTCCTGTGAAATTAAGTGGTACGGGTGTGCGCCTTTTTCGTTGATTGCCGTTACTTTACAGGTGCTTACAACGTCTTTTACCGTGCTTGCCTGTTTTGCCGTTGATGACTTGTAAACCGGTCCCCCTGTAAATGTCAGCCGGTCCCCACAAGATACCGTTTTAGGGTCATTATCTGCGGTTGTGGCTAATTCCTTGATTGATTCCACGCTTACCCAACCGTAAACGCCTTTTCCGTCCTGTGAAATTAAGTGGTACGGGTGTGCGCTTCCGGGATTTTCTGCCGTCACCCGGCACTTACTGGTTATTTCCTTTGTTGTGCTTGCTGATTTCGCCATAGAGGACACAAAAACCCCACCGCCTATAAAAGTTACGCTGATACCAATTTCAAGCGATTTTGGGGCGTTCTGCGTTGTCTGTGTGGTATCCTGTTTTGTTTCTTCCTTTATGTCCGTCAGCTTGCTTTCTTTTACTGCCTTGTATACCTTTACCCTACGGCTTTCATATTGCCCCATTACGCTATCTTTCAGTGCATAGGCGTGTATTTTATCAAGTCCTACCTTTTCAACGCCCCCTGCGTCATTTCCGGCGGTTGTGGCTATCCTTTTACTTGCACCGTTTCCCCCTTGATTCTCTAAATCCGCATAATAGGCAAGTGCTTTTTGTGATACCAACCCGGCTTTTACGCCGTTTTTAACGTAAGCCGTTATATCCTTTTCGGCTAAATCGTCCTGTGCTTCTTTCCCCTGTGGTGTTTTCAGTAATTCAGAAATTACCTTTGCCTCCGCTTCGGTTGCTTCTCTCTCCTGTTTGTTCCATGCGTCCGCACTGCTTCCGGCAATCTCATTATACAGGCTTTCGCCTAAAATCTTTTTTGCCTGTTCTGTATCCTTTTTTACAATGGATTGCAAAAGGGGCAACGCACGGCCCCAATATGCGTTCCACTGGCATTTTCCTATACTCATGCCGTGTTTATTGTCGTTTCTGTTGACGCTGCCATAGTTGCCCTCCTGTGAATAAATGATACCGCTTGCAACATTGACAACTTTCTTTATCTGTGCTGCCGTCACTGCCATAACTGCCCTCCTATACTTTTTTCGTGTAACCTAAGCTGATGTATCCTGCACCGCTTTTCAGTTTGCCCCATTTTGTGCTACCGTTCATTTCCTCGCCTACAATGGTATAGACTTCCCCGGCGTGTACCTGTGTTGATACAGGGTAACTTGTTCCCGGACCTTTCCTCACGTTCAAAGTTCCTGCGGTTATCCTTACCAAATAGCCTCCTGTACCTGTCGTTGTTTCCTGTTTCTTTTCCGGGGCCTGTGCTGCCGTTCCTGCCGTGCTGCCGTTCATAGCTTTTTTAATATCCTTTCGGAATTGTGCCATAGTCAAGCCGTATTTGTTCCAAATATGCTCCACATCTCCGTGATTGCTTGCGATTCCCCTTTTATGCCCCTCTGAATGCGAAATAATAACCCCGTCTTTCTCCGGGTTTAGTTTGTATTTCTTGCATAAGTAGGCAAAAAGCTCTACCGCCGTTTTATACGTCTTTGCCACAAAATCCTTTGTAGCTGCCGGGTTAAGGTCTTTAAAGCTGCTCCCGCCTGTGTACTTGATTGTGTCCGGCTCTGTCATTTCCACTCCGATATGCGTATTGTTTCCGCTTCCCTTGCTTCCGCTTCCGCAATGCCACCCCCTGCGATTCCACGGCAAAAGCTGCAGTACCGTTCCGTCTGCCTGTAATACGGCGTGTACGCATACATTGGCACTGCTCTTATTCCAGTTATTGAAAAATACTGACGCTTTCGGCTGTGGACACCCCACGGAATGTATCATAAGTCCTTGTACCGTGATTGTCCTACCGCAAGTGTAACATGGGTTTTTAGTAACAATGCTTTCCTTAATATTCATGTTGCTACCTCCTTAAATGTTTATATTGTTTAAATCAACGGAAATATCCTTTGTTTCCTCCGGGTATCCCTGCTTGATTTTAACCAAGTTTTCTGCCTTTGCTTTCCAACAATACAACGCTATAACCGTTGTTGTCGGTGCTGCTATGTACGTTGCCAATACCCCAAACTGGTTAAAGTCTATCAGCGTAACTTTGATACCAATAGCCAACCCGATAAAATAGGTAAGCAGAACGGCAACCAATACCGCTTTTGTGAAATTAGGCTTTGCCCTCTTCCCTTTGTCCTGTTTTTTAAATCGCCACCTTTTATTTGCAATTCTGAATAACAGGCAAAAAATAAAGAATTCTAAAAGGATTCCCCCGATAACACATATAAAATATTTCATTTTCCGCTTATTCCTCCTGCCTGTGTGCTTTTTGGTTTATGTGTTTTTCCACTTTCCCTATCGCTTCTGTGACAGGTCCGTTACAACCCTGTTCTTTTAATCCTTTCAGACACGCCAATACTGCATATGTGAGTAGGCACAATTCGTCCTGCATATCCTCAATATCTTTCTTTTCCTGTTTCCTTAATTTCTCAATATCCTTTGTCTGCTTTTCCTGTTCTTGAAACCATTTTATTACCCTGTAAGCTGCGGTCCCTATCGCCGTCAATGCACCAAGCACCCCCGCAATGGTAATTATCGCTGCCGAATCAATGTACATCTTTCTGCTCCTTTCTGATAAAGGAAAAGTGCGGTAAAAACCGCACTTCCTTTTTACAAATTTTCGCTTGCTTCCTGCAAGGCTTTTGCTGCCTTTTTAATCCTCATGCTTACGTTGTCTGCTATAAAACCTCCTGTATCCCTGCTATGTTCCATCTCTAGTGCCATATCATAGATTATTTCAGACTGCGCCTTAATAATTTCCTTTAGGCTCTCCGCCACCTCTAGGGCGGTCATCATTCAAAGTCCTCGCCTGTAATCTCTTTGTATTCTGCCTTTGAGATTACATGGTAACTCACAAACTGCCTAAGCTGTTCTTTTGTGCAACCGCCCCTGTTGTAACGCTCCTGTAGTGTCTTAAATCTTGCTGAATATGCTGTTTTTGCCATTGTATTATTCTCCTTTCGTTTGCTGCAGTTCCAAAACCGCCAATTCTAAATCTGTGATTGCTAAATCTTTTTCAATGTCCCTTAATTCCAGTTCCGTAATGTACTGCTCCATTTCCGGAATGACATTCTCTCTCGCCCTCTTTTCCGCAAGGCTTTTTTCTTTTATTCGTTCCATTTTTGCACCTCCTTAATCAAAACAATATCCGATAGCGAATACATACACTCTTTCAGTGCTACTATTTTTCGTTACCGTTACCCGGACAGATACTCCGTACTTTTCCTCGTCAAATTCTGTATTGGCAAAATGATAGGCTTTTTTGTTCTTAAATGCTTCTGTTGCATTTTCCCAAATAACCTCCGCATTGTAAGCACAGTTCGTAACCTCTACCATAATATCCGGGTTTCCTGTCTTGTCATAATCAATATTAAGCATAATCTTTCCTGCAGGTGCGTCCGTTTCCACTGGCTTTATTTCAAAACTCAATTCCCTGTACAGTTTTGTAAAATCAATATAGCGGTATGCCTCCGCGCCGTCTGAATTGACTGCTTTAATTGTCAGCCTGTGTGCCTGTTCGTCCTCCAGTAAGTCAAACCCGGACAGGTCAAAGGCTATATTTTGGCTCTGCGGTGCTTCACTTATCGTCCTTACCTCTGTATCGTCTATATACTCCGTTATGTCGATACTTTTAAATTCCGAATCGTTGACTTGATATGTCACTTCAAAAGGCTTCCACTTATTCCCTATGTCGGAGTCCGTTCCGCTTATTGCAATACTTGATGTTATCCTGTTGAATGTTACCGTTTTTGTGCTTCTATTTCCGTATGTATCCACCGCACTGATTGTTAGTGTGTGCTGCCCCTGTGCAAGTGAATTTATCTTTGTGGCTGATATTTTCACGCTATATTTATGCCCCAAAACTATCTGGTCTATTGTCTGTACTGTTTCTTCGTCCAGTTTTACGGTTGCTGTTACACTGTCGTTGTCTGTGTCCGTGATTGTGTATTCTATATCGAACGGTGCATTTTTATCTCCTAAGTTTTCTCCGTCCGTTGTAATTACAGGTGGCGCATTCCAAATTATTGTATATGCCCCATCTGTATCGGCTGCGTCAGATACAAGGATAGAAGAGGATACGACACAAGCGGGGCGAACGCCACCGTGGCCATGGCACGCACCGTAGTTGCCGAGCGTGCCGTCCGCAGACACACTGCGGGCATAGTAGGAATAGGAAGCGTTCGGCGTTCTAAGCCACCACCACCACGGCTTGCCCACTGCTAAACCGTCACTTTTATACTCCGATTTTGCCACTGCTTCCGCTGTCGGGTATGCAATGCGGTTACTCGCCGTTTTGAACAAGTCATATATGCTTCCCTCTGCAATGTTATTTTCATTGGCTAATCCAACTTCCGTATTGGATAACAGGAAAATTTTCTGTGTTGTATCTTCGTAACTGCCACCATCTATAACGGTATTTTTTGCAACCCTTTTTGTCACTGTCATAAGTGTTGCTTTAAGCTGTGCAGAAAAATTTGTTAAAAATCCGGCTTCCCCGTCATACTCATTATTATTACTCCATACATTACCATTGTTTGGCGGTGCGTCTGCGCTATGTTGTGCTGCGTACCACTGCCCTGCTGCCTTTTCGCTGTTCAGCCATTGTTTTATATTAGAGTACAAGTAACGGTTATTTCCGTACTGTTTGCGGTTGCTGTCACTGTTTCCTGCTTCAATAGCGTCAAAACATTTTAATGTTATGATGTTTGACGTAATCAACGCTGTTGACCCCGCCGGGTCCCCTGTGTGGTTGTGTTCCATAACGGTAAACAATATAGGCTTCCCGTTATAGGCTGTCTGTGTATCTTTTACCTTCGCCCCCACTGGTAGGCTGCTTAGTAATTTTGGCATTGTTTTTAACCTCCTGTTTCTGCTTCTTTTTTCTTTGCCTTTGTTTACTGTATTTTTTCAACTTTTCATATCTTGCCTTTTCTGATTCAGATAAGTAATTTATGAATAAGCCATAAAAATAACAATCCATCTCCTGCAGTACATAATAGGTATTCCCACGCTTAACGTGTGCTTTCCATGCTTGATAGGATTCCTTGACCGTTTCAAATGTCAGTTCCCGGCGTTCAACCTTTTCTTTCTGTTTCCTAAGTTTCTGCCTTTCGTGGCTCTTTGTTTTTGCCTTTACTCTAAAAACAATCTTTCCACTTTCCGTAAGGTATACATGAAATCCCAAAAAATTTATGCCTGTTGTAACTGGCACAATTTTTGTTTTCTTATCATTAAGCCTTAAACCTAATTCATTTGCCTTTTTCCGTATTTCTTCAAGGCAATACTTTAAGTGTTCTTTGCTCTCATGGATTAAATAAAAATCGTCCATATACCGACTATGCCCCTCAATCCGTAACCGCTCTTTTATCATATGGTCTATCGGACTTGCTGCCATTAGTGCGTCAAGCTGTGATAGCTGATTCCCTAACGGTACGCCTACTTCCCCACCTGTACTTGCGTGTATCATGCGTATTAGTTTGATAATCTTTTCGTCCTTAAACTCTTTTTCGTACATTTCATTCAGCAAATCATGGGGCAGACTGTCAAAATATCCTTTAAAATCAGATACAAGGATAAATCCGCTTGTACCGTGTTTTTTGTAAAAATGCCTTAAATCCTCTTTCAGACAGTCAAGCGTAAAATCTGTGCCTTTATTTTTAAGGCTTGCTCCATTACTGTATGTGAATGTAGGGGTAATTCTCGGCGTTAAAATGTTGTCGCAAAGATTTTTCTGTACTACCCTGTCTTTATACTGTGTGCTTTTGATGTTCCTTTCTTTTCCTCTTTCGTTTACAGTAAAACAATGATACTTACCCATTCTGTATTGCCCTGTCTGCAAAAGATACTGTAGGTAAAGCGTACTCTCCAATGCCCTTATATCGTATGTTGCTACGCTGTCTTTCCACCTTTTTCCTTTTCTGCAACTTCTGTGTGCCTGATACAGTTTTTCAAAATCCGTAAGTATCCCGTAATCGTCATATTCGTTTTCTTTTCTTGTTATCATTGTTCCTCTTTCTAAAAATCCGCACCGCATACAAATGAGTACAAAACCGCAACTACTCCAAATGTGGGGCAAGGGTGTCGGCACTCCTTTATTCGTCATGCACTTATCCGCTGCTATGACTGGGATATACTCTCCTTGTGTGGTGGGCCTCTGATTTCAGCGGTTGACCGCTTACTCTGTCGCATATTCCACCCAATCGGGGCGAACGCCATTGTTGCCATTGTACGCATTGTTGTTGTTGAGCGTGCCGTCCGTATTCACATTGCGGGCATTGTAGGAATTGGAAGCGTTCGGCGTTTACAGAATATACCCCAAATTATTTACTTAAACTTATCTTTAAATCTTTCCTCGTCTTTCTTAAACCATGCTGCCGTCAGCGTCCTAACTTCAAAAACAGATTTCGCCCAAAATGCCACTTTATCACTGCTAAGAGAAAACAGTTCTTTGCAAATATCAACCATTGCCATAAGACTACGACAATATGCCATAGCCTGCCGTTGTCGCATTTGTCTGTACTGTAGTTCCGCTTTTGTCCTCGGATAAATTTCGTTTGCTTCAATTAGGCAAGTGACAATCTCAAAGGCTTTATCCTGTATCTTATTCACTACCGACAACCTGTAACGCTTTGGGAAATTTTTTTCGTTATTCGTTATCCGTAAAGTATATATAACCATTTCTTTAGCTTTTACGATAACTGCCAAATCCCCCTGCGTCCGTTCCCCTGTTCGTACACTCATAGGCTTATGCATACACGCACTTGTTTACAGAATCGAACGCGCCTTTAACCATGATTACATCATTGTTGTCTGCGAATGTTTCTATAACGGCGTTTTCAGAATCTATTGCGTCAGCGTCCGTAAGTGTTGCTACTGTCATTGCCATTTTAAGCATATCCCTTTTCATGCCGTCCATATTTTTTTCAAAACTCCCGGCAATACTTAACGCTTCCTGTATCTGTTCCTGTGTTGTTGCGTTTATTGCTTCAATCTGTGCTTTTACCTCTAGCCTTAAACGCTCAATATCTTTTTTCGTAGCCATTACCACTGTAGGGTCTACAATCAACTCCACACTGTCCGTATTGGCTAATGCTATTTCCATAGATAAATCAAGTTCATGCACAACGCCATCTGACACCTTTACTTTCTGTGTGTCTGGGGTATTGCATATCGCTATCAATGTGCCGTCTTTATCAAATACCCCCATTTCACGGATTGTAAAACCTCCTGTGTCTGACGGTATCACGGATTCAATGATTAAAAGGTTTTCGGATTCCTCGCTTATATAACAGGCGTTTACCGGTCCCCTCCATACCTCGTTTTTTAATTCTTTTGCGCTCATTGCCGGGGTGTAAAATCTCCCCCCACCATCTCCTACCGCAAACTCCGTAATACTTAGTTTTTCACCTTTGTCCAATGCTTCAAGCATTTTTCTTGTGCCCGAATCGGTCACAACTGTAAAGTATGTACTTGCCATGTGTTACTGCTCCTTTCTTATGCTCATTGTCAGCTTGCTTTTGTGATACGCTTTCACGCTTCCTATCGCTTCCATTCCCGTCCTTAAAGCGTCTGGGGTAAGTATTTTACCTTTATGCTGTTTAACGCCTGTAAATAGGCGGTAATGGCTTTTTTAGTTCCTGTCGTGATTTCTGTATCAAGCAACGGTTTTACTCTCAATGTTGTACCTGTAAGCGTTGCTGCCCTTATATCGTTTTGCCCTGCTGCTTTTATGCTTTTTTGTAATAGTGGTTTTACTTTTAATTCCAGTCTTTCAAGCATAACGGCCCTTAGTTCTACTTCCCCTGCTGCCTTTATGTTTTCCTGCAATAATGGCTTTACTTTTAGCGTTGTTCCTACCTCATGCAAGGCAACCGCCTTAACCATTGCTTTTTCAACGCTCAAAATATAAAAAATACCATCACAATGGGAACGTAAATTCTTGTAAAACTGCATTTTTTCCACAATCTCACGGCTTGTATCTTCACTCAATCCCTCGTTTCCGATATTTACTGTAATCCTAAATGTGTATGGTTCGCCCTCATAATCAAACCATTCTACGACTTTTGCCGTCCTGTATACGTCTTGCAACACTGTTTCCACCGCATATTTTGTTCCTAATTTTTGGTGTACCTTTATGCTGTTTTTTATGATTTTCCTTTTGATTTCTACCGGGTAATCATAATCGTACCAGTCAACGTGCAAATCATACGCCAACACATCAAGCCACGTTTCCGATAATTCCTCTATGTTGGCGTATATGATATTTTTCTTTGTTTCGTTGGCTGTTATATGTAACTCCTCTGCTATAATCTGCCCTAAAGCAAACATTGATTCATCTTTTTTTAGTGCTGGAGGGAATTTTGTCATAAAATCAGCGTCTTTAATTTTATTCATCTTCCACACCCCCAAAGTTCACACTTTCCTCCCTTACTATTGCCACGCTTCCTTTTGGTATCTGTGTGAATACAGGGGAGTTTATTTCAACCCTTTTTATCCCCGATTCCATAAGCATAGCATTAAAATAGGACGGGTTAATATCCCGCCCCATTTTTGAGGTCTGCCATAATATGTAGTTTTCTACTGCCAATGCCACCGCCTGTTTAATATCGCTTGTGCTTGCTTCTTTTTCCTTTGATACAAAATATTTTATATCTATGTCAAACTCTACCGTGTCTGGTGCTGCTACTAATACCGTATCCGTCAGCGGTCTAATATCGTCCGCACTTAAATACTCCCGTACCTTTTCTGTCAGCTCTATGTCCGGCAACTCCCCATTGTGCAACATAATCCTTATATCAACCACTCCCGGCTGCGGACTCTCTGCCGATACGTCACTAATTTGTGATGATACGCTTTTAGCATGGTAAATATAACTCCCCCTTGACCCGGCGGTTGTATAACTTTCCTCGCTTTCCCTCATGCGGTTATAATATGCTGTGTCTTTTTCCTCTTCACTTCCCCCAGCTGTTTCCGTAACATTTGTTACCGCTTTGAAATACAAAAATTCATCTGATACCAATTTGTCAACCTGTCCGGGCGTGAAGCCGTTCCCGACCTCTCCAACCGTAGTACACACCGCCGGAGCGTCCGCATAGTCTGCCCCGGCTTTAAAAATTATATGTCCTGTAGTTTCAAAATTTATTTCTCCGTCAACTGTTACTTCCAGTGCGTCCGTTATGATAAAATCTTCCGTCAGTGTTTTTGTAAGATAAAACCTAAGCGTTGTTTTCGCTGCTGTCGGCTCTAACCTCGGTGTATTGTGGAATATCTCGCTAAGGGAGTCTAAATATTGCCCCTCTGCATACCGTGGTAAATTCTGTTTTGCTGATTCATTGATTAGTACCCTTTCCTGTATAATCACATCTGCAAGCCATAGGATAAACGCCCTAACCGGGTCTGCCGGATATAGCGTCCTTTTTGTTATTTCCTCATACCCTGCTATCAGCTTGTTTACAAGTGATTCTGTATCAGTGTCTACAAACTCAACCTCCGGCAAATTACTCGGTATATTCCTCGTTGTCGTATTCGTCATTGATTTCCACCTCCACTATTGGTTTTAATATACCTCTTTCATAATCAGCTTCAAAGTCAATGTTTACGATTTCTGCCCTCGGTTCGTATTGTTCTGTCTTATCGTAAATATTTATTGTTGCTAATGCCTTTGCTGTTTCTATCGGTTTATCTATGTATGCACCGCTTAATCCAAGTTCCCTGTCAAGCGGTATGTCATATTCCGTTGACGAATAAAGGAAATAAAGGTTTTGTATAACCTCTTCATATACCGTTGCTGGGTCTAAGTTTATTTCATTTTCCTTTTTTGTATCTACTATGAATGTCATGCTACCCTACCTTTCCGGGTATTCCTGTAATGAAATACTGCTTTTTGCTATCAGCAAATTACCTTTATTGTCGAATTTTTCATAATCTTTAGAGTGCTGCGTTATTACCCATTTCGTGCCGTATTTTTTACCGCCTATAACCAAAGTGAGTATTTTCCCCTTTTTTCTATACTTGTCTATTTTGTCCTGCATCTTTCTAGGATTGACTCCCAAAAATGCAGACAGGTAAATAGTGAAACTCGCTGTGTCTGTATCATTGTACTGAAATTCAAGTAACGGCTTTTTATTATGTCGTGTGTGTTTTGCGTAATTTGTCTTGCTCTCAATCTTCAACCCGTCAAACGTCTGTATTGTTTTTTCTGATACCGTAAATACAATATCTCCAAGCGTTCCTATCTTCCCGGCTTTCTGCTCTGTTTTTTTCTTTTCTATTTTTCGTATATTTTGCAGTGTTCCCACTACTCTTTTTGCCTGTGTGCTTTTTACTGTTTTAAGTACCGCTACCTGTTTTTTCGCCATTAGATACCTCCCAAAATAAAGCCGTCGCCCTCGCCCTCCGGCTTAAAAATACATAATACCCATTGCCCTATATATGGTATCCACGGATACACCTTTATAATCCTGTCTGATGTACCTTTCCATGTATGCAGAATATCCGGGTATTCTTCTTTGTATTTATCTCCTATTCCTAATTTCCTGTCGTATTGTGCATAATCAGCTTCATAATTCCATTTTACCCCAGCGTCTTTCCATTCCATAACCATAAAAGGCGTATTCTGTACTATCCTTAAATCCCCTGTCACAATCCCCTGTTCTTCTATCTTGACCCTTGCCGTCATTTTTTCCTCATTTACGCTGCTTACTATGCCAATCCGTACCATGTCCTGCAGTTCCCTTATGTCGTTATCATCAAAATCATTTATCATCAATACCCCTCCAAACAACTGCGTAATTTTATTTGTACCTTGTAACCGCCTGTAATGCTGTGTGTTGCCTGTTCTACTATGTATTTGCCGTTAAATTCCCCATATCCGTATACCCTTACCGTGATACCTGCCACATAATCCACATCTCCGATTAGGGTAAATTCTGCCGTTGTTTCCCCTTTGTTTTTGGCTCTTAGTGACTTTCTAGCCAATTCCTTAGCTTCCGCAACGCTTGATACCTTTTGTTTTATTTCCAAAGTCTGCCCGTCAGAGTTTGCATTTTCCGGCTTGTATGTTGCTTCTATTTTCTTTTTTGTGTCCGGGTCTGTATATACAACGTGGCATGATGAATAAGCAGTATCCGCTGTCTTTGTGGAAAAACTGTAACTAAGTATGTTTCCTTTTCCCGCCTTTATTTTTTTGACTACCGCTTTTTTCTCATAGTCTGCTGCGTCAAACAATACGATTGTTTTTGACGTAATTTTAAGGCTGATTCCGGCACGTTTGCACATACGCTTCAAAAACGCTACATCTGTCATATTCCTTTGCTCTCTGCGTTTATATACAGGATTAGAATTTGACAGGTACATAAGTTTCATACTGCTTCGTTTCGCTATCTTTTGCGCCATGTTCTTTAGCGTTGTATTTTCCCATGTTTTATTATACTTTGTCTGCCTTAATTTTGTTTTGTATGGTATTGATGTAGCCTTGATTGTTAATTTTTGTGGCGGCCCCGTATAATTTACGCTGTCAATCTCAAATACCCCGCAGTCTAATACTTTGTCTTTTCCGTCCGTATATGGATTTTTTTGGATAACCATAGCGTGTATTTCCGTGCCTTTGAACGCCCTTTTTTCGTTTTTCTTTGCTGTTGTTTT
>Ga0137307_102486_pt1 | contig 12694 bp, 10 predicted proteins | sample NAcewD2O_March_2_FD_97180 | JGI IMG/M metagenome (GOLD analysis project Ga0137307, IMG submission 97180) | Mouse cecal microbial communities from Vienna, Austria - N-Acetylglucosamine amended D2O_March | ecosystem: Host-associated > Mammals > Digestive system > Large intestine > Cecum | place...
TTACTGCCGGTGACCTGGGACTGAGCTGGGTCAACGAGCAGGCGATAGACGAGGCAGCCCAGCTTGGCAAGAAGGGCAACATCGTCAGGCGGTATAAGGCAATACAGGACTTAAAGCATGGGAACAAGGTTTATAACCTGGAGCTTACCGTAGACAAGGACTTAATCCGTGCGGTGCTTGAGGAGCAGTGCACGGAATATGATGTTCCGGCAGCCAACAACACAATGACAAGGGTTGACGGACAGATTATTGTCGAGGAGGGGCAGACGGGACAGCATGTCAATATTGAAGAGTCCCTGAATAAGACGTTTGACTATATAACAGGCGGCTGGGACTATCAGGATGCATCCATCGACCTTGCGATTGACATCACGGAACCAAGGGGAAGTGTGGAGGATCTGCAGCGGCTGACAGATGTGCTTGGCACATTTACGACGAGTTATTCTACCAGCAGCTCGGCAAGGTGCAAAAATGTGGAGAATGGGTGCCGCCTGATAAATGGGACACTTTTATATCCGGGCGATGAATTTTCTACATATGATACCATCAAGCCTTTTACGGAGGCAAATGGGTATTATCCGGCAGGCTCATATCTGAACGGCAAGGTAGTCGACAGCCTGGGGGGCGGTATCTGCCAGGTTTCGACGACACTGTACAATGCGGTTCTTTTGTCGGAGCTTGAAGTGACGGAGCGGAACAACCATTCCATGATCATTGCATACGTGAAGCCGTCGATGGATGCTGCCATAGCAGAGTCGGCAGGAAAGGATTTCCGCTTTGTGAACAATCTGCAGAATCCGGTTTATATAGAGGGTGTTACTGAGGGAAAACAGATTACTTTTACGATATATGGTGTCGAGCAGAGAGACCCGAGCCGTGTTGTTCGCTATGAGAGTGAGACGCTTTCGACAACACACCCCGACCATGAGGTTATCACGCCCACCACAGGGCAGGGTGTGGGATATATCAGCGTGGAATCTGCACATATCGGGTACACGGCACAGCTCTGGAAGGTTGTGGAGGAAAATGGTGTCGAAGTGAGCCGCGAGGTGATTAACAAGAGTTCCTACAAGGTGTCACCGCGGTCTGCTGTCGTAGGTGTCAACACGGACAATCCGATCTACGCACAGCGCATCAATGCGGCTGTCGCTTCGGGAAGCATTGATACCTGCAAGGCGGAGGCAGCGGCGATTAAGGCGGAGATGGCAGCGGCGGCGCAGCAGCAGGCAGATTTGGAGGCATATTATCAGGCGCTTCAGCAGCAGCAGCTGGAACAGCAGGCGGCAGAGCAACAGGCACAGCAGCAGGCACCACAGCCGTAAACTGTTACACGGGGATACTACAGAAGAAAACAAAAGGGGATTTGTGATGAATTGCGGGAAATTGACAGAGAGCATTTACGAGCGCTCAGTTATCAAAGTGGTGAAAACAAATTCAACGGAAAACAGGAAATTTTATGATGGCGCAGGGCTGGGGGCAGACTGCGCCATTTTGGCGGGTGAGAAGGCATCCGGCATTATGTCCGGCCAGGCGCTTGCATCCGGGCTTGACGCGAAAGTGGCGGTGCGCGCGTATATGGCGGCGACAAACCATGTGATTGCCTGCTGTGTCAACGGTGCGGCATCGGGACTGTTTGACGCGTATGCAAATATGACGCTGGTTGTCCCAAAAAGGCTGCGCGAAATCAAGGTGCGCGGCATGATAGAGGCAGCTGCCGTGCAGGCGGAGGAGACAGGTGTCCCGCTCTTAAGCTGCAATGTACAGGTGCTGGAATCGGTGACGGACGCAGTGGCAGTCTGTGTGGTCAATGCCGGCGTTGAGAACAGGTGTGACGGCAAGATTGTGCCGCTGAGGAAAAGGGCGCATGCCGGAGAGGACATCGTGATGACGAAGTGGCTGGGGCTTGAGGGGACAGCCATTATGGCGGCGGGCAGTCTTGAAAGGCTCTGTGCGCGTTATCCGGCAGACCTTGTGGAGGAAGCTGCGGACTTTTACCGGTATCTGTCGATTGCACCGGAGGCCGCCACCGCCGTTAAGTCCGGCGCAGGTTATCTGCACGTGCTGCGGGAGGGCGGTGTATTTGGCGGACTCTGGCAGCTTGCGGCGGATAACGGCGTTGGACTGGTCGTAGACTTAAGGCGCATACCGGTAAGACAGGAGACAATTGAGGTATGTGAATTTTTTGATTTGAATCCATATGAACTGCTGGCGGGCGGAAGCGCGCTGATAACATCCCCGAACGGCGGGGAGCTGGTGCGTGCATTTGGGGAAGCGGGCATACCGGCGGCAGTGATTGGGCATACAACACAGGGCAATGACAGGGTGATTTGCCATGACGGGGAATCGAGATATCTCGAACCGGCAAACGGGGATGAAATCTATCAATATTTTCAAAATAAAATGGGAGGATTGGAACAATGAGAGAACAAATTTTATCTATTATAGAAAAGAACAGCAGGATTGACCTGCACGAGCTTGCCATCATTCTTGGCATGGAGGAAGCAGATGTGGTCAACGAGATGGAGCAGATGGAAAAGGAAGGCATTATCTGCGGCTACCACACACTGATTGACTGGGAAAAGACTTCCATAGAAAAGGTGAACGCGCTGATTGAGGTTCGCGTAACGCCGCAGCGCGGAAAAGGATTTGACAGCATTGCAGAGCGCATTTACAAATATCCTGAGGTGCATGCCGTATACCTGATTTCCGGCGGGTATGATTTGCTCGTAAGCCTTGAGGGAAAGACGCTCAAGGAGGTGTCGAACTTTGTGTCGGATAAGCTTTCCACACTGGAAACGGTCATCAGCACCGCTACGCACTTTATCCTGAAAAAATATAAGGATCACGGCACGATTCTTGACAGGAAGGAATCTGATGAAAGGATACAGGTGACACCATGAGAAATCCGTTATCGAAGACAATTGTAGAAATAAAGCCCTCCGGAATCCGGAAGTATTTTGATATCGTCAGCGAGATGAACGACCCCGATGTGATTTCGCTTGGCGTCGGGGAGCCTGACTTTGAGACCCCGTGGCACATCAGGGACGAGGGCATCTATTCCCTTGAGAAGGGACGAACCTTTTACACGGCAAATGCCGGACTTCTGGAGCTGCGTGAGGAGATAAACCGGTACCTGAAAAGACGTTTTGACTTAAGCTATGACGCAAAGGACGGGATTCTGGTGACGGTCGGCGGTTCGGAGGCAATTGACATCGCGCTGCGCGCCATGGTAGACCCTGGCGATGAAGTGATTATCCCGCAGCCAAGCTATGTATCCTATGAGCCGTGTGCAATTCTTGCCGGGGCGAAGCCTGTCATCATTGAACTGAAAAATGAAAACCAGTTCCGGCTGACGGCGCAGGAGCTGGAGGATGCAATCACGGAAAAAACGAAAGTCCTTATCCTGCCGTTCCCGAACAACCCGACAGGCGCCATCATGGAGCGCGCGGATTTGGAGGAAATTGCGAAGGTCATTGAAAAGCATGATATTTTTGTGCTTTCCGACGAAATTTATTCGGAGCTTTGCTATACGGAGAAACATGTTTCCATCGCGAATATCCCCGGCATGTGGGAGCGGACAGTACTGATTAACGGATTTTCCAAGTCATATGCCATGACGGGATGGCGGCTTGGATACGCGTGCGGGCCAAAGCAGATTATCAAGCAGATGTACAAGATACACCAGTTCTGTATTATGTGTGCGCCGACAACCTCGCAGTATGCGGCGATTGACGCGCTGAAAAACGGTGACGGTGACGTTGCAATGATGCGTGATTCGTACAACCAGAGACGCCGCTTTCTGGTCAACGCGTTCAAGGAAATGGGACTGGAATGCTTTGAGCCGTTCGGCGCTTTTTACATGTTCCCCTGCGTGAAGCAGTTTGGCATGACAAGTGACGAGTTCGCATCAAAGCTTCTGCATGAGGAGAAGCTTGCGGTAGTGCCGGGCAATGCGTTTGGTGACAGCGGCGAGGGATTTTTGCGCATTTCCTATGCGTATTCCCTTGAAAAATTGAAAGTTGCGATGGGCAGGCTCGGACGTTTTGTGGAAAGGCTGAAATAAGGGATATGAATATCGTACTGTATCAGCCGGAGATTCCGGCAAATACCGGAAATATCGGACGTACCTGTGTCGCGACAGGGACGGTGCTGCATTTAATCGAGCCGCTTGGCTTCCGGCTTACCGGAAAGGAGCTGCGTCGTGCGGGCATGGATTACTGGGAGCACCTGGATGTGCGCCGTTACATAAATTTTGAGGAGTTTGCCACGAAAAACCTCGCCGGAAATCCGGATGCAAAAATCTGGATGGCGACGACCAAGGCAAAAAAAGGATATACACAGGCAATATTTGGCGCGGATGATTTTATCATGTTCGGAAAAGAGAGTGCGGGGATTCCCGAGGACATTCTGGTGGATTACGAGGACACCTGTATCCGCATTCCGATGCTGGACAAAATCAGAAGCCTGAACCTGTCAAACAGCGTCAGCATCGTGCTCTACGAAGCCCTGCGCCAGCAGGGCTTTGCAGGCATGCAGATGGAAGGGGCGCTGCACCATATGGAGTGGAAGGAAGATAAAGCAGAAAAGGAGCCGTGAAAGTAGGCGCATATAGTGTATAAGTTAAGGCATATTTGCTGATGAGACATGTTATGATCAGCAAATATGCCTTTTTAAAATAATTTAAAATTTTTGCAACAAATGACAGAAAAACGGGATATAAGGATAGAAGCAAAGGAGGTGGAAGGATGCATGGGGAAGACGGCAATGAAATTGACATGGATGCAGTGTATCAGGAATATGCGAACCTGGTTTACCGGTTTCTGTATTCGCATACGCATGATGCGGACTGGTCGCAGGAGCTGATGCAGGAAACGTTCCTGCGCGCGGTGGATTCCATCTCACGGTATGACGGTTCCTGCAAACTTTCGGTGTGGCTCTGCCAGATTGCAAAACATGTGATGTGGCAGGAGCTGCGCAAAAGGAAGCGGGTGGAGACAGTGGCGCTGTCCGTTGATTTCCCTGATTTGTCCATGGCAGACGGGGAGGCGTGCATGATAGGCAGGGAGCGCACCCAGAAGCTGTATCAGGCGATTCACTGCCTCCCGGAGCTGGAGAAGGAGGTCGTATTGTACCGGATGACTGGCGAGCTCTCCTTCCGTCAGATTGGGGAAATCCTTGGAAAAAGCGAAAACTGGAGCCGGACAGTATTTTACCGTGCAAAACAGAAACTCAGAAGGGAGATGGAAAGGTATGGATTGTGACATTGTGAGGGATTTAATGCCGGGGTATATTGACGGCGTGTTAAGTGAGGCGGGCAGCAGAGTAGTGCGTGGGCACTTGGAGCGCTGCGCGGAGTGTGGACAAGTGTACGCGGATATGAAAGGGAATGTGGATAACGGCAGCACCCCTGCTGAACAGGCAGCGCTTGACGGATTCCGGAAGATACACAGGCGTACCAGACGGTTTAAAATGGCAGCTGCAATGGGAGGGTTGCTGGCAGCAGCATTTATGATAGCCATTTTTCTCAAGGTATTTGTCTTTGGAAACCTGTCGCGGGCGCATATCGTGTGGGTAACAAATTCGACATATAATGAACAGACAGACAGCCTGACGATAAACGGACATATTGACGCTGCCGGGCACATCAGCCGGATCAAGTGGAAGGAGAACCCCGGTATCGGCGACCGTGTGGATTTGTTTGTCTATGTGGCGGAGACGCTGCCGTTTGTGGGCGAAGAAAAAAGTTTTTCTGTCACAATTCCGGACATGAAAGGGAAAAATCTCTATGTCGTCGGTTCCGATTATGACCACAAAAAGGTATATGACTGGAAAGATGACCACTGGGAACTGATGCGGGATTTGGAAAAGGAGATTTATCAGCGCGTTGGTCCGGACTGGGACACACAGAAAACAATGCTGTGGCAAGGCAGCGGCATCCGTACGGTAGACGGAGTGGATGGGATTTGGTATTCTGTGTCATTTCTTATAGGCGAGGATGCGTATTACCAGAGGATTGGGGATACCTATGTCACGTATGGGGAGATGGAGACGGAGGACTGCGAAATCTGGATATCCCTGGAGGAACCGCATCAGATTCGGCTATATGATAATAAAACCGGAAAATACCAGGAAGTACCATAGAGAACGAAATATTACGAACTTTGCACAAATATTTGTGCGTTAAGACAGAAATAATAGGCAAAAGTAATAAAAAGCTAAAATTTACTTAAAAAGTCTTTTCAAAAGGAAAAATGTGATATATAATCTATTAATATCTGATTAAAAGCAGTTACATGAACCAATTAAATACAGCTTACATCGTAAGCGAGTTTTACTCGCTATTCGCTCTCTCAATAACGCCCGCAAGTCTACACGGATTTGCGGGTTTTTTGCGTGTAAAAAATTTTTATAGCCTGCAAAGCCTTATAAAATAAGGGATTCCCGGAAACCAACATTACCTATTGTTCCTTTTTTTCCCAAAACAGGAACAATAGCTCCATTTATCGAATCGACAAAGTATGATAAAATCTGCATAACAGAGACAAAACATAATAGAAGTACAGAAATGAGGCACATTATTTGGAAAAGGATGAAGTTTGGCATCCACGGAAATGTGTGTGCTTGAGTATTATATTATTAGTAAATATCTATACGTTTGCAAGGAAGATAGAAAATAAAAGAGATAAATATTTATGATATTGATTTCTACATGTATTGTATATAAAAAATAATATGAAAGAAAAGTGATATGAAAGTAGTTCATGAAAATTATGAAATGGATGGAAGATAATTAACCTCCCATCCGAATCGAAATAAATATCTAATGAATTAGACTACACAAATACGAATACTGGCATTTGAAGAATCCTCATCTCCACACAGGTTTGATAAAACTTCATCAAGATCTGTGTTTTCACTTTGAAGGTTTATGTTATTCTGTTCCATAAAACGCTCCTCCTTTCTTTTAGATTAAATGTAATATAACATATACGAAATACAAAATCAATTATTGATTTTGTATTTCGTATATGTTATAATGCATTGTCAAACAGAAATGTAATTTTATAGTATTGCTGATAATATGTGTAAAGCTTAAAATTTATAATTAATATATTAATAATAAAATAGGAGATGATATAAAGATATGAAAGTGTTGGACGAATGTATTGACAAATTTTCTTCAACTATGAGTGTGGAATTTAGACCATTTAAAGAAATTGATTTGAATGATTTTTATGAATACGCATCAGATTTTGAAACGACACAGTTTTTAACTTGGCCTACACATAAAACAATGGGTCAGTCATATGAGATATTAATGAAATATTATATTGGGAACAATTATTGCTTAGCAATAATTAATAAAAAAGAATCGAAATGTATCGGAAGCATTACCTTGATACCTAATGTTGAATGTGACAAATTATCATTTGGAATAGTAATAAATAAAAAATACTGGTGCAAAGGGATTGGAACGGAAGTCTGCTCGTATTTGATAGACTTTGCATTTAATACATTAAATGTTAAAAAAGTTGAAGCAGAGCTTTTCAAAGAAAATAAAGCTTCAGAGAAAATGATGCTAAAATCAGGAATGCGAATGGAGAAGAAAGGTAAATTATTAGGGAAAGAAACGCTCATTTATTCAGTGAACAAAACAGAAACAAATCGTCAAGTATTTAAGGCTCTGTTTGTAAATCCACCAACAGTGTCACAAATTCCAGAATATGCAAAGGGTATTTCATATTATAGCTGGTTGAAAACCAAGGGTAAATTTTATTCATTTGTTCCTGGTGAACTACTAGGTGCTCAATGTATACAAAGTTATGTATATAAGCACAATGTAAATTGTAGCTTTGAAATACTTAACGGATGCTTAGAAGAACACATTTCAGTGGAACAAACGACGAGAGAAATAATAAAAAAATTTCCAATTGACTTACTATGTATATCTGGGCCATATGATGTTTTTCCTGAAATTTTACAAATTGCAGAAACTGTTTGCCAGAATTCTCCTAAAACGAAAATACTGTATGGTCAATTTTTTGCATCCCTTTGCTATGAGCAAATATTAAAGAAATATAGTGTGTTTGACTATATAAGTGTTGGATATGGAGAAATAACAATTTCAAAACTGATTGAGCATTTGCAAAGCGAAAAAGAAATAGTTGGAATACCGGGTCTTGCGTATAGGTTTGGAGATGAAATAGTTTGTAGAGAGTTACAAGAATGTGAATTTGATGAAATTATCGGTATTAGACCAACTAGAGAGAATGTTGAAAAAGTTATGGCTTCAGGGCTTAATGTTAGTATTTTTGCGTCAAGGGGATGCCCATATAGGTGTTCTTTTTGTGTGTCTGGTTCTCTTATGGGCAAATGTAATGGATATAGATTGAGAGACCCTTATGATGTCGTAGATGAATTGGAGTATTTGTATAATAAATATAATTTAAAAAGAATAACTTTTGTAGATGATACATTTGCTCCAAATAGCAAAGTAGGAAAAGAACAAGCTCGTATAATTGCTGAAGAAATTATTCGACGTCGTATAAAGATTGAGATTATGATAGATTCTCGCATTGACTGTATTGAAAAGGAGCTGTTTACTTTGTTGTATAAGGCGGGCGTAAAATATATATATGTTGGAATAGAAGCTGCAAATAATAGAAACTTAAAGAAATATAATAAGGGATATGATGCGGATAAAATTAAGAATAATCTGGACATTTTGCAAGAAATTGGTATTAACGTAATTTATGGATTTATAAATTTTAATCCAGAAACTACATATGATGACTTACTCATAAATATTGAAATGTTGCGTGAATTAGATAATATAGATCCTTCAATGTTGTCACATGAATTTATGCCTTATCCAGGAACCATTATGACGCAAAGGCTTTTAGATGAAGGGTTATTGGAGGGAGAATTCCCGAATTATATTCTTAAGTATAAAAATTCTATAATAAAAAAACTGAAGAAGGAATATGATAAGCTACTTGGCGTTTACACCTCTTTTTTATTAAAAATGAATGTTTATCCAGAATTTTATATTAATTCACATGAACAAGTTTATAGAGAAATTAATATACTATTTGCTGATTATCTTTTTGATATGGTTTATTTTGCTAAAGAGAATAATAAGGTGTTAAAATTATTCGAAAAATATGAAAATAGATTAAAGCAACTATTAAAGCAAATTCTTATAGAAGAAAGAAACATGGGGCATTGTAAAAGTTTGTTCGAAAATAATGAAGTGTAGGGATATGAAAATTGCGATGATTGGAATATATGGTGGTATGGAACGTGACTTTAATCCGGGAAATGTGCTGATAGCTTATTATTCAAAAAGAGAAATTGAGAAAAGGTTGAAATTTGCAAGCATTGATATATATTCTTTGGATTTTTCGATTCATAATATAACTCAGAAAAAGTGCTGTTTCGGGGAAACACCTTTTAAAATGGAAATTACCTTTTTTTCTACTAATAAGATTGATGAGCTTTGTGAATTGTTTTGCGCGAAATACCAAGCAGTAGTTATAGGTGGTGATATTGTTATTGGATTATCAGACGTATTTTTTTTAAATAAGCTAATCAGTCAGAAGAAACGCCCGATGATTTTGTTAAATGTAGTATCATCATTATGGAGATCGCATCTTGTTAGTGAGACTCAAAAATCAAATTTAAGAAGGATGGCTGATTCTTGTGAATACATATCCGTTAGGGAAAACTATGTTAAAGATTTAATGAAGATGTGTGGAGTTGAGAAAACTATAAATGTTATTCCAGATCCGGTTGTGCTTCATCAAAAAGGTGAATGGGATACGCCAGAAGAGGTATCTAACTTTATTTCAGAATTAAAAAAACAAGGAAAAAAAATAGTTTGTATTAGTGAGTGTTTTTTACATACAAGGGATATGGTTGAAGCACTAATAAAGTCCTCTGTTATAAAAGAATGTACAGTGTTATTTTTCGCATACAGTAGAAGATACAATCATAGTAATAAAGCAAAGGAATATAAGAGTATTTTAAATGAGCATTGCTGTTGTTTTTTGGATTATTTAAATCCGTGGGCAGCGTATTCTATGATTGAAAATATTAATTTATGCGTTAGTAATGCATATCATTGCTGTGTGGCTGCAATAACATCTGGAATACCTTTTATTGGTATTGATCCAAGCCCATTTGAGAGTAGCAGACATACAGACATTTTATGCGATAAGGAGCAATTAGAAAAAAGTATTTTAAAAGTGGAAGTAGTCAATAATGATCATTCGGGAGTTTCACTTCAAAAATATTTCGAGAAATATTTAAAAAATGAGTTGCATTTTCATTTTGATTTAAGCCAAGAACGTCAAAAAGTGGAAGAACATTTTGACCAAATGTGTAAAATAATGTTATAGGAGATTGAGCTTTATGGATGATTTTGTTTTTGGATATAGTTTTGAGAAAAATTCGAAAAAATATTTACATTTCAATGAATTTATGAAAGATAACCTGTTAAATATTTTGTCTTTTTGTGAATTATATGATTGTACTGGAGAGAGATTAAATGTATCAAGTTTTAGATTGAAGCATCCAGGAGAATCAAGAATAGACTTATTTGATGATTATCAAGAAAAAGTATTAAAAAATACTCAAAATACGGTACTGTCCGAGGATGAAAAAGCGTTAGATGCATCTGAACCAAGGATTTCATATATAATCAAGACGTTAAAAATGTTAAGTGCACTTGTATTATTTTATAATAATCATAACAGATGCGAGATTAATAGAATTGAATTGAACGATTGTAGACATTGGATTTTAAAAGAACACAACCATGCATCATCTGTGTATCAATACTTGGCAGCGACGTGCAATGCGAATTGTAAGTTTTGCTATCTCCAGGCCAATCCTGTGAATATAAGAATAGGAAAAAAAGAAAAAAATGCGGATTGCTCATGGAATGAACTTCAAACAAGAATAAATTATTTTGGAGACGAGACTAATTTGTTTACGCCAAATTATGAAATTAAGGAGTTTTTTAATTCACCGTATTTTGAAAAAACGTTAATTGAATTAAGAAAAAAAAGTAATGATGATTTTATGTTCGTAACAAATGGTTCGCTGCTTACTGCGGAAAAAATAAAATTTTTATCAACTATATTGCCGGTTACTGTAATTATAAGTGTAGTTGTTATATCGGGGGAAAAAAGGAGTGAAATTCTTTTTAATGAATCAGTGAATGATGAAAGTGATAAATTTAACCATGTTATGATGAAATCCTTTCCGTTGTTAAATAAGTATAAGGTCCCATTTATAGGTTCTATTACAGCATGGCCTTCAATTAAGTATGATGATTTTATAGAAACAATTCATTATATTGAAAAGTTTAATCCTGTTGCAATAAGAATTAATATGTTGGGATATTGCGAAAGAAATATGCCTAATATATCTGTTCCAGATGATTTTTGGTATACATTTTGTAAGTATATCGAAATGGCATCAAAAGAAACAGATGTACCATTGATTCCAATTCCATCTCAATATTATATAAATGAATTCCAAGAGAATGTTCTTGATGTACAGGTTATGGGAGTGATTAGAAATTCTCCAGCATATGGATTAGTTTTTCGTGGTGATGTCATTAAAAAAATAAATAATATGGTTGTTACTTCTAGAGATCAATTATTAGATGCGTTAAGTAAATTGAGTGGTGAGAAAACACTGTCTATTGTCAGGGATAATAAAGAGTTGGAAGTGACTATTGGAATTGAAGATAAAGAGAAGTATCCTTATGCCGGAACGTATTATGGAAAATATCGGTTTCCATATGGGATGGTTATACCCGAAAGTATTCAACTCAAGCAAGTAAAAGAAGTATTAAATATAATGGATAACAAACGAAAGAAAAATGCAATATTAATAGTAGGACCATTAGTGAAGAAAAGTGTTCTAAAGTATTTTTCTATGTTGGGCGGGCAAATTGATAAAACACAAACAGAAATTCATTTTGAAGACAAAGTAATTACAATTGCATGCTCTTACAATTATTTTCTTGGTGGTAATATTCAAATAATGGATATGTGTGTTATAACTGATTTTATGAAGGTAGTTGAGGATAATAAAAATAGTAAAACTGACATTGTAATTATGCCTGATTCAATGTTTAATGTGTGGGGGAATGATTTATTGGGAGTAAATAAGGATTCATTCGAACATTGTATAGGCATTACTGTTGAATATTTTAATGCTAAAACAGTTCCATATTAATATTTTATTATAATTATAAGAATGTTGTAGTGAGTGCTTTTTGCTTATATGAATTTTTAAATGTATTTTAAATAGCATGTTCAAAATTAAAAGAGGGGGCAAGTGGTGTTTAATAACCACTTATTAATAACATGAGACGACTACTAAGATACAAGACTGCTAAAAAATATTTAATAATTAGGTTGCTTGCAAAAATGGCTCATTCATGCTATTTTTGTTTATTTCCTGTATTCTTATTTAATAGAGGGTATAGCATTTTTGACATTTCAATTTTGGATACCATATTTTCTATTGGAATAGTGCTGTTTGAAGTACCAACGGGAATAATTGCTGATAGAATGAGAAGGGATAAATGTATTCATTTATCATACATACTGATGCTTTTGGCATATTTGTTTATTTATATAGATATATCATTTCCTATGTTAGTTGTAGCGAACTT
>Ga0137307_102488_pt1 | contig 12686 bp, 10 predicted proteins | sample NAcewD2O_March_2_FD_97180 | JGI IMG/M metagenome (GOLD analysis project Ga0137307, IMG submission 97180) | Mouse cecal microbial communities from Vienna, Austria - N-Acetylglucosamine amended D2O_March | ecosystem: Host-associated > Mammals > Digestive system > Large intestine > Cecum | place...
TTTTAGGAGTTAGGAGGAGTGGCAACTCCCGATAACTCCTTTTCTTCTTATTTTATTTTTCTTCGATTTTATTTTTTCTTATCCTATTTTACTTATTTTCTTCAGCTTTTCTTCGTCGATGATCTTAATCTTCCGTCCGTCGATGGTGATCAATCGTTCTGTAGCAAACTGCGACAAGGTACGAATGGCATTGGAGGTAGTCATGTTAGACAGGTTTGCCAAATCCTCGCGTGAAAGGTAGATGCTGAGGGTAGAGCCGTCTTCTTCCAGTCCGTAACTTTCTTTGAGAAAAAGAAGAGATTCGGCCAATCTTCCGCGGATATGTTTTTGTGTCAAGTTGACAGTGCGTTCATCCGCAACGCCCAAGTCAATGGACAGTTGTTTGATGAAGAACAGGGCAAGATTATTGTTTTGCGCTACCAAGGTAGTGATTGCACTCATGGGTATCAGACAAATCAGTGAAGGCTCGAAAGCAGCAGCGGCAGTGACATAGTCTTCTTTAGCAAAGTAGGCGCGATAACCAAAGTATTCAACGGGTTTAATCATTCGGATAATCTGACTTCTTCCTCCGACCCCGTCTTTATAGATTTTGACTTTTCCACTTAAGAGGCACATTAGGTATTTAGGAGTTTCTCCTTCGCAATGAATGACTTCATTTTTCTTATAATTCTGGAGTGTGAATTGGTTTGCAAGAAACTCCCGTTGTTCTTCATTCAGGGGCTCCCACATGTCGGCTATCAACTCCGGAACGTTCACATTTGACAAATTCATTTTTACCATGTCTGCTGCAAAACTGTGTTATACAGCACAAATGTAAAAAGAAAAAATTAAATATTGAACAAACGGACGGAAAAGATGTGCTTTAGACCAGGAAAATGATGATTTGGACAACTCTTCTCCATATCGGTGAGTGTGTCAAAAAAACGATATTTACCACAGATTATTTGAGCAGTTACAGATTGCCCGGCTTGATTATTAACGGTTTAAAAAATATTTGTATCAATTTGAGCAATCTATGGGGGATTATAATACCTCCTGATCCCATAGAGAAAGGATTTTGAAGCAACTTTTTCGGATTCTCCAAAAAACTTCAGTCCTTTCTCTGTGGATAGGAGTTGGGTAGAAAGGCTGTTTTTATTTAGTGAACAGCAGCTCCCTGTATTTCGGCAACGGCCATATTTCGTCATCAATTTCCATTTCAAGATGATCGATATGTTCGCGGATTTTCTCCAGATAGGGGCGTACGGTTTCTTCGTATGCGAAAGCCTTGTTTTTGTAGCAGTCCATGTGGTTGGCTACTTTGCGGGCTTCCGTCATTTCACGTACCAACACTTTGATGGCAGTCACTCGTTGGGATATTTCACGAATCAGCTCTTTGCGGTCTGCGCTCAAGATTTCGTATTCTTCGGGCGAAAAGACCTCTTTGAGCCCACGCAGATTTTCCAGTAGACGGTTTTGATAGCTGACGGCAGTGGGGACGATGTGGTTGATGGCCAAATCGCCCAACACGCGGCTTTCTATCTGCACTTTCATAGTGTACTTTTCCAGTTCCACTTCCAGGCGGCAGGCGAGTTCGACATCATTGAAAATACGTTCTCCTATCAGGACGGAGCGGGATTGGTCGTCCGTGTAGTGCATCAAGGCTTCAGGAACATGGCAGATATTGGTCAGCCCGCGGCGTGCGGCTTCCTGTTTCCATTGCTCCGAGTAGCCGTCACCTTCGAAGCGAATGGCTTCGGAAGCGATGATAGTCTCTTTCAGTACACGGAAAATAGCTTCGTCTTTACCGATTCCCTCTTCCATCAGTTTGTCGACGGATGCCTTGAACTCGTTCAGCTGATTGGCCATTGCAGCATTGATGGCAATCATGGCAGCAGCACAGTTGGAAGAAGAACCGGCAGCACGGAATTCGAAGCGGTTTCCGGTGAAAGCAAACGGAGAAGTACGGTTACGGTCGGTCGTGTCGAGCAGGATTTCCGGAATTCGTCCGATTCCCAGTTTGAGGGTTGTCTTTTCTTCGGCAGTCATCTTTTCGTTACCTACTTGGCGTACGATATCATCCAGAATAGAGGAGAGCTGTCTACCCAGGAAGATGGATAGAATGGCAGGAGGTGCTTCGTTGGCTCCCAAGCGATGGCTGTTGCCTGCACTCATGATGGAAGCACGCAGCAGGTTCTGGTTCTTGTAGACCATCATCAGCACATTCACCAGGAAAGTGAGGAAGAGCATGTTTCCCTTCGGGTTCTTGCCGGGGGCGAAAAGATTGATGCCTGTGTCGGTGCAGAGCGACCAGTTGTTATGTTTTCCTGAGCCGTTGACTCCATTATAAGGCTTTTCATGCAGCAATACAGCGAACTTGTGTTTACGGGCTATGCGCTTCATTAAGTCCATGACCAGCTGGTTGTGGTCGTTGGCGAGGTTGACATTTTCGAAGATGGGAGCCAGTTCGAACTGGTTTGGAGCCACTTCGTTGTGGCGTGTCTTCACGGGGATTCCCAATTTGTGGCATTCTATCTCCAGTTCTTTCATGAAAGCCGTCACGCGTGGGGGGATGGAGCCGAAGTAGTGGTCTTCCAGTTGCTGGTCTTTGGCAGACGAGTGTCCCATGAGCGTACGTCCTGTCAGGCATAAGTCGGGGCGGGCATTGTAGAGGGCGGAGTCGACCAGGAAATATTCCTGTTCCCAACCTAAGTTGGCGAACACACGAGTTACATTCTTGTCGAATAGCTGGCAGACGTCTGTAGCAGCTTTGTCTACGGCAGCAAGGGCTTTCAGCAAAGGCATTTTGTAGTCGAGTGCTTCGCCGGTGTAAGAGATGAAAATGGTGGGAATACACAGTGTAGTATCCACGACGAAAGCGGGAGACGAAACATCCCATGCCGTATATCCACGGGCTTCAAAGGTGTTTCGGATACCTCCATTGGGGAAAGAAGATGCATCCGGTTCTTGCTGTATGAGCAACTTGCCGGAGAAGCGTTCGATTATGTTGGAGTCTTCTCCGAACTCAATGAAACCATCATGCTTTTCAGCTGTACCGTCTGTCAGGGGTTGAAACCAGTGGGTGTAGTGCGTCACATTGAGTGATTTGGCCCAGCTTTTCATACCGTTTGCAATTAGGTCAGCCACTTCACGATTGATCGGAGTCCCTTTTTCAATGGCATCTGTTACAGCTTTGTAGGCTTCACGGGGCAGGTATTCCTGCATTTTTTTACGGTCGAATACATGACTTCCGTAATAGTCGGATAGTTTGTTTGAAGGAGTGTTGACTTCAAGAGGGTGTCGGTTGGCAAGCTCTTGTAAAGCATAAAATCTCATTTTTGACATATTCGTCTTCCTTTTTTGGTTGTTGGGCGCAAAATTATATGTTTTTTCTGAAAGTACCCCTATAATTTAGGGGGTATTCTTGTGAAATTAGATATTTTTTTGCTTGTAACCCCTGTTTTTTTATTCTCTTCCCGGAAAAATTATAAGTTCATCAAACTAACCAATTCATCAAGCTATCGGCTTTTAACCTTTAAGGAGGCGAGGAGAAGTGATAACTCCTTTTCGTTTTTTCTAACTCCCGATATCTCCTTAACGAAGGTATTATGATATTCCCTCGTTAGCTATAAAAAAAGAGGCATTTCATCGTTTTATAACCTTTTTGTGTATATTTGTCCCTGTATATTTGGAGGTAATAGGATTGAGATACATTATATATATAGTAGTTTTGTTATGTTTAGGGCTTTCTGTATCTTTGGAGGCGCATGAGTCTTCTATGCCTTTTCCGAAAAATGTGAAGTCGGTCTCGGCAGACTCTATCATGAAGAAGGTTATCTTTTTTGCTCCGTTTTACGAAACGATTACTGATGATTATAAAGCGGAACTTTATATCAAGGGAAAAGTGAACGTGCGTAAGAAAAATCATATACTTCGTTTTGTGCCTACGATGTTTCGCATCCGAAAAGGGGTGAGAGAATACTTGATGGAGACTTATAGCGATTTGCATTTTACTGCTCCTGATATTTACGATCAGAAAGTAAAAGCCAGTGCCGGTACCTCCTCCGAGTTTTGGGAGTTGGATGGGCGTTTGCCGGAGTATTTTCATGTCAATGTCTATTCTCCCACTTTATTAAGTGATAAACTTCTTTCACCTTTGGCTCCGAATGCGCTGAAATATTACTCTTATCATATAGACTCCGTGATGGGAGAGATGCACAATTTGCGTTACAAAATCAGCTTCAAGCCGAAAAGTAAAAGTTTTCAGTTGGTCAGTGGATATGTTGTTGTCAGCGAAGATGTCTGGAGTGTGCGTGAGATGCATTTTGTGGGGCGTTCCGAAATGTTGCGCTTCAATAATATGATACGTATGGGAGATGTGGGTGAGACTAATGAATTCTTGCCTGTACATTATGACGTGGATGCCACTTTCCGTTTTCTGGGAAATGTGGTTGACGCCGAATATGTTGCCGTCCTTGATTACCAATCAATCACGCAGAAAGATATTTCCAAGCAGGAACGGAAAAAGCAGAAAAATAAGTATGACTTGTCGGAATCTTATACTCTACGTACAGATACCAATGCCAATAGGACAGATAGTGCGTATTTTGAAAGTCTGCGTCCCATTCCTTTGTCTTCTCAAGAACGGGAGTTGTATCAGGATTTTTTTCTGCATAAAGACACTTTGGGTCGTTATAAGAAGCCAAAGAACAAGAATCTGGAATTTTGGGGACAGATTGGTGATGCGCTGATCAGCCGTTATACGGTGAATCTTTCTAAAGTAGGGAGTGTGCGTTGCTCGCCATTGATCAATCCTTTCTTGTTGAGTTATAGTGGAAACAATGGTTTCTCTTACCGTCAGGAGTTTAAGTATAACCGTTTCTTTACGGGTGACCGTTTGCTACGCATTGTTCCCAGGTTGGGTTACAACTTTAAGCATAAGGAATTTTATTGGTCTGTCAGGTCCGATTTGGATTATTGGCCTCGTAAGCGTGCTGCGTTCCACGTGAATATAGGTAATGGGCATCGTATCTACAGTAGCCGTATGCTGAATGAATTGAAGAGTATGCCCGATAGTGTTTTCGATTTCGACCGGGTGTATCTGGACTATTTCAACGACTTGTATCTGGATGTGCGCCATAGTTGGGAGATCGTGAATGGTTTGTCACTGGATCTCGGCATTTTGTTGCATAAGCGTACGGAGGCGAATCGCATGATGTACGTTACAACAAAGTCGTCCCGGAATGCGGAAGAGGAAAACGGTTCTGCTACGATTCCTCCGGCATGGGAAGAGAAGTTGCGCCATTCGTATAACAGTTTTGCGCCGCGTGTCCGCCTGACGTGGACGCCAGGACAGTATTACTATATGAATGGAGATCGCAAAGTGAATCTGCATTCCAAGTATCCCAGCCTTTCTGTGGACTGGGAACGCGGTATTGGCGGGGTGTTTAAGAGCTCCAGTACGTATGAACGTATTGAAGTTGATATTCAGCATACTATTCCTTTGGGATTGATGCGTGATTTTTACCTTCGGTTCGGGTGGGGGGCTTTTACCAACCAGCGGGATGTTTATTTTGTGGATTTTGCCAACTTTACCCGTTCTAATCTTCCCGTTGGCTGGAATGATGAAATTGGGGGCGTTTTTCAGTTGCTTGATGGACGCTGGTATAATTCTTCACGCAAATATCTCCGTGCCCATCTCACTTATGAGGCTCCGTTTCTGCTGTTGCGCCATCTGTCTAAATATACACAACATGTATTGAATGAACGTCTGTATATGAATGCTTTGATCGTACCGCACTTGAACCCTTATATAGAGGTCGGGTATGGTATCGGTACGAATATTTTTGATTTCGGAGTTTTTGCCGGTTTTGCTAATTGGAAGTTTCAGGAAATCGGGTGCAAATTTACATTCGAGTTGTTCAATAGATAATTGTTTGTTTTCCATCCCTAAAATTATCGGAAGTCACAGAAGTTATCGGTCAATAACTTCCGAATAACTTTTGTGACTTCCGATAATTTTTTAATATTCAATCTATCTGTTGTTCTCTTTGATGTAATGGTATCCATAGATTGTATTCTTTCCCAACTCCTCTTCGATGCGGAGCAGTTGATTGTATTTCGCTATGCGGTCCGAGCGGCTCAGTGAACCGGTCTTGATTTGTCCGCTGTTGGTGGCTACGGCGATGTCGGCAATGGTGGTGTCTTCTGTTTCGCCGGAGCGATGGGAGGTGACGGTGGTATATCCGTGGCGGTGGGCCATCTCGATGGCATTCAGTGTTTCGGTGAGTGTACCGATTTGGTTGACCTTGATCAGGATGGAGTTGGCACAGCCTTTTCCGATGCCCATAGCCAGGAAGTCTACATTAGTGACGAACAGGTCGTCGCCCACCAGCTGGCAACGGTGACCGATGCGTTGGGTCAGTTTCTTCCAACCCTCCCAGTCGTTTTCGCTCATGCCGTCTTCGATAGAGTCGATGGGGTATTTGTTGATCAGTTCTTCCAGATAGTCTATCTGCTCGTCGGCGGTGCGCTTCCGGCCTTTTTCACCTTCGAACTTGGTGTAGTCGTAGATGCCGTCGCGATAGAATTCGGACGAGGCACAGTCCATGGCAATCCTGACATCCTTGCCCGGTTCGTATCCGGCCACCTTGATGGCGGCGATGATGGAGTCCAGGGCATCTTCCGTGCCCTCCAGGTCGGGAGCAAAACCGCCTTCATCACCTACGGCGGTGCTGAGGCCGCGACCTTTCAGTACTTTCTTCAGTGCGTGGAATACTTCGGCGCCCATGCGCAGCCCTTCGCGGAAGGAGTGGGCACCGACGGGGCGTATCATGAATTCCTGGAATGCAATGGGTGCGTCGCTGTGTGCGCCTCCGTTGATGATGTTCATCATCGGCACGGGCATCACGTAGGTATTTGTGCCGCCAATGTAGCGGTAGAGCGGGATGCCGAGGCAGGCTGCTGCTGCTTTGGCAACGGCGAGCGACACACCAAGAATGGCGTTTGCGCCCAGCTTGGATTTGGTTTTCGTGCCGTCCAGTGCCAGCATAGTATGGTCTATCTCCATCTGTTCGAGAGCGGACATGCCTATCAGTTCCGGGGCGATGATTTCGTTGATGTTGCTTACGGCTTTCAGTACACCTTTGCTGTCATAGCGTTTGGGGTCGCCGTCGCGCAGCTCCAGTGCCTCGTGCTCGCCGGTGGAGGCGCCCGAGGGGACGGAAGCACGGCCCATCACGCCTGATTCCAATGTTACATCTACTTCTATAGTGGGGTTTCCCCGTGAATCGAGGATTTCACGTCCGATAATCTTTTCTATTCTCATAATTCTTGTTTCTTAAGTTTGAAGATATAACAAGTGAAAAAAAGAAAAGGTTCAAAGGAATTGTTTGATTGTTGGCATTGGTTATTCTCCGGAATTCCAATCGGTATAGGTTATCTTTAGCCCCATCAGTGCCGTCAAGTCCAGCGCCTGCCGCGTATTGACAATGGCTCCGCGTAAGTCCGACAGGTTGGCACGGATGCCCTCTATGTCGGATTGACTGAGGTCGATGCTTCGGAGTGGGGTATGTGAAAACTCGCTTTCCCTTAGATTGCATTTCTCGAAGGCGATGGAGGAGAACTTGCAACTGCTGAGGTCACTGCTTTGGAGATCGCAGGCAGAGAATCGGGCTTGGGTGATTTTGCTCATACAGAGGTTGAGGTAGCGGGCGTTGCACTCTTTCAGGGTGATGTGGCTCAGTATGCATTCCGGCAGGTTGGTGCCAAGCAGCTTGCAGGATATGAACTCTACCCGGAAGAGGGAACTTTCGGCAAAGGAGAGGTTCGACAGATCGCAGTTTTCGAAACGGACATCCGTGAAGTGGGTGGATTTCAGCTTGCAACGGTCGAACCGGATGTGGCTGAAGGTGCAGTTGGTGATGCTTCGATAGGAGCAGTCGATGTCCTCTTCTTCGTGTCGGTTGAAACAGAGTCCGCGGACGGTCTCTTCGGTATCGAGCCATTCTTTCAGTGTTTTAGAACTTTCTGTTTGCCCTTCCAAGGTGGGAGGCACGATCCGTAAGGGAGGCATGGAGAAGGATTTTCCGGCTTTCATGGGTTGGATGGCTATTTATGGACTTTTATGGATTTATGAAAGGTAGCGTCCGAAAGCTCCGCCTGCAAAGACTGCGGCAATGCCGATGGCTACACTCAGCAAGGTATAGAGGAAGAATGGGGTATAGAAACCTTGTTTCAGCATCAGCAGCCCGTCGTTGCAGAAGGTGGAGAAGGTGGTAAATCCGCCGCACAGTCCGGTAGTCAGCAACAGGCGAATCTCGGCGGAGAGGTTGAAGCGTGCGGACAGGGCATAGAACAGTCCGATAAGGAAACTACCAAGCAGGTTGACGGTAAACGTAGCCCACGGGAAGGAGTGGGGGAGCATACGCTCACTTAGTGCCATCTGTATATAATAGCGGAGTGTGCTACCGGTACCGCCACCAAGGAATATGTATATTAGTGTTCGGGTCATAGGATATTTGTTCTGCATATTCAGTGGCAAAGGTAGTAAAGGGGAGTGGATTTTTTAGTAGAAATCCAGCGAATATTGACTAATATTTATATATCCTTACGTATTGGCCATGATACAGGAAGAATATTTCGTTTCTGCCGTTTCTGAGTATATGAATTTGTTGTGTAGCGATCATTTTAGTACCACTATTTAGTCTTTGTGATAATTACATTAAAATCCCGAGTTGTGCTCCTTGAATTTTGTTCAGTATTATTTTGAGCGTTCTTTCTGAATTATTTAAAGCGTTCTTTCGGGGGATGTTTTTCTGTTTTTAATAGGAGCATAGCGGGCTGTATGATGAATAAAGCAGGAAAAAAAACGAAAAGAAGCTCAAAAGAAACTGAATAAAAGACTTTTCGAAGAATATTTAAACAGGCTCTAAGCTAATGTACGAGTGAGGCGGAAAATCACAGATTGCGGTTTTTGTGTACGTAAGGCGGCATGATAAAAAGAAGATAAATATCTTCAGTATCCAACACTTAATATCTTCTTGTGCAAACGTTTGCTGACTGTTGCCCGGAAATTTCTCCCGAAAATATCGGGCAACAGTTCTTTTCCGTTTTATCTTTGCAACACGGTAAACATTATTATAAACCATTACAATTATAAACCATCACATGAGAAACATGAAAACAATCTGCACGAAACTGGCCTGCTTGTTGTTCGTCTTATTGGTGAGCGGCATGGCGAAGGCGGAGAGCATCACCTCGCCCAACGGCCAACTACAATTGAACTTTTCGGTAAATGCGCAGGGTGAGCCTGTCTACGAACTCTCCTACAAGGGAAAGCCTGTCATCAATCCCTCCAAACTGGGACTGGAACTGAAGAACGACCCGGGTCTGATGAGCGGCTTCACCCTGACAGACGTCCAAACCTCTACCTTCGATGAAACGTGGGAACCGGTGTGGGGCGAAGTGAAGCAAATTCGCAACCACTACAACGAATTGGCGGTGACGCTCAACCAAAAAGCACAGGACCGCAACATCGTCCTCCGCTTCCGACTGTTCGACGACGGTTTGGGCTTCCGCTACGAGTTCCCCTTGCAAAAGAACCTGAACTACTTCGTCATCAAGGAAGAGCACACCCAGTTTGCCATGACCGGCGACCACACTGCCTTCTGGATTCCGGGCGATTACGATACTCAGGAATACGACTACACCGAGTCCAAACTCTCCGAAATCCGTGGTCTGATGGAAGGCGCCATCACGCCCAACTCCTCGCAGACGCCTTTCTCGCCGACAGGCGTACAGACCTCCTTGCAGATGAAGACTGCCGACGGTCTCTACATCAACCTGCACGAAGCCGCCTTGGTGGATTATTCCTGCATGCACCTCAATCTGGACGACAAGAACTTCGTCTTCGAATCCTGGCTGACACCGGATGCCGTAGGCGACAAGGGTTACTTGCAGGCTCCTTGCACATCGCCCTGGCGCACGGTGATTGTCAGCGACGATGCCCGCGACATCCTTGCCTCTAAGATCACACTCAACCTGAACGAGCCTTGCGCCTACGAGGACGTATCTTGGATTAAACCCGTGAAATACGTCGGCGTATGGTGGGAGATGATTGCCGGCAAGAGCACTTGGGCATACACCGACGACCTTCCCTCCATCAAGCTGGGCGAGGTGGACTACTCCAAGATGAAGCCCAACGGCCGTCACGCCGCCAACAACGAGAATGTGAAGAAATACATTGATTTTGCCGCCGCCCACGGCTTCGACCAAGTGCTGGTAGAGGGCTGGAACGAAGGCTGGGAAGACTGGTTCGGCAAGTCCAAGGATTATGTGTTCGACTTCGTGACCCCTTATCCCGACTTCGACGTCAAGATGCTGAACGCGTATGCCAAGAGCAAGGGCGTGAAGCTGATGATGCACCACGAAACCTCCGCTTCCGTGCGGAACTACGAACGCCACATGGACAAGGCCTACCAATTTATGGTGGACAACGGCTACAACGTCGTGAAGAGCGGCTATGTGGGAAACATGATTCCCCGTGGCGAGCACCACTACGGCCAGTGGATGAACAACCACTACCTCTACGCCGTGAAGAAGGCTGCCGACTATAAGATTTGCGTCAACGGACACGAAGCTGTCCGCCCCACCGGCCTGTGCCGTACCTATCCCAACCTGATTGGTAACGAATCGGCACGCGGCACTGAGTACGAGGCATTCGGTGGCAGCAAGCCCTTCCACACCACCTTGCTCCCCTTCAATCGTCTGATTGGCGGTCCGATGGACTACACGCCGGGTATCTTCGACACGAAGCTCGACTTCATGGGCGATTTACCTCACGGACAAGTGCAGACTACGCTCTGCAAGCAGATGGCTCTCTACGTCACCCTCTATAGCCCCTTGCAGATGGCTGCCGACGTGGTGGATAATTACGAGAAGCACATGGATGCCTTCCAGTTCATCAAGGACGTAGCCGTGGATTGGGACGACAGCCGCTACATCGAAGCAGAACCGGGCGACTACATCACTGTAGCCCGTAAGGCCAAAGGAACTGATAACTGGTTTGTGGGAGGCATCACGGACGAGAACGCGCGTACCGCCAACTTCTCGCTCGACTTCCTTGAACCGGGCAAGCAATACGTGGCCACGCTCTATGCTGACGGCAAAGATGCCGACTACAAGGAGAACCCCACTTCCTATCAGATAAAGAAAGGTATCGTGACCAGCAAGACCAAGATGTCCGTGAAGGAAGCACGTAGCGGCGGTTTTGCACTGAGTCTGATAGAAGCGACTCCGGCAGACAAGAAAACGGTGAAGAAATGGAAATAAAAGTCTGTTTAATTTTTGAAGAAATTTTAAACAGGCTCTAAATTAGGGTAGAAAGATTTTTTCTATTAGGTATTAGTTGAAGAGTAAAGCCTCGCAAGAATTTGATTTCTGCGAGGCTTTCGTGTGTAATAGGCGGTTTATTCTTCGCTATTTATTCATAGCGTTGACACCGAGTGTCCCTAAAATCGCCGTTGCTACGGCAATCACCACTTTCAGGATTTTGTCCCAGACAAGTTTTTTCATACTTTTCTTCATTAAAATTTTTACTTTTAGTTTTTACAACTCTTTTATACCCGATGCGCGGGGAGCCGTTTTATCCGAATGGGTTTTCGTCCACATTTCCACTACCTTCTCCGCCTTCCGTACCGCCTGTTCCGTCTGTGTCGTCTGTGCCGCCGGTCGATCCGTTTCCACCTGCGTTTCCGTCTTTTTTGAGCAGCGCTTCCAGGTCATAGAAATCGATTTTCTGTCCGGCACGTGTTGCCGTCACATCCGGCCTGACTGTGGTCGACGGGCGGAAATTGATCTTTACCGCCTTGATGTTCTTTGCGGTACACTCTTCTACCGTTTCCGCCCCTACGGTCCGTGCGGACAGGCTGAATACGCCGAAATCCTTGATGTTGACCGACTGTCCGCTATACAGCTTGTCAATCAGCGCTTCCACAAAGTTTGTAATCACGCTTTTGATGTCTCCTAAGGTCAGCGAACTCTTTTCCTTCATCACGTATGCCACGTCTTCCAGGCTGGCATTGGCTCCTAATGTCACCAGTTGCGGATAATACTTCGCTACCGCATCTGCTTTTCGCGGGTCTTTCCGCGGAATCTTTTTGAATGGTACTCCCATAATTTGATAATTTTTTTGAGTTAAACAATAAGTCTTTTCCTTGTGGTGAACGATGTCACAATCACTTCGGACACTGCAAATATACCCTGTTCTTTTTTCGCTTCCCTTCCGTTTGACGCTATTTGCCTTTGTCTGAAAAAATGAGATAATAAATGACGTGTAATATCTCTTCTATCTCTTCTGTATGTCGTGATAAATGAGTATTTTTATAGCATATAAATAACTAAAAAATATAATCTTATGAAAGAAGAAAATTCAGAATCCAGAGTTCCTGTCCGTGCCTATACCAAGGTCGATCTTGCCCAGCTTTACAATCCGGGTGTCGGCATGTCCACCTCCCTCCAGCTTCTCCGCCGCTGGATCTATGCCAACAAGCAGTTGATGTCGGAACTGTCCGCCGTAGGCTACAACAGGAACCGCCACTCTTTTCTTCCCCTTGAGGTAAAACTTATCTTCAAGTACTTGGGGGAGCCTTGAGAAGGTTTTAAGTTTCCTCGTTCCCTGTGAAAGTTGAGCTTGTGAAATTTGAGTT
>Ga0137307_102491_pt1 | contig 12671 bp, 10 predicted proteins | sample NAcewD2O_March_2_FD_97180 | JGI IMG/M metagenome (GOLD analysis project Ga0137307, IMG submission 97180) | Mouse cecal microbial communities from Vienna, Austria - N-Acetylglucosamine amended D2O_March | ecosystem: Host-associated > Mammals > Digestive system > Large intestine > Cecum | place...
GAATCAAACGCGGCGTCAGCAGACATATAGGCGTTCATCTCGTAAACCGGCGCCTCCTCAGCAATCTGCATCCCTCCGTCCACCGCGCCTGCATCACCCATGTCATAGGCTACAGCATTGGACACTGTGTCACTCTGTACGATGTCCTTCGGCGCGTAATCTGCCTGCGGTGTATTTGATACCCCATTGTCCGCCCCGCCCGAAGCTGCCCCGCATCCATAAAGTGACACGGTTGTCATAATCAAGCCCAACAGTATACAGACTTTTTTCTTTCTCATAAATTTTCCCATCCCTTCCGTTTTCTGAACCGTCTATAAGCCATGTATTTCCGCCATCCTCACTCAGACGAAACAAAAGGGTCTGTTTCGTCCCTGCTATAACAGATACGAAACAGACCTTGGAATTTTATGGGTTTTATTTACAAATTATTAAAAGATTATTCATATATCTCATATGTCTTCCCATCCCGCATAAAAACCGGAATGATATCATCGGTGCCGGAACCGCGGAACATAAATACCTGATAAATTCGTTTCATTTTCTGTAAGTATTATACATTTCCTATAATTGCGTCATCCCCCCCACGAGAATCATCCTGTTGTCCTCGTAAATCTTAGGAAACTGTTCCATGCCAAGCGGATTTTCGCCGCGCCCTGCCTCGATTGTATATCCAGGGCGGTTATATGCCTCGATAAACCAGTCCTTGTACCCCGCATAGCCGGAGGCATAGGGAGTTTCTTCCACCTGATAGCCGCTGACCCGCCCAAAGTAATTGGCAATGCGCCTCGACTTCTCCGGTTCATAGTCAAGGTATTTCCAGTATATGACCTCTCCCTGTGTATGGTAAGCCAGTATCAGCTGGAAATCATGCGCAGTCGTAAAGTGATACATATTGATGCTCTCCACTGCCGACAGTGGCGCTTCCCCGACATAGTCACGCGGCGCAGGCGATGTGTAGCCCTGCGCAAATTTTATTTCCCGCGCATTTTCCCACCCTGCCGGGAACTGCAAATTCAGGTCAATTCCGTTGATATTCGCTTTCCAGCCATCTGGGTACGGTATCGCCGGATAATCGCCGGATATAGCCCCTGTCTGTTCCAGATATTCCTCATTCCTGATGATTCCATTCACAAGGTCCGCACCATCCGGATTGACCATCGGAATCAGATACAGGCTAAATTCATCAAAGAGCGTCCCGGTATCCTCACCGTAAAGCCCCTCTCCCTCCGCATATGCTTTCGCATACGTCTCCGCAAACTTCAGCAGTACTGGTGTCGTAATCCACTCATTTGCATGAAAACAGGCATTATAACAGACCTGCTTTATTCCATTTCCAAACTGCATGTAACACACTTCCCTGCCCATAACACTTTTTCCGATGCAGCCTGTAACCAGGAATGGGTAACGAATCTGCAGCCCTTCTATAATGTACTCTGTCAGAATCGAAGTATATGGGACGCGCTCATCCACAAGCGCAAAAGAAAAAGGAACGTAAACCTGCGTTCCTATTGGTAAATTCATGGCATCCAGCGACGGATTCGCCGTCAATATGGCAGATACCTGTGTATCATATGTATTGGCAATCCCCCACAGTGTCTCGCCCGCCTTTATCACGTGTATCGTATATCCCCTGAGGTACGGAATCAGTTTTGTCCACGCAGCCCTGTCCGCATAGCATCCGACACCATCTCCCAGAAATCCCTTGAGTGCATCACAGGTTTCCCTGTCAAACTGGCCGTTTATTCCGTTCAGATAACCTGCCCTGTTCAGCGCCAGCTGCAGATACTGTACAATAACCCCAACATCCCCGACATAAATATTCCGCATAGATTCTATTTCCATTGCATTTGCATTTATATAATCTATGCGGAATATCTGAAATTCATACTTAAATAATCTTTGTGAGATTCTCCTGAATCCCTTTTACAACTTCCGGCTTGTTCATGGAATAAACATGGATGTGCTTTATCCCATTTGCAATCAGGTCAATAATCTGGTCGGTGGCATAGATAATGCCTGCCTGCTGCATCGCCTCCGGGTTGTTCCCAAAGCAGTCCACAATGCTCCGGAAACGCATCGGTACATTGCAGCCTGAAAGCTTTACCGCGTTTCGAATCTGGACTGCCCTGGTAATTGGCATAATACCAGGAATCACGGGGACACTGATTCCTGCCTCCCGCACTCTGGAAAGAAAATTATAGAATATGTTATTGTCAAAAAACATCTGTGTCGTCAGGAAAGAGCATCCTGCATCCACCTTCTTCTTTAGATTCCGAATATCTTCGAGTGTATTCTCCGACTCGACATGCCCCTCGGGATAACATGCCCCTCCAATGCACATGCCGCCAAATTCCCTGATGTCCTCCACAAGCTCCGATGCATAATGGTAATCCGTAAACGGCTCTCCCTCAAAATCCTTTGGCTTGTCACCGCGCAGCGCTAGTACATTCTCAATCCCCGCTGCCTTCATTTCCCCCAGCGCCTGACGGATTCCTTCCCTGGTGGCGCCCACGCACGTCAGATGGGCAATCGTCGTGACGCCGCACTCCTCCTGGATTCCCTTCGCAATCTTTAACGTGTTGTCACGCGTGCTCCCGCCCGCACCATAAGTCACGCTCATATAACTCGGCTTTCGCATTGCGACGCCGTATGCCGCTTCCCGCACGGACTCATAGTTTGCAGTAGCCTTCGGGGGAAATACCTCGAAAGATAATGTGATGTCATTTTTTAGCAGTATTTCATTCAGTTTCATATCGTCTCATCCTTTATATTTTTTATCCTAATTTCTCTTCAAAAACATCTTCCGGAACGGGCTTGCTATAACGATAGCCCTGTGCCACATACGCACCGATTTCCATCATCAGCTCCGTGTCGTTGTCATTTTCAACACCCTCACAGACAACCTGGGCATCCAGATCCTGTGCAAGGTTCACTATATTTTTCATGATTTTGACCTGCCGCACACGGTTTTCATTGTTTAACAGGAAGGAACGGTCAAGCTTGATAACCGATGCCGGTATCTGCTCAAACACCCCGAGCGACGAATATCCCGACCCGAAATCATCTATGGAAAGACGGATACCCTTCCGGCGCAGCGCCTCCACGGTCTCTTTTACCTTGTGCTGCTGAAGTTCTTCCATGACAAGCGTCTCAGTAATCTCCACTTCTATGTACTCTTTTGGAATCCGGTACTTGTCCATCACCGCCTCGAACTGCTCCGGAAAATTGTCTTTTATAAAGTGAATCCTTGAAAAATTGCACGAGATTGGCACCACGCGTCTGCCGGCATCCATCCGTCTCCGCAGCAGCTTACATGCACATTCCATGATAAAAAAGTCAATCTCCGTAATTTTTCCAGTCTGCTCATAATATGGCACAAAATATCCCGGTGCTTTGATTGCACCATTGTCGGTGGGGTCTTTAAAGCGCACCAGCGCCTCGGCACCCACAATCTGCTCACTCCTGATGTCCACCTTGGGCTGGTAATATGCCACAAAATCCCTTTGAATGTCAACGGACTCCAAAAGCTTCTCTTTATCATGATATTCTTTTAACTGGGCCTTGAGATTCTCGTCGTAAATCCGTATCTCATTGCCATAGCTGTTCCGCAGCAAATCAGATGCCTGAATCGCATAGGAAATCACAAGCTGCATGTCCGTGCTTCCTGGCGGTACGCAGCAGACGCCCATTGTGACCGGCATACGCATATCCGCAATATCACACAGCCGCTGCGTTATCGTATTTTGAAGCGCCGCCAGCCTTGTCTCAAGTCCCGCAACATCATCATATTTCAAAAACAGTACAAAATGGTCACCATGACTTCTGGCATAGATCTCCGTCTCGCGCTCGGTATTTTCCCCCAGCACCTTTACAATCAGTTCCAAAAGCTTCTGTCCTGCATGCCATCCATATAAAGTATTGTAACGCCTGAACTGGCAGATGTCCATATACACCAGCGCATACTTCTGGCTTTTGTCTGCGGAAAGCTTCAGTGCGGCCTTGTATTTCAGATAATTCAGGTTCCAGATATTGAGTTCGGAATCCGTATACATCAGTTTCTGAATCCGTTTGCTGTCACGCAGCATATGCATCATCACAAGCACAATTGCCACTGCAATCAGTATGACAATAATCAGAATCAGCACGCTGTGCGTCCTGATAAAATTCTCGATACTGTTCTGGGCAAAAAAGTTGTCCTTCAGCATATAATCGCTGACCATCTTGTCACTTACTTCCAGCAGTTCCTTGTTGAATATGCTCAGAAGCAGCGGATTTCCCCCATCCCTTACCGCCATGTAAATAATATGCGCATCATTGAGCACGCTTCGAATCTCAAGCCTGTTCAGTCTCAGGTCGGAGCCTAACAGGTACTCCGTCAGATAGCCGTCACACATGGCAGCATCCGCCTTGCCTTCCTTCACTGCATAGAGGCAGTCCAGCTGCGAATCAAACGTAAGGATCTGCGCATCCTCGCTGACCAGGTCTGCTGTCGCCCGGTTGTCGTCACCGCTCTTTACCGTGGCAAGCACCTGGATCTCATTTGCCTTGCTGTCACGCTTCATGATGATGACATGCGGCACTTTCGCATATGCTTTTGTCACGGCAGCACCTGATTGTTTCATATTCTGCGGTGTGTCACCGCAATAGTTCAGCAAATCGATTTTCCCATCTGCCAAAGCCTGCCTTGCCTCATCCATATTCTCCATCCTGACATAGTCAAACGTCAGTCCGGTAACCACGGATATCTCATCAAGAACCTGTTTTGCAAGCCCATGGTATGCACCGTTATTTTCATAGGAAAACGGATAGTAACCGTCAAAGTAGCCGACAGTAATATTTTTCTTTTCCGCAATGTATGCTTTTTCTTCCCGCGTCAGCAGAATCGTCTGATCCAGTCTGCTGTCATAGTACTTTACAATCAGTTCATTTTCAAGCTCCGGACGGTTCATCTTCAAATCCGCAATTCCCTGGTTCATCTCCCGCATGACTTCGTTATTGCCCTTGTAGGATATGTAGTAAATGGGCATCGGCGCAAATCTTCCGATAATCCGTTTCCCTTCCCTTATCTCAGTCAGGGAATGTACCATCGCATCGATTTCCTGTTTTTCAAGGGCATCGAGTAAATCTGCCGTACTGTTATATTCCCGCACTACCGGACTGCCAATGCCATGGTCAGAAAGGTACTCATAGAACTCATCTTTTCGAATATAGGTCTTCACAATACCATAGGTAATGCCGCCCATCGCATCAAAGTCTTCATATGGAAGGGCGCTGTTCCCATTTACCGCAATCGCCCCAAACGTATATCCGCTTGCAAGGTTTGCATACTGATAAATCTCAGCCCTTTTGGATGAATACTGTGCAGAGCCGACCAGGTCAATTTTCCTGTCGGCAAGCAGCTGCAGTGCATCGTCCCAGCTCTCGCATTCCACGTATTCGATATCCCAGTTCACATAGTCCCGGATTGCCTCAAGGTACTCCACATCCATACCACCGTATGTCCCGTCCTCGTTTTTTTCATTGAAGCCATCCATCGGAAAGAAACCGACTTTTACAACACGCGTCTGCGCACCATATACCTGCGGCATGTCGAGCCCTGCCGCCATACCAGAGATGCACAAAATAACCGCTAAAATCAACAATGCCAGCTGTCGCCTAAAATTGATTATTCCTTTTTGTCCATTGTACATTGCATTAACCTCATTCATATATCCAAAAATTACCGATACAAATTGATTATATCACCATCATCCTATAATTTCCACCACTTTTCCAACAACAATCACTGCCGGAGACGGAATCTTAGCCGCCGCGGCACGCCCCGCAATGTCCGCAAGCGTCCCGCGGACAGTCTCCGTCGTTCCATCAAAATTTCCGTGCACGACAGCCGCTGGTGTCACAGTATCTTTTCCGGCGCGGACAAGTCCATCCGCTATCTGTTGCAAATGCGTCAGTCCCATCAGAAATACCAACGTACCGTCAAGCCTTGCAAGTGTCCGGAAGTCGATATTCTCCCCAGGTATTCCGTTTCCGGATGCCGTATGTCCGGTCACCACATGAAAGCTTCTGCTGATTTCCCTGTGTGTCACTGGTATCCCCGCCACTGCCGGAACTGCAATGCACGAAGTGATTCCCGGAATATAATCAGCGTGTACTCCTTCCTTACGGAGCGCTCCTATTTCTTCCATCCCTCTGCCAAACACAAACGGGTCTCCGCCTTTTAATCTTACCACCAGACCGCCTTCCCCCGCCTTTTTGACCAGAAGGGCATTAATCTGTTCCTGCGTCATACTGTGCTTTCCACACCGCTTCCCCACATAGATCAACGCACAGCGCTCCGAAACGTGTTCCAGGAGTCTCTTGTCAATCAAATCATCATACACAACGACATTTGCACATCGGATTGCGCGCAGTCCTTTTACGGTAACCAGATCATACGCGCCACAGCCTGCACCGACAAGCACAACCCTGCCGCTGTCTGTTCCTGTGTCCAATTCGTCACTGCCATATGCCTGCAGCCGTTTCCGTGTTTCCTGTTCGTCAAAAACCGCATCCCTGTCCATGCACGCCCTTGCCATATCCTTCAGGAATGCGGCACGCCTGTCATCGTCCGGAATATACTCCTTTGCCAGAGGACGCAGGCTGTTTAGGTAAGATAATATTTCTTCCATATTAGCCGGAATCAAAGAGGCAATCTGACTCCTTACTGACGCTGCCACTTCCGGACTTGCCCCTTCTGTAGAAATACCGATATCCAGTTTTCCTGCCTTGACAAGCGCCGGAAAAAGAAAGCTGCTTTCCTCCCTGTTGTCCACAACATTGACAGGAATACCCGCCTTGCGGCAGAGCCTGCCAATTTCAGCGTTAACCTTCCTGTCATCACAGGCCGCAATCACAAAATCCATGCCTGCTATATCGGAGGGCGCAAACGCCCTCTTTATGACACATATGTCATTATTCAATCCGCCGCTTTCCGAAACAAATCGCGCAAGCTCCGCCGAAAATTCCATCGCCACAATTCTGACTGCCGGTTCATATGGCAGAAGCTTTTTTAATTTGTGAAACGCAATTTTCCCACCGCCTGCTATCAGGCATTTTTTTCCCTTGATATCCATAAAAAACGGAAAATATCCCATTTTACATACTTCCTTTCTTCCCGGACAAATCTCCTTGTGTGCAGTAATGCAGGAGGCAGATTATCCGCCTCCTGATTTGTATTTTATACATGATAACATTTTTTTGCGGGGTTCGCAATTACCTTAAATCCATGATTACAGATTATCTTTCCAACACCCCATTGCTTATCTTTCCAACTTATATTATAATGAAGAAAAAAATATAAACTCAGGAGGTGTCAGATGACAAAACGAAACACATCGAATACGCCAAAAACGAAACCGGCCAAAACAGCGCCAAAGGAAAATACTCCGTCAGAAGCAGTCAAGGCAGAATCTGAGGTTAAATCTTCCGAAGATAAAATGGAAAAAAATACCATAACAGAAAATGCCAAGGCCAAAGGCACCAAGACCAAAAGTGCCAGGACAGAGAATGCCCCAAAAAGGAAATCCGTAAAAACAAGTGAAAAGGCAGTCAAAAAAACCGAGAAAAAACCGTTGAAGCCGGAAACCGCCGAAGAGTCAGCCGCTGAAGAACAAAAGACGGAAATACCCACGACACCCAGAAGAAGTGTCGCATTTATCGGTTCGGAATGTTATCCGTTTGTAAAGACCGGCGGATTGGGAGATGTTATGTATGCCCTCCCCAAAGCTTTGATCAAACAGAACTGCGATGTAAAAGTAATCCTTCCGCGCTACAAATGCATTCCCCAGGAATATCAGGAAAAAATGGAATACAAAGGCTCTTTTGAAATGGATCTATGCGCCGATGGCAGGTCATTTTATGTGGGGATCATGGAATATGTCCAGGAGGGTGTTGTGTATGATTTCATTGACAATGAAGAATTTTTTGCCACTGGAAATCCATATACAAATCTCGTCGACGACATTCCGAAATATTGTTTCTTTGCGAAAGCAGCGCTGGCTGCACTGAACTATATGGACTGGATTCCTGATATCATCCACTGCCACGACTGGCAGGCTGCCCTTGTTCCCGTGTATCTGAGAATAAAGTTCGTGGATACAAAGCTTACTTCCGCCAAAACGATTCTGACAATCCACAACCTTCGGTTCCAGGGCATTTACAATATTCCTACGATCCGGTACTGGTCCGGACTGCCGGATTATGTATTTAACAAGGATGCTTTAAAGACAGGCTATGAAGATGCCAACATGTTAAAGGGCGGGCTTACATATTCCAATATCATTACAACGGTCAGCAATACTTATGCCGGTGAAATCCAGAACGCATACTATGGCGAGACACTGGATGCCCACCTGCGATATCATTCCAACAAGCTTCGGGGTATCGTAAATGGCATTGACTATGATATCTGGAATTCATTTACGGATGACAGGCTGTATGTAAACTACGATATTACCAATGTACTGGAAAAGAAAAAAGAAAACAAACGCAGACTGCAGGAAGAACTGGGGCTGGTTCAGGATGACCACAAATTTGTCATCGGACTGATCTCCCGCCTGACGGACCAGAAAGGACTGGATCTGGTCAATTCCATTATGACGCAGATTATGGACGAGCATACGCAGGTTGTCGTACTTGGCTCCGGGGACAGCAGATACGAGGATTCCTTCCGGTATTATGAATATGCTTACAAGGGAAATGTATGTTCCAATATCATGTATGATGAAACAAGGGCTCACAGGATTTATGCGGGGGCAGATGCCCTGCTGGTGCCTTCCCAGTTTGAGCCTTGCGGACTGACACAGTTGATTGCCATGCATTATGGCACGATACCAATCGTCCGTGAGACTGGCGGGTTGAAGGATACCGTTGAACCGTATAATATGTACTCCAATATGGGAAATGGTTTTACTTTTGACCGCTATGATGCCGGCCTGTTACTGGATGCCATAAACAGGGCGAAAAGTCTGTATTTCTTAAACCGCTGGTGCTGGGATGAAATGGTTCAGAGAGATATGGATAAAAACCTGTCATGGGATAATTCCGCTAAACAATATAAGGATTTATATCTGGATTTAACCTCATAGGAGACAATAAACGAAAACAGAATGAACCACATCATGTGCAATGGAGCTGTTTACAGCCATGGTCTATCGTACATGATGTGGTTTTCCTATACTCTCTATTCCTGCCGAATCCATACATCCACTGTTTTTTCTTTTCAGCCATGTGTCTCTTTTCGTGGCATACAGTGCCTTAAAAATATCAATATCCTCCAAGGTCGTAATCTTAATATTTTTGTTGGAGCCACACGAAAAATAAAGCTCCTCTCCCAGCTCCATCATCAGTGTATTGGTATAGACCGCATTGGTAATTCCTCTTTTCAGAGCCTCCTTATGCGCCCACAGCACCCTGCCGTATCTGTATGCCTGTGGCGTCTGCACACGCATAATGTCATTCCTGTCAATGCCTGCGTGCCCGCATCTTCCATTCTCTGTCATCATAATCGTCTCCTGACACCGTATCGCTGAAAGTCCCGAACCACATTCTTCTGCCTTTGCAATACAATCCGTAATTATCTCCTCCGAAATCATCGGTCTGACCGCGTCATGTATGATTATGATGTCATCCTCCTCGCAAATCGTTTCCAGTGCCAAAAGTGCATTCCTCGCAGATGCCTGCCCATTTTCTCCACCGTCAACCACCCAGCGCAGCTTATCGATGCCTGCTGCCGATGCATACCCCCTTAGCACATCATGCCACCCATCAATGCAGGAAACTATAATTCCATCCACCCCGGAATGGTTCTGAAATGCCTCTAACGTATATATGATGATCGGTTTTTCATCTATGCTGATGAACTGCTTGGGCACGGACTGCTCCGTCCTTGAACCGCTTCCCCCCGCCAGAATCAATGCTATATTCATGTTAAATATCCCCGTTTTTCATGGCATACAGTGCCTTAAACATTGCCACATCCTCGACCGTGTTAATCTTGAGATTTAAGTCGGAACCTTTTGAGAAATAAACGTTCCTACCCAGTCTGGAAATCATGTTGTTCGTATCATTTTCGTTGCGGATGCCTTTCTCCAGAGCCTCCTCATGCGCCTTTTTCAACTCGCCGAGAAAGTATGTCTGCGGTGTCTGGATACGCCGGAACGCATGGCGTGAAATGGACAGCTTCCCTGTCACCCCATCATCCGTCATCATAACATTATCCATAGATGTCACCGCCGCAATGCCCATCCCTTTTCTTTTGCATGTGTCAATACTGTCCGAAATAACATTATGTGATACCAGCGGACGAATCGCATCATGGAGTATAATGATATCTCCTCCATCACATTCTTCCGCAAGCCTGTCCACTGCGCGCTTTGATGTCTCCTGCCCGAAACCGCCGCCTTGTATTACCCATTCCAGTTTGGTGATATCAAACTGTTTTGCATAAGCCTCCACCATACTTTCCCATCCCTTAAGGCATGCCACCATGATTGCGTCAATTTCCGGATGCTGCTGGAAGGTTTCCATTGTGTATACAATGACAGGCCGGTTGTACACATTGACAAACTGCTTTGGTATGTCCATCCTAAAAGTAGGATCTGCACCGGCTGCCAGTATTACTGCTATGTTCATTCTGTGTTCTCCTTTATATTGAATTTTTAATAACAAAAAGCCTGACATAAAGCAACTTCATACCTTACATCAGACTTTATTAAAAACACTTTATAAGGTTGCCTTATACAACCGCCTCAATAATCGTTTTGTTTCTGGTCTTTATCTCACGCACACCCGTTTTCTTATTCTTATTAAAGTTAAAGCTTAATAGATATCCTTTATCCTTATGATAATATTCCAGGTAATCCGTAAGCTGCTCCTCTCCCCGCTCATTGTATTCATTCCCATGCCAGATTTTCAGTTCGACAATAAACTGTTCGCAATATACTCTTCACAGCCTCTGCCACTCCATCTTTTGTCCATGCAGTTTTCAAATCTTTAAAGATACCGTCTTCAATCAGGTCTTCATCAATGCATTTGCAGATTGACGACACAAGCACAGGATACCCAGACGTGTACTGGTATATTTCCCCTGCAACCACCTGTGTATCCATCCTGTATGCTTGTCACTTTCATACTCCCCCAGCATGGATGCAATCCGCTCTTACCTCCAGTTTCATATGAAGTAATTATACCACCATTCTAGTATTGTATCGGAAGTATGTAAACACTGGAAATTTTAATGCCAAACTCTGATGTAAAATATGAAATTATCAATGTTCTGATGTCAAGCTAATACTGACTTCTTAGTATTTGTACCGTCTTGGAAAGTCCTTCCCTTATCGGCGTGTGCGCCTTCCACCCCAGCCGCTCAAGCCTTGCGCCGTCCAAAACTGCCTTTGTCGCCGTGGAATACCCTGCCTTTTCTGTATCGTCGGGTAATTCAAAAACAACTTTCGTTCCGGCTGCCCGGGCGAGGAGATCCGCAAGTTCTTTCAATGTGATATCCGAGGAAGCATCAACGATATTAACCGCACTTTTACTTTCTCCCTTCAGCAAGAGATACAGTGCCGCCGATGCCGCGTCCACAACATATGTATAGGAATACAGCTGGTTTCCCTCGCTTTTTAATATAATATCCTCCCCTGACGCCGCTTTCCTGATAAACTGGGCGACTGCCTTGGAATCCTCATCCGACATTGTCGGTCCATACACGCGCGAAAACCTTCCTATCACAAAATCCTGCCCTTTCTGTGACGCAAACGCATTACACAATGCCTCCCCTAACCGCTTGCTTTCAGGATAGCCTGCGCGAAGCGTGTTGCAGTCTATGTACCCGGAGTATGCCTCGTCAAATTTGTCCGTATCATTTCTGTTTTCACCGTAGATTTCCACCGAGGAGAAGAAGAAAAAACGCTCACAGTGATGGCTTGCGGCATAATCCAGCAGATGACAGGTTCCCTGCACATTTGCCGTGATTGTCCCGATCGGATCTGTCGCATAGGCGCGGGGATGCGTGTTGCTCGCCGCATGAAGGATATAATCCGCACTGCCAAGCTCTGGCAGCGGACTGTTGATATCGTGGGATATCCATGTGAAATTGGGATTATCCCAGTATGCACAGAAGCGTTGTTCTGCTTTCTCCCTCCCGCGGCTGACAGCATAAATATGTATCTGCTGACCATATTCGGCATTACGTTTCATCAGTATGTCAATAATAACTGATGCAATCATACCCGTGGCTCCTGTTATTATAATTGACTTATTATTCATCCTTTCCCATGAAATATCCAATTCTGACACATACATGATATCCGTCTGGTATTTTTCATTTTTCAATATATTCATAGCCAGTCTCCTAATACTTCCTCAATCCAGTATTTTATGTATTTCACAGGATTGCACCGCTCCTGGACTATCCTGCGGCATCTGTCCCCATACGTTTTTAACAGTTCCCTGTTCTTTGCAAGCTCTGTAATACAGTCTGCAATCCCTTTGATATCCCCAACATCACAGATATATCCGTTCTTTTTATCCCCAATAAATTCCCTCGCCCCGCTCACATCCGTAACAACAGGCACACACCCATATCCCATGGCTTCCAGCATGGAAAGGCTTGTCCCCTCATATTCCGA
>Ga0137307_102498_pt1 | contig 12646 bp, 12 predicted proteins | sample NAcewD2O_March_2_FD_97180 | JGI IMG/M metagenome (GOLD analysis project Ga0137307, IMG submission 97180) | Mouse cecal microbial communities from Vienna, Austria - N-Acetylglucosamine amended D2O_March | ecosystem: Host-associated > Mammals > Digestive system > Large intestine > Cecum | place...
GCCGCTATCATATGTATCATAATTTCCGGAAATATCTTCGGGTACTCTCCAACGGCGTCTGCCAGCGTCTCGCCTTTTTGAACGGAATCTCTGACCTGCATGATTGTCTTTTGAAAAGTCTTGTTTTCCGTCTGCTCCGCAAGCATTTCCAATGCAGCAATTACCGTAACCCCCGCATGCAGTACGCTCTGGAATTGCCTGCAGAAAATGCTTAATTCTCTTGGCTTTACTGCCTTACCGATATGGATTTCCACATCCTTGTTTAATGCACCTGTCAACGCAACCGATACAATTACGTTTCCGCCCTCTTTTAACTCGGCAGTCGCCGCTTCCAGATTCGGCGCCTCTAAAGTGCCGTTCTTGGATTTCCCATTTGACTGAATTATTTCATATTTATAAACTGCCAATTCCGCCCAATCCTTTCCCCTGTAAATATCAGAATAACTTTTCCTGCATTGCCGATGTATCCTGCGCAAATTCAATTGCTTTTTCGCTGCTGATCTTATGTTTCAAAAACAAATCAAACAATGCATCATCCATTGTCTGCATCCCAAGCTTTCTGCTTGTCTGTATCACCGAAGCAATCTGATGCGTCTTCCCCTCCCGAATCAAGTTCTTAATTGCCGCCGTCCCATGCATGACCTCAAAAGCCGCCACGCGTCCTTTGCCATCGGCTGTCGGCAGCAGCTGCTGCGAAATGACAGATTCCAGAATAGAGCCCAGCTGGACTCGTATCTGCGTCTGCTGATGCGGCGGAAACGCATCAATAATACGGTCAATCGTCGGCGCTGCGCCAATCGTATGCAGGGTGGAAAAGACGAGATGTCCGGTCTCCGCCGCCGTTATTGCAGTCGCTATGGTGTCTAAATCCCTCATCTCTCCGACCAGCACGATATCCGGATCTTCCCGAAGCGCCGCACGCAGAGCATTGGCATAGGAAAAAGTATCCAATCCGATTTCCCGTTGATTGACAATTGCTTTTTTGTGGTTGTGAAGATACTCTATCGGATCCTCCAGTGTTATGATATGCGCATTATAATGGTTGTTAATAATGTCTAAAAGCGCCGCGAGCGTGGTGGATTTTCCGCTTCCAGTCGGTCCCGTCACCAGTACCAGCCCGCGCTTCTTCTTCGTCAGCTCAATGACCGAGCCGGGAACCCCAAGGCTCTCAGCCGACGGAATTGTTGTTGATACCAGCCTCAGCACTGCCGCATAAGATCCCCGCTGCTTAAACACATTCACACGAAACCTTCCCAGACTCTTGATGGAATAGGCAAAATCGACCTCACCTTTCTCATACAAAATGTTCCGCTGGTGCTCCAGAAGAATATGTTCCAGCATATTTTTTGTCATTTCAGGAGTTAACTGCTCAAACTCCTGTATTTCACTTAACTCTCCGCGAATACGGCACTTAGGCCGGACGCCAACCGTAATATGTAAATCGGACGCATTCCTCTCCTTAGCCACGGTAAGCAGTTTTTCTATCGTTGTCTCCAAAAAAATCCCCCTATCCTGCGTCTGTGCGCTAATTATCATAAGTAACGCGCTTCACTTCTTCCACCGTAGTCAAGCCCTGCAATGCATAATCAATTGCGCCCATCCGCAGTGTTTTCATTCCTTCCTCCAAAGAAATCTCCTCGATCGCGTCCGCACCTTCTCCCCTGCTGATTGCGGTCTTAAGCTTCGGCGTAACCGGCATAATCTCGTAAACTCCGATCCGCCCAAAATATCCCGTACCTCCGCAGCGCACGCATTCTCTATGAGAAGCCTCTTTTATCATAATCTTTTTCGATTCGTTTGCTTTTCCAAGAATTTCCTTTTCAAATTCATCCGCCTCTTTCTCAATCCCGCAGACCGGGCAGACGCGCCGCAGCAGACGCTGGGCGATAACTCCTACGGTAGAGTCTGCAATCAGATATTTCTCTACTCCCATATCTGCAAGCCGGGTTATGGTTCCCGCAGCGCTGTTCGTATGGAGCGTGCTCACCACCAGATGTCCGGTAATCGATGCCTTTACTGCGATTTCCGCCGTCTCTCTGTCGCGAATCTCTCCAATCATAATGATATCCGGGTCTTGTCTGAGAATGGAGCGCAGCGCACTGCGGAACGTAAGTCCCGCCTTCTCGTTTACCTGTACCTGATTGATACCGTTCAGATTGGCCTCAACCGGGTCTTCCACTGTGATAATATTTACACCCTCTACATTTAACTCGCTTAAAGCCGTATATAATGTAGTGGATTTCCCGCTTCCGGTCGGTCCTGTTACTAAAATCAGCCCGTTGGGGTGCTCCAGCAGCTTATCAAACTTTTCCAATTCTTCATCCGGAAACCCCAGATTCCTCTTATCCCTCGTCAGTCCTTTCTTCTGCGTCAGCCTCAGTACCGCTTTCTCGCCGTATACGGTAGGCAGTATGGATACGCGGATATCGTATTCCTGCCGGTCTACAATACTGGTCGCACGCCCGTCCTGTGGTTTTCTCTTCTCTGAAATATCCAGACCGCTGACAATCTTTAATCGTGCAATCAACGCCGAATGAATGTTAATATCATGCCGCATCGCCTCATGCAGCACCCCGTCTACACGAAAACGGATCCTCACCTGTTCCTCCATCGGTTCAATATGAATATCGCTCGTTCTTTTATGTACTGCCTGTTCAATAATCTGCTTGACCAACTTGACAATCGGAGCCTGCGTCAGGGATTCTTCGTTCGCTTCCTCTGCCGCCGCCTTTGCCCTATACTGCTCCTCTCTCTCCCTCGTAAACTGTTCTGCTACGCGGAGCGCTTCCACATTGCCGTAGTAACGGTCAATCGCTGCTGCAATGTCGCTAACGCTTGTCACATACCGCTCCACCTGAAATCCTGTAATAATTGAGAGGTCGTCAATTGCCCGGATATCCAAAGGATCCGCCATTGCCACCTTTAAGATATTCGGGTTCCTTTCACTGAATCCAAACGGAATCAAATTATATTTACGAAGAAGCTGCTCGTCCGTTAGCTTCGTTATCTCTTCCGAAATACGTATCCCGGAAAGCTCTATACTGTCTATCTTAAGCTGCGCCTTAAGCGCTTCAATAATCTGCCCTTCAGTCACGATACCAAGATCTATCAATACGGAACCAAGCTTCTTCCCGCTTTTACTCGACTTTTGTTCTTCTAATGCCGCCTTGAGCTGCTCCTGGCTAATTACGCCGGCCTCAATCAGCAAATCCCCCAGCCGCTTTTTACGGCTATACCCCAATCCATTCATAACTTCTCCTCTTCTTCTCTGGTTCTTAACATTATAACGCAAATGTTATGTATTTTCAATAGTATTTTTGATAGCTTATTTTACCTAATCTGAATTAAAAATCTAACTTATACTAATAATATTCATGTCAGATTAAAAATATTCCTATTAAACCAAAAATTTAAAAAAATTTAAGAAAGAGGTGTTGGGATTGAATCAGCCATTAAATAAAACGCTCCTGCGCATTGAAGAATTATGCGGTCATTATCAATGGAATCACTACCGTCTTGCCAAAAATTCCGGTATTCCGCTGGCATCCGTCAACGCCATGTTCCATCGGAATACGTCGCCGACCATTCCCACCTTGGAGAAAATCTGCGATGGTTTTCAAATTTCCATGAAGGAATTTTTTGATTATGAAATTCTTCCGAATATTCCTGAACTTTCTTCGGACGCCAGAATATTAGTAGAACGCTATGAGCGTTTATCCGGTTCGGATAAAAAATTGCTGATTGCCTATCTGGATGGACTGCAGAAAATAAATTATGCAAATAAAAAAGAACAGGAGTAAGCGCATTTCACGTTTCTCCTGTTCTTCCTTTCAGAGTTTCAGCTTTGCCCAAATGCGTACATCTGGGTCATTCCGCCTAACAATATTCCCTTATTTGCTTCATAGATCTCTGCAAACTGCGACATCGGAAGCGGATTTACTCCCCTCCCCACTTCGATTGTGTACCCTGGCCGGTTATAATCCTGGATAAACCAGTCCTTATAACCTGCATAGCCGGATTGCGACGGCGTCTCTTCAACGGCATATCCACTGACTGCTCCGAAATATCTGGCAATAGCATAAGAATTTTCCGGTTCGTAGTCCAGATACTTCCAGTAAATGACTTCCCCCTGCGTATGATATGCCAGAATCAGCCCAAAGTCATGGCGGCGGGTAAACTCATATACCGCAAGGCTTTCCGGCGCTGTAAGCGGAGCCTCTCCCACATAGTCTCGCGGAGCCGGAGAATCATAACCCTGCTCAAATTTAATCCTTCTCGCATTTTCCCATCCCGCCGGAAACTGTAAATTCAAGTCTATTCCTTCGATATTCGCTTTCCACCCCGCCGGAAACGGAATCTCCGTATAATTTTCACCGATCTGCCTTGCCCTCTCATAGAACTCGCCCTCTGTCAGCATCCCGTTTGCCAGATCCACCCCGTCAGGATTTACCATCGGCACCATGTACAACTGAAAAGTGTGGTACAGCCAGCTTACATCCACTCCATATAGATTTCTTCCAGTAGCCGACGCCTCTGCAAACTCCTCGGCAAATTTTAAGAGCAGAGGGGTGGTTATATTTTCATTTGCATGAAAAGAAGCATTGTAAAATACCGCTCTTGGACCGGTTCCGATTCTTAGGTACGGAATCTCTTTTCCCATCACGCTCTTTCCAATGCTCCCTTTTAACAGAAACGGATACCGCTCCTGCAATGCGTCTATGACGCTGTTGTTTAATTCCGAAGAATACAGCTGATCCGTTGGAACCAATGTATTTTCCACCTGCTGATATCTGAAATTCATGGTCTGCCCCTGCAATTTAATCTATTTCATACTATGCAAAGGCGGGTTGTCTGATTCCTTTTCGTTATTCACCCATTTCACTCCTGATAACGAATCCGTTCTACCAACGATTCTTTTTTCACATTCCGGCTCAAAGCAAAGGACAAAACCGCCTGCAAAAGCACCAATGCCAAAATCAGCAGCAGAATTTCTATCCACGGAAAATGATAGCGGTACATTCCAATCCATCCATTCGCAGCTCCATAGCAAAACACTCCGTATCCCAACGGGATTCCCACGACAGCTGATACCAGTACAGTTCCCACCGTAAAGAAAATCCCTTCCAATTGCAAGCTGTAATTCAACTGACGGTTCGTCATTCCGATTGCCTGCAAAATCCCAAATTCCTGCTTTCTGGTCACAATACTGGTAATCAATGTATTCGCCATATTCAAAAAGCTGATTGCTGCGACCAATGCGCCGAACAGATAGCCTCCAAGCATCATAATTCTTGCCGCAGAAAACGACCTTTCATATGCCTTCTCATAAGAACCCAGCTCCACATTCGACACTCCGCTTAGCAGTTCCCTTAACGCCTCTTCTACCTGCGCCCTGTCAGCCTCTTTGCAATCCACCCAGATATCATAAGTGTTATCTCCCTCTAAGCCCAGCTTTTGGCAGGTTTCCTCCGTCATCGCAAAATCCCCGCCGGCGCTTCCGAATGCTCCCATTATAGTTCCGTTCCAGCCTGCGCGTTTGGTTCCGTCATACAATTCCAGATTTGTCTGCCCGCCGACTTCGAACCCATACTCATCCATCCAGTAACTATATCCGTAAATAATCCCGTCCTGCTCTGATACTTCCTCATAGGTAAATTCTCCGAGCACGCCTCCGTGCTCTAACTCCATGTCAAAATCTTCCTTGCCCATTACCACCACAGAGACCGGCTCCGCTTTCGTTTCCGGTAAACTAGCATAACATATTTTTCTGGTCCTTACCTCTGTCACTCCCGGAATTTCTTCTATCTTTTGCAGCATTTCCCTGCCTAGGGGATTCTCCTCCAAAATCGAATCCAGATTCCGCTCCGGATAAACTTTATCGTTCATAGTATAAGATAATTCCAACTGAAACTGTCCATGAGGGACGCTTCTTCTCGCATCATATTCCACATCAATATTGCCCACAAAATTCGCAATTACCACAAACAGAACGCAGGAAAGCCCCATTGATACAATCGTGGAAATCATCCTCCTACGGTTTCCCGTCAGATTCGCCATCGTCATTCCTTTGACGCTTAGAGTTTTCTTTCCCCGCCGGACACTCTGCTTTCCTATGGTATTTTCCTGATAGCGCACCGCCTCTACCGGTGATATAGAAGCTACGATTCTGCATGGCCTGCGAAGTGCAAGGCGCATCGTGAAATAAGACAACAGCGCCATAAACAACGGAACCCAGACAGAAAGCAAAGAGACTCTTTCCATCCCCTCTACAGGCATTTCTCTATACAAAAAATCAAACCCAAGCTCTGCTGCAAGATATCCGGCCAGGATTCCCGGCGGAATGGACAAAACGGCAAGTATCTGTCCTTCTTTTTTAATCAGATGCCTCATCTGTTTTTTCGTTGCGCCAAGAGCTTTGATTTTTCCGTACTCCTGAATTTTCTGCGTGATTCCCACCTGAAAGATATTATAGATGACCACCGCTGAAAATAAAATTACTAAAAGCCCAATCATTACACAGCCTGCTATCGTTTCCCATCCCGGATTCATCGTCCACATCAGATAGGCATAATTATCTGAAACATACCGCTCATCTATTCCGCATTTTCCGGCAAGCTCTTTGAAATAATCCTCTGCTTCGTCCTCTGTAAAGGAAATCGTTTCATCCAGCCTGAAATAAATGGTATAAGCTCTGTCTTCGGCAGGAACCTTTTCGTTATAACACGCTTCCGACACATACCCTGCCGCTCCGTTTACCGCTTCCTCTTCCTCATTTTCCATATCTTCCAGAAGCCCGCTGATGATAAAATCTTGCGCCTCATACGGCGTGTCTAATCCCCTCCGGTAGGAAATCGTAACCGCATCCCCGACCTTCGGATTTTTCAGACCTAATTTCCGGAAAAATACCGGCTGTGCGGCAATTTCATTTTTCCCCTCAGGAAAACTCCCCTCTTTCAGCTTCTGCTCCAGATTTGTCATAGACCTCGTCTTGTCATCTGCACATAGCAGCGAAAAATTACCGTCCCCCTCTACTTCCCCAAGAGCTGCCATTCTTCCGATATCCGTAAATTCACTCCGTTTCTCCATTTCACGGATATTCTCTTCCTTTGCACCGCCAAAGGTTCCATAATAACTTCCGTATAATATCCCTGCATTGGTCTTTTCATGCCTGATCAGTCCATTGCCCAATGTTCCAATTGCCGTCAGCAGTAAAGTCGTCATAAATATGGAAATCATGATCAAGATACTGCGGGTTCTGTTTTTCTTTACATTGCTTACTGCAAGACTTGTTATCATCTTCAAACTACTGCACCACCTTTCCGTCCTCTATGACAATGACTCTGTCGGCAAGCTGCGCAATATCCTCATCATGGGTTATCATTACCAGCGTCTGTCCGTATTTTGCGGCAGACATCTTAAGAAGTCCGATTACTTCGTCACTTGTCTTGGAATCAAGATTTCCGGTCGGTTCGTCCGCCAATATGATATCCGGCTTCGCCGCAATCGCTCTCGCAATGGCAACTCTCTGCTGCTGCCCGCCGGATAATGTATTCGGCAGATTGTGTATCTTCTTCTCAAGTCCTAAAGTTTTTACGATATCCATAACAAATTCTTCCTCCGGGTTCTGCCCGTCCAGACCGGAGGGAAGCACAATATTTTCCCAGACATTGATAGCAGAAATCAGATTAAACGACTGAAAGATAAATCCGATCTTTCTTCTTCTGAATACTGCAAGCTCATCTTCCTTCAAAGAGAAAATATCCTTATCGCGAATATAGACTTTGCCGTCAGTCGGCGTATCCAGTCCCCCCAGCATATGCAAAAGGGTACTCTTGCCGGAACCGGATTTCCCGATAATCGCTGCAAATTCTCCCTGAACAATTTCGATATTGGCATCTATGACTGCCCGTACCTGATTCTCGCCTTTTCCATAATATTTGTATAAATTTTCGGTTTTTAGTATTGTATTCATCGCTATTCCCGCTCCTTTTTCTTTTCAGACTGTACACAGCCCGCTTTCTTTTTCTAATCCGTATTTTAGAAAAGATTTCTTTCATTTCTCTTTCATGACGGAAAAAGAAGCCTTACAGTTTTGTAAGACTCCTTACTGATAGGGAAGCTGGAACACAAACCGGCAGCCGTTTTGTGTCTGCTTTCCTGCGAAAGATTTTTTAGATGAGACCGTAAGCGTTCCCCGATGGCTCTCCAATATCTGTCTTGCCAGATATAATCCCACGCCGGAACCGGGCTGTGACTGCACAAGGTCACTGCTTCCCCGATAGAACCGCCGGAAAATCAGATTCCACTCCTCCTTAGGAATTCCCGGTCCCTCATCCTCAATTTCTATCCGTAAAAACAGGTTAATCTTCTGCATCCGGATTATAACCGCCGTATGGCTCGGACTATATTTCACCGCATTTTCCAGAACATTGATGATTGCTTCGGACAGCCATTTCTTATCGTGCGGCAGTGTCAGCTTCTGCAGCTCCTCCTCCGCCTCAGAGACAATTTCAATCTGCTTTTCCAGCGCCTTCGGATAAATCCGGCTCACAGCCAACAGCAAAGTTTCAAAAACCACATCCTCTTGCCTGAAAATCTGAATCATTCCGGTTTCCATGCGGGAAATATTCACCAGCGCCCCCATCAATTCTTCCAACCGAAGCATCTGCTCCTTGCAGCGTCCCTCAAATTCCCGGCGTTCTGTATCTGTCAGTTTTCGCGAATCCAGTATTTCCAAGCTCGCCTTCAATGCCGCTACCGGCGTTTTCAACTGATGGAAAATATCTGTTACCAGCGCTTTCGTCTCCTCCTTCTCTGCCGCTGCCTGATTTCGCATCACCATAAGGCAATCCGACAGCGATTCCAGTTCATTTCCCAATGCACCCGCCCCTTCTGATACAAAATGGCCATCCCGTAGTCTGCGCAGCTGCCCGCGCAGGCTCTCTTCTTTTTTCTTTTCCTGATTTTTCATTTTCCTCTCAAGATACAGATATCCCAAAATTCCCAGAGCATAGAGCGCAAGCAGAAGAATCGTTATTTTCAGACAATTCCTGTAGAACTTTTGACGATAGACATTTCTTCCATTATCCATATAACCGTACTTCTCCAAAAGTTCCTTCCCCTTTGCCTGCGCCTGCCGATTACTTGTCCCTTTCAATATTTCCGCCGCCTGAGATAAAGTTCTCTCGTTCTCTCCTGCTCCCACAGTCTGATATAATATCTGCATTTCATCCCGATAGTTTCCGTTCTCCATCCAGATCAGCGCCGCCTCTGCCGCCAGAACACATAGAAAACCGATGATCAGCAGCCGGATTTTACTTTCTTTTCCCATTTATTTTCTCACAATCTCCTTCCCCCAGATATAACCCAGTCCACGGATATTTTTGATGTATTCCGGCTTTGCCGTGTCCGGTTCGACTTTCTCCCGCAGCCGCCTGATATTCACCGCAACCGTGTTCTCATCCACGAACTCTCCATCCACGTCAAACAATTGTTCCAATATCTGATTCTTAGACAATATCTGTCCCGGATGCTGCATTAAGAAGGACAGAAGTTTCCACTCATTTCTCGTCAGAAAGATTTCCTTTCCCTCCCGAAAAACCCGCATCTCCTCTATGTTCATTCTAAGATTCCCGGAACGCAGCTCTTTCCCGGATTTCCCTGCCTTTTCTTTTCTCTGGAAGTATGCCTGTATTTTCATGGACAAAACAGCGAGCGAAAAAGGCTTTGCCACATAATCATCTGCACCCGCACCATATCCCATTACAAAATCACTTTCCGTATCATTCGCCGTCAGGCAGAGCATATAGGTATCTCCTGACTCCCTTACACGCTTCATAAAGTCCAGTCCGTTTCCATCCGGCAGATTGATATCGCAAATCAGCATGTCTGGTTCATGCTCCGCAAACAGCGCTTCCGCTTCGCGCAGTGTCTTGCAGGCATAGACCTGATATCCTTCTTTCTCCAACGTAAATGCAATGCCCCGGTTTACGCTCTCGTCATCTTCAATCAGTAAAATCGTTCCCATGACATCCCCCTATCTTTTTCTTCATATAAAACTATACTTATTCTTTGTGGATTGTCAACACTCTTTCGGATAGTAACGGCAGCGCCTCCATATTAAGCGGGAAATATTCTGATTTTATTGTAAAAAGCCGATAACTATTGTATAATGAAAATAGAAATAAAATCCTATTCACATAGTTTCAAATATCGAAACAGACAAGGCAGGTGAGCATATGAAAAAATATGAACGTACTTCTTTTACAGTAGAAGCTGTTAAGTATGAACCGGATAAAGGACTTGAAGACGGCTTTTCTCTGTGGACCGAAGTGATTACTGACGGTTGGACCGTTACAGACGGGCTTGTAAAAGTTACCAATTCTATGGGACAGATTGTCTGTCCGTTTATCAAGAACAGACGCGGCGTTATTTTCATCCGGGAGGGTGATTATATCGTCTACGAAGAAGGCGGAGAGCGTCACTGCTGCGGCGGCGACAAATTTACAGACCGATACCACGAAGTGACAGAATGAACTTCATAAATGGCCGGCATAATTGAGCAGGAGGCTAACCATTATTTGATTAGCCATCCGCTCACATCATCCGGCATACCATTAAGTATCAAGGCATTTCTTTCGTTTTCACAAGACTATTAGATAATAGTCAAGCATGGACATGTATCCTAGCTTGGCTATTATTTTATTTGTGACTGCTGAATTGAGTTCTTGTGCCATTCTCCAATAGGCCGCTCTAAATCATTTGCAATAGCAGCAGATAAATCAATGGAATATGGATTTGACGGCGTGATTATAGGCTATGCCGCTAATATGGATTTAGTAAAGCATTACTGTGAAGTTTTTAAAGCAGAACATATCGCATTGCTACATCCAAATCAAATTGCCGTTTATGAAAATGAAGCAGCCGATATAAGGAAGGTGTATGATTATGAGTGGACCGATGAGGAAATTTAATTATGAAGAATATTACAAACAATTAGAAATTATGCCTGATCCGATTATGGCAAGCGATCTTCCAAAAGTAAAACTGAACCTTAAAGGAATTCGGGACTATGCCAGAAAAAAAGGGGTTCCCATTGCCAGTCTTTCAGATTCTGAAAAACAGCTTTTTATTAAAACATGAGTCTTTCGTTTCAGTAGCAATATCTGTATTACAAAGAAAACAAATTCCTTTTTGATTTTTGTACCAACGACTAATCATTTTCCACCCTGATATCCATGCTGCCGGAGCAAAATCCCTCCATATCCAGCGTCACATACGCATATCCCAAATCTTTCAAAAATCCTACAATTTCATTCCTGCTATTTAAGAATTTTGCCATGTCCGTGACATCAATTTCCAGCCTTGCGATTTCTCCATGCACTCTCAGACGCACGTTGTAAAATCCCAGAGAACGGATATAATCTTCCGCCTGCTCCACCCGTTTCATCGACTCACTGTCAAGTTTCGTTCCGTAAGGAAAACGCGTCGCAAGACAGGGCATGGAAGGGCGGCTTGCTACAGGGATTCCACGTTCTGCCGCCAGCTTCCGCACATCTTCCTTCGTCATATGTACCTCGGCAAGAGGACTTCTGATACCAAGCTCCCGCACGGCGCGGATACCCGGACGGTATACATGCAGATCATCCTCATTCGTCCCCTCCAGAATACAGGAAACTTTTTTCTCCTCTGCAAACGCTAAGAGCTTCCGAAAAAGATAACGCTTGCAGCGATAGCATCTGTCTATGGGATTCTCGGAAATTCCTGCTTCCTCCAATTCATTTACCTCTATGACAGAATGAATTGCTCCGGCCTGTTCTGCCAGCTTCTGTGCAAGCGCAGGCTCATACGTTGGATGCAGCGCAGCATGGATAGTGACTGCATATACTTTCGTATGCCATGCCTTCGCTTTCTCACACAACAGAAAGAGCAGTAAGGCACTGTCCACACCGCCTGAAAATGCCAATACTGTATCTTCCCTTGCAGCGTCTTCCAGAAGCTGTTCTAACTCTTGTTTCTTTTTCTGTATATCCATCATTCCATTTCTCCCAGAATAGACCGGCATTCCTCTGCAATCCTTGCGTATGCTTCTGTATAGGACATTCCGCTCTCCCTACAGGCCATTGCCACGCTTTCGTACTCCGGGTAAATCCGCCTTGTCCCTCCCAGAGAACATATTTTTACGGAAACCTCTCCCAACGATGTATGGACGGTTCTGATTTCACGCTCTAAAATCGTCCGCTCCATCTGTATCCGCCGGACGCCGATTGTCGTCGTATTTTGGAATATAATTTCCTCCATTTTCGAAATATCCTCTTTGCAGCAGATAACATTTAACTGATATGCCGGACGGTTCTTCTTCATATAGACCGGCAGATAATGCACATCTCTTGCCCCCGCTTCAAATAACCGCTCCATTACATACCCGAGATTCTCTCCGGTGCAGTCGTCAATATTTGTTTCCAGCTTATATATGGCATCTTTCCTCTGTTCATTCGTCTGGTCTTCAATGAGCATTGCCCGAAGAATACTCGGGCGGCTGTACTTGCGTTTTCCCGCTCCGATTCCGGTACAAAGAATCCGAAACTGTTCCGGCAATCGGCTTGAGGTACGAAGCGCCGCTGCAATTGCAGCGCCGGTCGGGGTT
>Ga0137307_102499_pt1 | contig 12641 bp, 12 predicted proteins | sample NAcewD2O_March_2_FD_97180 | JGI IMG/M metagenome (GOLD analysis project Ga0137307, IMG submission 97180) | Mouse cecal microbial communities from Vienna, Austria - N-Acetylglucosamine amended D2O_March | ecosystem: Host-associated > Mammals > Digestive system > Large intestine > Cecum | place...
ATGCAGAGTATACCACATCAAAGGAGTTAATGGAGGGCGTGGCAAAATTGGCGCAGAAAGTGAAGTCTCCAGTGTGGCTGCACAATGCAGAGACGAAGAAGGAAGTGGACGAATGTAAGGAGCGTTGGGGCGTGACGCCTACCCAATTGACGGACAGTCTTGGGATGTATGAGTATGGCGGAGGCGGCTATCACTGTGTCTGGTTTGAGGATGCAGATTTTGAAATCTATAAAAAACGCAGTCTGATTGCCGTAACAAATCCGGCTTCTAATTTGAAGCTTGCCAGCGGAATCGCGCCGGTGAAGCGTTTTGTGGACGAGGGAATTGAACTGGCAATCGGAACGGATGGAGCGGCAAGCAACAACTGTCTGGATATGTTCCGGGAGATGTTCCTGACTACTGCGCTTGCAAAGGTAAGAGAGAATGACGCTTCCTGTATTCCGGCAGATGAAGTGCTCTATATGGCAACTGCGGGCGGAGCTCATGCGATGGGACTTACTGACTGTGACAGTCTTGCGGTGGGAAAGAAGGCGGATTTAATTTTGCTCGATTTACAGCAGCCAAATATGCAGCCAGAGAATAATATTATCAAAAATATTGTCTACAGCGGCAGTAAGCAGAACGTGAAACTTACGATGGTAAACGGCAAGGTTCTCTATGAGGATGGGAAGTTTGATATTGGTTTTGCACCGAAGGAGATTTACCGCAGGGCAAATGAGATTATCGGCAGAATGAAATAGAGACTGTCAATATCGCCCCGAACCGTTACTATGAACGGTTCCCAGACCGTGAATAGCAACAAGAAAGGAATAAATTTCATATGAGAGTAACATTTATACATCATAGCTGCTTTGCTGTGGAATTGGACGATAAGGCGCTGGTCTTTGACTATTTTGGCGGGGAGCGGGTGAACGGCTATCATTTTGCCGGTAAGCTGCCGGAGTTTGACAGAGAAAAACCGGTGTATTTCTTCGCCAGCCATAAGCATCACGATCACTTTGATCTGGATATCCTAAAGCTTACAGAACAGTATCCGAAGATTCACTATATCCTGTCAAAGGATATAAGGCTTGGCGCAAATTATCTGCTGCGCAACCAGATTCCGCTTGAGGTAAAGAAGCAGGTTACCTTCGTGGCAGCGAACCAAAATTATACGGTAGATGATATGAAAATCGAAACACTGCGCTCTACAGATGAAGGCGTTGCCTTTTATATTGAGACGGAAAATTTGCACATATATCACGCCGGCGACTTGCACAACTGGCGTTTTGAGGGCGCAGGGGATTTGGTCAACGGGAAGATGGAAAACGGCTATAAAGCGGCTTTGCGTCATTTGGAGGACCGGCATATCAATCTGGCATTTGTTGTCTTAGATGGAAGGCTTGGAATGTATACGAACCGAGGGCTGGATTACTTTATGCAGCATGTGAATGCAGATTATATTTTCCCGATGCATATGTGGCAGGAGTATCATCTGATTGCAGACTATAAAAAGATGTGTTCAAATGCCAGATATACCGAGAGGATTATGGATATAACAAAAGAGAATCAGGTGTTTGAATTGTAGGATGTAGTTGAAAAATTGCAGGGAGTGTTCTATAATATCGGTAGTTAATTAGAACCGCATGGAAATCGAAAATTTGAAAAGAGCGGGCAGGAAATAAGGCAGAATAAAAACAAGGAGGCAATGTATATGGGAGCATTTGGTACAAGTTTTTTGTGGTATTTTGTAGAACTTTTAGTATTGGCTATAGTCGGCATTGCCGGCATATTTGCCGGAAAAGCTCTGCGTAAGCGCAAGGATGCGAAGATGGCAGCCGAAAAAATACAGGAAGAGAAATAAAATTGTCCAGCCAAGGCTGAACAATAGAATTTTGGAGGAATAGTCGTGAAAAAGTATGGCGTAAATGATTTGAGAAGAATGTACCTCGAATTTTTCGAGAGCAAGGAGCATCTGGCAATGAAGAGCTTTTCGCTGGTGCCGCACAATGATAACAGCCTGCTGTTAATCAATGCGGGAATGGCGCCGTTAAAGCCTTATTTTACCGGACAGGAGATACCGCCGAGGAAGCGCGTGACGACCTGTCAGAAATGTATCCGCACCGGAGATATCGAAAATGTAGGTAAGACAGCGAGACATCTGACCTTTTTTGAGATGCTCGGAAACTTCTCTTTCGGGGATTATTTTAAGAAAGAGGCGATTGCCTGGTCGTGGGAGTTTTTGACAAAGGTACTGGAGCTTGATGCGGACAGGCTGTATCCGTCCATTTACGGAGAGGATGAAGAAGCCTTTGAAATCTGGACAAAGGAAGTAGGAGTTCCGGCGGAAAAGATTACCCGCTTTTACCGCGATCCGGAAACCGGGGCGTGTGATAATTTCTGGGAGCACGGCGCAGGCCCTTGCGGTCCTTGTTCTGAAATCTATTACGACAGAGGGGATAAATACGGCTGTGGCAGTCCCGATTGTAAGGTGGGCTGTGAGTGCGACCGGTTCATGGAGGTCTGGAACAACGTATTCACCCAGTTTAACGGGGACGGAAAGGGCGGTTATGAAGAGCTTGCGCAGAAAAATATTGATACCGGAATGGGCTTAGAGCGTCTTGCCGTTGTCATGCAGGATGTGGATTCCGTCTTTGATATTGATACAATGAAGGCAATCCGTGATAAGATCTGTGAGCTGTCCGATAAGACCTATCAGCAGGATGCATTGGATGATATATCTATCCGGCTGATTACAGATCATATCCGTTCCGTAACCTTTATGGTATCGGATGGCATTATGCCGAGTAACGAGGGAAGAGGCTATGTTCTCCGCCGTCTGATCCGCCGCGCCGCAAGACATGGGCGTCTGCTTGGAATTGACGGACTGTTTCTTGCGAAATTGAGTGAGACGGTCATCAATGAGAGTAAAGACGGATATCCGGAACTGGATGAAAAGCGGGAATTTATCTTCAAGGTATTGTCGCAGGAAGAAGAGAAGTTCAATAAGACCATCGACCAAGGGCTTGAAATTTTAGGTCAGATGCAGGAAAGAATGGAGCAGGAAAATGCAAAAGAGCTATCGGGCGCAGATGCATTTAAATTATACGATACCTACGGATTCCCTCTGGATCTTACACAGGAAATCTTAGAAGAGAAAGGCTTTACCATTGATGAGGCGGGCTTTGCCGCAGAGATGGAGGAGCAGAGAACCAAGGCGAGAAAAGCCAGAAAAGTTACGAATTATATGGGAGCGGATGTGACGGTATATGAGTCGATTGACCCAAGCATTACCACGGAATTTGTAGGATATGACAATCTGACTTACAGCTCGAAGATTACCGTTATGACTACAGAGACGGAAATTACAGAGGCTCTTTCTGATGGACAGGTTGGAACAATCTTTGTAGAGCAGACGCCTTTTTATGCAACGATGGGCGGACAGAATGCAGATACCGGTATCATTCGAAGTGCGGACGGGAGTTTTGAGTTCGCAGTAGAGGATACCGTTAAGATGTTGGGCGGCAAGGTCGGACATATCGGTAAGGCCTTAAAGGGAATGGTTAAGACAGGGGATGTGGTGGAGCTTGCAGTCGATACGGACAAGCGCGCCTTAATCGGCAAGAACCACAGTGCGACACATTTGCTGCAGAAGGCATTGCGTGAGGTCTTGGGAAGCCATGTTGAGCAGGCAGGTTCCGATGTGAATGCAGACAGGCTGAGATTTGATTTTTCTCATTTCTCTGCGATGACGCCGGAAGAAATCCAGAAGGTAGAAAATATTGTAAATGAGAAAATTTCCGCAGCGATTGAGGTCATAACGGAAGAAATGTCCTTAGAAGAGGCAAAAAAGACCGGCGCTATGGCGCTCTTTGGAGAGAAGTACGGCGAGACGGTACGCGTCGTTAAGATGGGAGATTTCTCGGTTGAGTTATGCGGCGGTACACATGTAAAGAATACATCCGCTATTACGGCATTTAAGATTATTTCAGAGACCGGTGTGGCAGCAGGAGTCAGAAGAATCGAAGCGCTGACAAGTGATGCGGTATTTGCATATTACGACAAGATTGAGGCTGAAATCGAAGCGGCTGCAAAGGTAGTAAAGGCAACTCCTGCCAATCTGGTAGAGCGGCTGGAGCATCTGATGGCAGAGATGAAAGCATTGCAGAGCGAAAACGAATCCCTAAAGAGCAAAGCGGCAAAGGATGCGCTTGGAGACGTTATGGATCAGGTGGTGGAAGTGAAGGGCATGAAGCTCTTAGCGGCATCTGTAGATGGCGTGGATATGAACGGACTGCGTGATCTTGGGGATCAGTTAAAGGAGAAGCTTGGAAGCGGCGTTGTAGTATTAGCTTCTGCCAATGACGGCAAGGTCAATCTGATTGCGATGGCGACCGAAGACGCAATGGGAAAGGGCGCCCATGCAGGCAACTTAATCAAGGGAATTGCCGCAAAGGTCGGCGGCGGCGGCGGCGGACGTCCGAATATGGCGCAGGCGGGCGGTAAGAACCCTGCCGGGATTTCGGACGCCCTTGCAGAGGCAAAAACTGTATTGGAATCACAATTATAATTTCGGAGACGGATGCGAAAAGGCGGAGAAATATGCTTCATGCGAAGAGTGCAACACTCCGATGAATTAACTGCTTACTGCGACTTAGGCTCGAAAGCTTTCCTGAGTGTCTTAGTCGCAGTTAACAAATTGATTTCCGTACAAATTTGATAAAAGCTATTGACAAGAAGGATTTATTTGGTATACTATTCTATAGTGCAATAAAAATGACCCAAACAGTTGAATATGCACAATACGCAACTGGAGGGAGGTTAGGTGTGAGACTATGTCAAATGTTATCGTGAAGGAAAATGAGACGTTAGATAGCGCTTTACGCAGATTCAAGAGAAACTGCGCAAAAGCAGGTATCCAGCAGGAAATCCGAAAAAGAGAGCATTACGAAAAACCTAGTGTTAGACGTAAGAAAAAGTCGGAAGCTGCAAGAAAACGCAAGTACAATTAGTAAGTATAGAGAGCTGTCACGAAGTGGCAGCTTTCACTTTGTACAGTCATGGCAAAAGAAGCCATAAGCATGATTTAATTATGCTTATGAGCTTCTTTTTTTATGCATAAAAGTGGACAGACACCCATATACATGTCAATGTGAGGTGGTGAAATGTTAGAAAGCGTGTTGCAGATATTTCCGGTACATATCAGAGAGCAGACAAGGCAGGCGATAGAGCGCTTAAAGAAAATCGAAGAAATACGCATTCGGATTGGACAGCCTATAGAATTTCTGGGAGAAGAGAATGCATGGTATTTAGGCAGGGAGCAGGAGACTGCACTGACAAAGGAACGTGCATATGCCTATGTTATCGCAGAAGAGGACATGCAGGAGATGGTGACGTTTTTGAGCAGATATTCCCTGTATGCGTTTTCGGAAGAAATACAAAATGGATATATTACCTTAGAAGGCGGACATCGGGTTGGTCTTGCCGGACAGGTCAGGATGGAGCGCGCAGAAGTGGCGGAAATCAGCTATATCCGTTTTATGGATATCCGAATTGCAAGAGAGCATAAAGGATGCGCCTTGGGGCTGGTATCCTGTCTGAAGCGGGAAGGCGGTATTTATAATACGCTTTTGGTGTCTGCGCCGGGAATTGGAAAAAGTACTTATCTGAGAGATTGCATACGTCTGATTTCCGATGGCGGGCTGCGGGTGAGCCTGATTGATGAGCGTTCGGAAATTGCCGCCTGTCATATGGGGAGTCCGCAGAATGACGTGGGGGTTCGGACGGATGTGCTGGATCGCTGCAGCAAGCCGGCGGGAATGCGTATGATGCTGCGCGCCATGTCGCCTCAGGTTCTTGCAGTAGATGAGTTGGGCAGTGAGGCGGATTTTGAAGCGGTGAAACAGGCGCTGAACTGCGGATGCAAGATACTTGGAACGATTCATGCCGGAAATCTGGAGGAACTGTCACGGAAGGAGAGCCTGCGGGCGTGGGTGGACGGCGGCGTTTTTGAGCGGTACGTCCTTTTAGAAAAGGATGGGCAGGGAGTGCGGAGCTTTACCGTTTATAACGGAGAACTGGAGCGGATATGTTAAAAATAGTGGGGGCATTTCTGGTGTTTGCCGGAGCGCTTGGGATTGGAAACAGTATCAGTAAAAGACTGAAGCAGCATTACCATCAGCTAATTGCGCTCAAAGAGCTTTTGCTGCTTATGGGGAATGAGATGCGTTATTTGAAAACGCCTTTGCCGCAGGCGCTTAAACGGATAGCAGGACAATGCGAAGCGCCGTTTGGCGAGGTGCTGATACAGACGGCAGATGAGCTTTTGAAATATCTGGAAGCGAGCCCGGGAAAGGTCTGGAAAAAGGTATTGCAGAGCAACCGCTCCGATTACCTGCTGTCGGAGGAGGAATACCAGATTTTTATAGAGGCCGGAAACATTTTAGAGCAGTCCAACACCTATATGCAAAAAGAGGAAGTTGCGTTGTTTACGGAGCAGGTGCAATTTAAGTTGGTACATGCGCAGGAAGAATTGAGGACAAAACAGCGCATCAGCAGATATCTGTGTGGGGCAGGCGGGCTCTTTCTGATCCTGCTCCTGCTGTAAAGGAGGCGGGACGGGTGAGCTTGTTGCCGGAACGGCCGAAGGGAGCGAACAGTAATGTGAAAGCCCACAAAGGTATGTGCGGAATATGCCAAAATGGAGGAAGCGGAAATCATGAGCGTAAACTTAATTTTCAAAATAGCGGCGGTAGGAATATTAGTTACTGTCATCAGTCAGGTATTAAAACACAGCGGAAGAGAAGAGCATGCATTTCTGACAAGCCTTGCGGGACTTCTCATCGTTTTATTCTGGATCGTGCCGTATATCTATGAGCTGTTCCAGACGATGAAGGATTTGTTTGCACTGTAAAGGAGTGGGCGGATGGATATTATCAAAATTGCTTTAATGGGGATTGCAGGGGTGTTTCTTGCGATTATGGTCCGTTCCTATAAATCGGAATACAGCTTGTTTATCAGTATGGCGGTCTGCACCTGCATCTTTATCTATCTTGTGTCGAAGCTGGAACTGATACTTTCCTATGTAGATTCGATTCAGTCTTTGGTTGTGGTGGACAACCGGTATGTAAAGACTGTCATAAAAATGATTGGGATTACCTATATTGCAGAATTTTCGGTGGATATGTGCAAGGATGCGGGATATCAGGCAATTGCAGGGCAGATTGAAATGTTTGCAAAAATGTCCATATTGTTGATCAGTATGCCGGTGCTGATGTCATTTGTAGAAACGATAGGAGAATTTTTATGAGGGAGAAAGAAAGGAGAAAGAAGATATGGCAGATAGTTTTTGCCGGAATATGTCTGTGGCTGCTGTGCAGTGCGCAGGTAGTGACGGCAAAGGAAATAGAAGAGGACATTCAGATTACGGATGAGCTGCTTGACAGGCTGGACATGAAGGAAATAGAGGATTATCTCAAGGAAAATGAGGAGACGGAAGATATCAGTTTTCTGGATTTGGTAACGGGGTTTATCCGCGGAAATGACGGGGCAAACTTAAGGGAAGCGGGAAACTATCTCTCAAAGCTGTTATTCTCAGAATTCAGGGAAAACAGGCAGTTGTTAGTCATTATTGTTGCGATGGCGGCAAGCTTTGCATTGCTGAAAAATTTCTCGACAATATTTAAAAACTCCTATATATCGGATCTGTGTTTTGTACTGGTATATATCGAGCTTATGATACTTTTGATGAAGTCCTTTTTGATTATGCATGAATTGCTGCAGTCCACGTTGGGAAAAATCGTAGATTTTATGAAAATGCTGCTGCCGGTATTTGCGATGTCAATGGTGTTTTCTAATGGGACAAACAGCGCGGCGGGTTTTTATGAGATGACATTTCTCGTAGTCTTTCTGGTGCAGTGGGTTCTGCTATACCTTCTGGCGCCGTTGGTACAGATTTTTGTGGTGATGCAGTTTTTGAACTATATTCTGGAGGGAGAGAAATTCTCAAGGATGTGTGAACTGCTGGAGGATGGCATCCGCTGGGGAATGAAAATCGTGGTAACGCTTGTTATGGGCTTAAATGTCGTACAGGGACTGATTTATCCTGCCATTGACAGGCTGAAAACAAGTTCATGGACCAAAGCAATCGGCATGATACCAGGAATCGGAAATTCCGCCAATGCCATAGGGGAAATGCTGATCGGTACGGGAATGGTGATAAAAAACAGTGTCGGAGTCGCCGCAATGCTTGTATTGGTAATTCTGGTGGCAGTTCCGTTAGTAAAGATATTTGTCATGTCCTTTTTGTATAAGATTGCATCAGCCGTTTTAGAGCCGGTTACCGATAAACGGATTGCCGGGAGCATAAACGGCGTATTTAAAGGCAGTGTTCTGGCGGGGAAATTGATGCTGACATCTTTGTTTTTGTTTTTTGTGACAATCGCAATGATAACTGCAGCGACCAGTTATGCAGCGGGATAGGAGGAATATGGAAGCAATCTTGGAATGGATGAAGGGAATCGTGATTCTCTTTGTCGTATTATCGGCGCTGATGTATCTGGTGCCAAAAGCGCAATATAAGAAATATATACAGTTTTTTATGGAGATGGTGCTTGTAATTGCCGTTATTTCCCCTATCTCCAAAGTGATTTATGCCAGCGAGGATTTTGAAGAGAAAATCCGTTATTCACAGTTCTGGCAGGAAATGGAAAATGTACAAATGGATGTGGAGAAAATGGATTTTATTCAAAGCGACTACCACAGGGCAGAGTACGAAACGGCAATCGAGGAAGATATCCGGCTGATGGCGGAAGGAAAAGAATATGAAATAGACCAGATTGACGCCGCATTGTCTGATAAGTATGAGTTAGAGAGTGTAACAATGGTTGTGAAGAGGGCGAAAGAGGAGAGCGGTTGGGAGGTGGAGGATATATCCGTTGATATGATTGGCGGTGAAGAAAGCCTTGCGGAGAAAGCCATTTTGGAGCAGGGTCTGTCAGAGCTGAAAAAAGAAATCAGGTCCTTTTATCAGCTGGAGGAGGAGCAGATTGTAATTCGTCTGGAGGAATAGATGATGGAGCTAAAGAAGCTGTTTGAGGCAATCACGAAAAAGAAGGAAGATGGAAAGCCGGAAAAGGGAATGGATAAAACGGGATGGATTCTGTTGGTTTTACTGGGGCTTTTGTTTCTGGTAATTGCAATGCCCACAGACGGCGGCAAAAAGACGGAGGATAAAACGGCAAACGTACAGGAAGATTTGGAGACCGGAACTTCCCGGCAGAGCATGACGGATAAAAATCAGTTGGAGGAACGTCTGGAGCTGGCGCTCTCCAATATAGAAGGGGTCGGAAAAGTGAGGGTAATGATTACCTATAAGGACAACGGGACACAGGTGGTAGAAAAGGATGGAAACAGCAGCAGCAGCAGTACAACAGAAGAGGATTCGTCAGGAGGCACCAGAAAGGTGACGGAGTCGGAAAGAAACGAAACAACGGTATATAACAGTACCGGAGGGGATGGAGAACCCTTTATTGCGAAAGAGCTGACACCGGCGATAGAGGGAATTCTTGTAGTTGCGGAAGGTGGAAATAAAACGTCCGTAAAACAAAATATTTCGAATGCAGTTTTAGCATTATTTCCGGTGGAGGCACATAAAATAGTCGTAGTAAAGATGAACGATTAGGAGGGGCGGATTTGAAGAAAATATTCAAAAAAAATCAAATCATAATCACTGCGCTGGCATTGATGATTGCCGTTGCAGGGTACTTGAGCTTTACAAATGGGAACTTAGAAGACACAAAAGTTGCAAAAGAAGCAAATGCTGATGTAGCAGATACATATGACTATGAGATTTCTGATGAAGATACGCTGCTGGAAGGAGAAATTTTTACAGATACAGAAGACAATAGTGTACAAACAGGGGCAATGGGAAGTACAGAGACATCCGGAGAAGTTGGGATGGAGATGGCGGATGCATCAATAGATGCAACGGAAACGGGAGCAGACGGTGAAGTGGACAGCAATCCGGGAGAAGCAGTGCTTACTAGTAATACGATGGAGAATATGGATTTTGCAGCGGAGATGAAACTGAACCGGGAGCAGGTTCGGGCGAAAAACAAAGAATCTTTGCTGGAAATCGTGAACAATACCAATATTGATGAGGCGGCAAAGCAGGAAGCGGTCAATCAGATGATTGCAATGACGAATATTGCAGAGAGGGAAACGGCGGCAGAGATGCTCTTAGAGGCAAAAGGATTTACAGATGTTGTAGTCAGCATTACCGATAATACCGCGGATGTTGTCTTAAATATGGGCGAGGTGACGGATGCGAAACGTGCGCAGATAGAGGATATTGTGAAACGTAAGACAAATATTTCAGCAGAAAACATAATTATTACGCCGATTTCGACGACGGCTCAGTAGATAGCAGAAAAGACTCTTGAGCGCGCATGTGTAAATGCGAAAGTTCAAGGGTCTTTTTCTTGCGTAAACAAAGAAAAGCGGATATAATAGAATTGTTTTTGGCAGAATTGCAAAAGGAGGAGCGTATGAAACGTATATTCTTAATTGTATTGGACAGTGTAGGAATCGGAGAAATGCCGGACGCCGCAGAGTATGGGGACGCAGGAAGCAACACCATAAAGGCGGCATCAAGGAGTCCATATTTCTCTATGCCGAATATGAGAAAACTAGGATTTTTTAATATAGACGGAGTGGATATCGGGGAGAAGGAACCGTCTCCGCAGGGAGCGTTTGCAAGGCTGACGGAGGTATCTAAAGGAAAGGATACGACAATCGGTCATTGGGAGATTGCAGGCGTGGTTTCTCCTAAGCCTCTGCCGACCTTTCCGGAAGGGTTTCCGAGCGAGACGATTGCAGAATTTGAACGGCGTACCGGAAGGGGAATCTTATGTAATAAGCCTTACTCCGGTACTGAGGTAATCAAGGATTATGGCGAGGAGCATTTAAAGAGCGGTAAGCTGATTGTCTATACCTCTGCGGATTCTGTTTTTCAGGTGGCGGCTCACGAGGATGTAGTTCCGGTGGAGACATTGTATGAATATTGCCGGATTGCAAGGGAGATACTGACGGGAGATGTCGGTGTGGGACGGGTCATAGCAAGACCGTTTGTAGGAACGCCGGGGAATTTCACAAGAACCAGTAACCGGCATGACTTTTCGTTAGAACCGCCGGAAAAGACCATGCTTGATGCCCTAAGCGCTGCGGGATATGAGGTGCTATCCGTCGGGAAGATTGTTGACATTTTTGCCGGGCGGGGAATTACGGATTATGTCCGCACGAAGGATAATGCGGACGGGATTGACAAAACGCTTGCCTATATGGACAGGGATTTTGAAGGTCTTTGTTTTACAAATCTTGTGGATTATGATATGTTATACGGGCACCGCAATGATGTAGACGGATATGCGAAGGCATTGACCTATTTTGATGAAAGGCTTCCGGAGCTTTTAGATAAACTTCGGGAGGAGGATATCTTAATGATCACAGCGGATCATGGCTGCGACCCAAGTACGCCTTCTACCGACCATTCCAGAGAGTATACGCCGCTTGTGCTTGCAGGAAAGAAGGTTCCGGTTGGGAAGAGCTTTGGAACGAAGGATTGTTTTGCGGATATTGCGGCGACGATTTTACACTATTTTGGGATAGAACAGGAGTGTGAGGGCACAGCCCTGCCGCTTTAGGAGGAACTGATTTTGGCTGATTTGAGAAAAGAGATAGAGAAACGACGTACATTTGCAATTATTTCACATCCGGACGCCGGTAAGACCACGCTGACAGAGAAATTTCTGTTATACGGAGGCGCCATCAATCTTGCGGGTTCCGTAAAGGGAAAGGCAACCGCAAGACATGCAGTCTCCGATTGGATGGAGATTGAGAAGGAGAGAGGTATTTCCGTCACATCTTCTGTGCTGCAGTTCAACTATGACAATTGCTGCATCAATATTCTGGATACGCCCGGACATCAGGATTTCTCGGAGGATACTTACCGGACATTGATGGCGGCAGATTCCGCAGTGATGGTCATTGACGCTTCAAAAGGAGTGGAGGCGCAGACCAGGAAGCTGTTCAAGGTCTGCGTGATGCGGCACATCCCGATTTTTACCTTCATCAATAAGATGGACAGAGACGCCAATGATACTTTTGACCTTCTGGATGAGATTGAAAAAGAGCTTGGGATTGCCACTTGCCCGATTAACTGGCCGATTGGTTCCGGCAAGAATTTCAAAGGGGTGTACGACCGGAACACGAAAAGGGTCATGACCTTTGCCGATACCCTAAAGGGCACGAAGGAGGGGACCGAGAAGGAAATCCCGGTGGATTCCGCAGAGCTTGCAGCGGAAATCGGAGAAGAATATGCCGGTCAATTGAGAGAGGAAATAGAGCTTTTGGACGGGGCAAGCGCGGAGTTTGATATGGAACTGGTATCGAAGGGAGAGCTGTCCCCGGTATTTTTCGGTTCGGCGCTTACAAATTTTGGCGTGGAGACCTTTTTGCAGCATTTTTTGGAAATGACGACTTCACCTCTTCCAAGGAAGTCGGATATTGGAGAGATTGATCCATTTTCGGAGGATTTTTCCGCATTTGTCTTTAAGATACAGGCAAATATGAACAAGAACCATAGAGACCGTATTGCCTTTATG
>Ga0137307_102500_pt1 | contig 12637 bp, 10 predicted proteins | sample NAcewD2O_March_2_FD_97180 | JGI IMG/M metagenome (GOLD analysis project Ga0137307, IMG submission 97180) | Mouse cecal microbial communities from Vienna, Austria - N-Acetylglucosamine amended D2O_March | ecosystem: Host-associated > Mammals > Digestive system > Large intestine > Cecum | place...
CTACCATATGATCTCAGACCAGTCGCTGATCCCGATATAGGACTTTGCCCACTCCATATGCTGTTCTGAATTTTCGCCGTCCATCTCATCATAGACCTGCCGGGCAAACGCATCGACACTGGAATCCATTCCCGGATCACTGTATACCAGCAGGTACATCATCTCATCGATCAGCGGATTGTCCCGCACTGCCGCGTAGGATGCACACATTGCCGCTGCCTGGATCTCGCTCCCCTGCGCGTTTGACAAGCCGATCTCGCTCAGGATGATATGCCGCACACTGCCGTCGGGCGCCTGCATATCCGGCGTCTGCATAAAATCCGTCAGCACGGAAAGATTCTGGAATGTGACGACCTGTCCCGATGTGACCTGGTCCGCATAGGCAGCGCCGTCCTTACAGCCGGACATATCCCAGAATTTCGCATATCCCATAGGATTTGTATATGGATGCTGCGACACGCCCCAGTCAATGTCGCCGCTCTGTCTGATCAGCGCGTTAAACTTCTCAAGAAAATCCTTTCCATCCATATATTGATAGTATTCCTTGTCAGCAGGCGTCAGATCCCTGTCCCAGATCTGATCCAGACAGACATATACCCGCGCATTCGCATTCGTACTCATGATCGCGTTGTACATCACCCTGAACGCCTGCGCATATTCCCTGATATACGTATCCCAGTCCGTCCATGCCATATAGTTCCATCTGCGGGTGTTGATCTCGTTTCCCAGGATCCAGTTCTCACCGCCCCTGGAATTTGCCGCATAGTATTCCATATAGGAGGCAAGCGCTCTGACCCCTTCCTCATCAGACGCATTGAACATATAATACATCGGTTGTTCGATGCTGTGCGGATCCGCCGCTCTCGCCTCCGCCCTCGCCATCGGATGCGTCAGCGCCGCACTGTCCCCTGTATTTAACACCTGGACCGTCTTGAATCCCCAGGCAAGCTCCGGCCCGTATGTGCCGTCCAGATAAAGATTGTTGAACTCCTCACCCTGCGTCGACTTCTTTGACCTTGGCTGCCGTATCAGCGTATTCCATGCGAGCGCTTCAGGATTGGTGATATAGGTCGGTTCCGTCACCATACAGACCGCCCCGCCGCTCCTGACTCCCATCGCAAACTTGGAATACAGTCTGGTATCCTCCTGCCTGAAATTGACAGGAAAAGAAAAACCCTGGACAGGCTGTGACGGATCTAAAGCCATCGAACTTATGATGTCTGTGTCACCCGAGAGCCCATATTCATAGGGCGCCATCTCAAACAGATAAAGCATGCCGTCGTCCGGGACAGGCATCGCACTGTCCAGCACTGCCGCATATGTCACCGTGCCGTCCTTTTCCACTGTACAGCTCACATTCCGTGATACGGCCGTGGGCGGTCCGTCCGGAACAAATGCCTGCGCGTCAACGACTTCGGCGGCACAGGTTTCAACACCCATGCCGCCAATGAACATGCACGCCATCAGACAAGTCAGTATCTTTCTTTTGATCCTCAAAAATATCTGCATTACAACTTCCTTTTCCTACATAATGATCTGGTGATTACAAAAATATTATTTATTATACCAAATCACGACTGTCGCTGTCAACGTCCGTGTCCTCTTTTTTATCTTCCTCTAATACCAGCTCCTGCTCATCGGGCATATGTCGTTCAAATGTCAGTATTACCTTGAACAGATCCCCATCCACGACAATGTTCATGTCGCCGCCTGTCAGTTTCATCAGGCTCTGCGCTATGGAGAGCCCCAGTCCATGTCCCTCCGTATTACGCGATTTATCCCCGCGCACGAAGCGTTCCATCAGCTCCTCCCCGCTGATGTTCAGCGGGTATTTTGAGATGTTCCGGAAAGTGATGCTCACGCTCTGTACTGTCGCTTCCAGATTTACATAGACCCTTGAACCTTCCTGTGCGTATTTGCAGATATTGTTCATCAGGTTGTCGATGACACGCCAGACATGCCTTCCGTCCGCCATGATGTATACAGGCTCCTCCGGCCTGCTGACGATCAGTTCCAGCCCGGCGGCCGACAGTCTTTCCTCAAACTCACCCACCGTCTGCGTCACGAATACCCCGGCATCGAGTTTCTGGCTGTCGACAGCCAGATTTCCGGTAGATGCCTTGGATGCCTCCACCAGATCCTCGATCAGTTTCTTTAATTTCGACGACTGTCTCTCGAGCACCTCAAGGTACTCTGCCGCCTTGTCATTGTGAAGCTCCTCCCTCGAGAGCAGATCCACATAGTTGATGATCGACGTGAGCGGTGTCTTGATATCGTGTGACACGTTCGTGATCAGCTCCGTCTTAAGACGCTCGCTTTTCATGCGCTCATCGACCGCCTTGGACATGCCCTCACCGATCTTGTTCAGGTTCTCCCCATGTTTTTTGCAGTCCCAGAACATCTTTTCCGTGTCGATCTTGTACTTGAGATCTCCCTCCGCCATACACTGCCCTGCTTTCTGCAGCTTATTGATCTGGATGACGACCGCACACAGTACCGCGCACAATCCTCCCCGCTCTATCAGATAAAAGGCGACCGCTCCACCGGCAAATTCAAAAGTACCAAGAACAAACAATTCAACAACAGAGGCCAGCCCAACCAGGGCGATCACCTTCCAGAGCAGTCCGATATGCCTGAAAACCGCTATGATCAGATCACGTATCCAGCTGTAGATCCGATAACAGATGCTGTTCCTCCACCATTTGCCCGCCTTCACCCGCACACACAGGCTGAGCATGCAGGCGACCGCGATCACTGTTATGACGACACCGAACAGACCGCACATGCCCAGACTAATGTCCGCAGATCTGCGGACATCCGTCCACGCCAGAATGCTGAGAACGATATAGGCCAGACTTAATTCCACCCCGCCTGCAAACACACACAGCAAATCAAGCGGTATCCTGTCCAGAAAGGTGAGCACGATCCCGTCCTCTCCCCTGCGGTGTCCCACCGCGCACACCAGGAATCCAAATGACAGCACCATCACAGCGATGCTGATCCCGAGCCCCTGAAACAGGTTCCTGTCAACAATATCATAATAGAGATTGATGATCCAGCTCTCCTGGCTGTACATGCTGTCCACACGGTCTGACGGCACATGATCCGGGACAAGCGACACCACCCAGTAGGCATCCGCCTGAATATCCTTGCGGACCACAAGCGTATAATCTTCATTGAGATAATATCCGGCTTCCTTTACAAAGAATCCATCCGCAATATTGCTGGAATCGATCAGCGTCAGCTCATCTCCGCGTATGTTCCGGATATTGTCCAGCAGGATCATCCCCCAGTTGCTGTAGCGGAATGCCGTCTTGTCCAGATCCGCCAGATCTACGATACTCCCCTCGCCATCGCCGCCAAGGATCCCCTCGATCTCGGCGGTCTGGTCTGGCTGAACAGTCTGCATCTTCTGTGCCTCTGCCACGTCCTCCGCCGGTTCTTCTGCGTATCCGTCAAATATTGAAGTGTCAAAACTCCGATAGTTCAACCGATATCCATTATGGTTAAAATCATAATTATAGTTGTAGACCGTCATACCCTGACTGCCGTTATAGCTCAGCGATACATTCTGTACAGGATAATAATTTCCCTCCGCACGATAGTACAGGATCCCCTCGGCGACATCATAGCAGATCCTGTCCGCGTACAGATACGACCATCCCGAATCCCGGATCAGGCTGCCGCTCTCGACAGCCAGCGATGCGATATCCTCATAATTGCCGTAATATTCCATCGGTTCACCCGATCTGGAACCATCTGCCGTCTCGACAAAGAGATACAGGAACAGATCGTCCGGATTGAGATCCGCAAGCTCCTGCTCCGTCATATTGGTATCCAGATAGGAGAGCCTGTCATGAAAATCCACTCCCTCAAGACCGTTTGACTTGATGATCCCGTACTTGAAAAACTCCTCGCGCATACGCTCCGCATAGGCACTGTTTCCACGGTTGCCAAACGCATCTACAGAATATCGCCTGTTCACAAACTGATAAGCATCTTTGAGCGCCTCCTCGCGCGTCTGCTCCCATAAACCCTCTCTTACACAAACCATCAGACAGATCCCCATCACAACAGTTCCCATGACCGAGACAATGCAGAGCAGCCATGCCGTGATCTTTGCCATCACTGAACATCTTAACTTTTTCACTTAAACATCACCCTTTTTCCTGTTTATTCTTCCAATTTGTAACCTCGTCCCCAGACAGATTTCAGGTATCGCGGCTCCGCGGGATTGTACTCGAGCTTTTCCCGCAGGTGTCTGACATGGACTGCAACTGTGTTCTCCGTACCGTACGGACTGTCATTCCACACAGCCGCATAGATCTGTGCCGGAGAGTACACCTTTCCCGGATTTTCCATGAGAAGCTTCAGGATATCGTACTCCGTCGGTGTCAGCGCCGCCTTCTCGCCGTCAAGCGTCACCGTCTTGGTGCGGTCGTCAAGCTCGATCCCTCCGATGGTAAGCGTCTCGCTCGCCTTTGGCACCATCCCGCTGCCAAGCTGCATGTAACGTCTGAGCTGGGATTTCACCCGCGCCTGTACCTCCACCGGATTGAACGGTTTCGTCACGTAATCGTCCGCACCGATATTAAGCCCGAGCACCTTATCGGTATCCTCGCTCTTGGCTGTCAGCATGATGACAGGCACATTGCTCTGCTCCCGCAGCTTCACCATCGCCGTGATGCCGTCCATCACAGGCATCATGATATCCATGAGCACCAGATGGATCTCCTCCTTCGAAAGCACCTCCAAAGCCTCCTTTCCATTATAAGCCTCGTACACCTGATACCCCTCGGCTGTCAGATAGATCTTCAGCGCCGACACGATATCCCTCTCATCATCACACACCAGTACGTTGTACATCCCTAACCTCCGTCCCTTCTCTCCCCTGTCCGCTTTTACAACTTTGACAGATAGAAGTATATCCGAAATATATTTAAGTTCCAATTGGGTAAATGTTTAAGATTTGTTTAATATCCTCCTGCCTGTATGCAATCGAGCAGGGAAAGCCTTCCCTGCTCGCAAAAATACTATTTAAGAATATCACCACCGCCATGACATGTCAATGACGGTTTTACCGCCCTTATTCACATCGTATCCATCATTGACCGCAGCAGCATGATGTGGTACTGCTCATCCTGTACGATCCTTCCCAGCACGGCAGTGACATAATCGTCCCTGATCATCTGTATGTGCGCGTGATACTGGTCAATGACCGCGATCTCCCGCTCCAGATCCGCCTGCAGCATCTCGTCAGGTCTGTCGGGCAGTGTCAGGCACTGCGGCGTCCACATCCAAGGCTGGCCTCCCGCCTGCTTTGCAGTGTAGCAGACACTCCCCCCCAGCAAGTCGATCAGACCCGCGAGCATCTGCATATGCTGCATTTCCGCGACCGCCATCCCAAGAAGGATCTTCCCCATCGCACATCCTCTGCTGACCATACGGCTCTCATTGTTAATGTACTGCAGGCAGGCGGACAGCTCCGAGATCATCCCGCAATAGCTGACGCCGATCAGACCCGCATAGTCCTGATTCCGCTCCCGCACCCGTACCTGCGGATACGGCAGATCCATCACCGCAGGTTTGATCCCGGAAAAATTGCAGTCGCACACCAGTTTTTCTTCATTTCTATTTACCATAAATGTACACCCTGATCTGTCATAACGATTCTCAATAATCAGTATATTACCAGAATATCCCGTCAATGCTCCTTATCCCTCAAAATCATCCTGTCAAAATTTTCATCCCCAAACTGTCCCCTTACATTTTCTTATAATTGACCATTTTCATATAGACACTTTTTCTGTATAGTATTATTTATCGAACAAAATGTGAAAGGAAAACCAGCGCAATGAAGAAAATAGCCCTGATCAATGACCTGTCTGGTTTCGGAAAATGTTCGCTGACCGCGGCGATCCCTGTCATATCCGTCCTCGGAATACAGGCATGCCCCCTGCCAACTGCCGTTCTGTCCGCACAGACAGGATTTCCAGACTACTACTGCGACGACTATACAGAGAAAATGAACCGCTTCACCGACGCGTGGAAAAACATGCAGGAATCCTTTGACGGCATATATTCCGGATATCTCGGCAGTGCTGCGCAGATGCACAATGTCCTGTACTTTCTGGAAAAATTCCAGGCCAAAGACACGCTTTATCTCGCTGACCCTGTCATGGGTGACAACGGACAGCGCATCCACATTTTTACACAGGAGCTCCTGGACTGCATGAAGGAACTGACAAAATACGCCGGGGTCATCACGCCGAACCTGACAGAGCTGTGCCTCCTTGCGGATGTGGATTATGATACACTGACCAGCCGCAGCTCAGATGCAGACTATCTCTCCCGCATAGAAGACACGGCGCACAGTCTTCTTCCAAGAGCCCATTCCGATCAGACGATCATCATAACAGGCATCGTCCGACGACTGCCAGCCCAGTCCTTTGTGGGAAACCTTGCGGTCACACCGGATGGCAGATACTATACAGAGACACCTTACCAGGGCGAAAGCTATTCCGGCACTGGAGATCTGTTTGCCTCTGTTATTATAGGAAGCCTGATCAATGGTCTGACTATCGGGGAAGCGATGCAGAAAGCCGTCCGATTTCTATGGCCGGCCATCGAGGAAGCCTCCCGCGACGGGATCCCCAGAAACCATGGCGTCTGTTTTGAGAAGTATCTGAGCTTATTATCGGAATAAAACATGATCGGAGGAATGATCCATGACAACACGCACCCTGCCCGGAACGGGCGAAAAAAGAGGAACCCGACTAAAATATCTGACCCTCACAGGACTTATGGCAGCGATGATCACCATCATGACCGCCTATATCTGCCATATCCCTACGGGCATAAACGGAGGATATATCCACTTCGGTGATTCCATCATCTATCTGGCGGCAGCACTGCTCCCCACGCCTTACGCGCTGGCGGCGGCTGCGATCGGAGGCGGGCTCGCGGACCTGCTTACAGCTCCCATGTGGGCGCCAGCGACCATCATCATCAAGATGCTGGTCGCTGTTCCCTTCACCAGCAGATCTGGCAGGATCATCACGCCGCGCAACGCAGCCGCCTGCGTCCTCGCGTACTTTATCTCGGGGCTTGGCTATTTTATCGCCGAATATCTGCTGTTTGGCGCAATGCCTGCGCTGGCCGCCTCCCTGTCAGGCAGCCTGATCCAATCCGGCGGCAGCGCAGTCTTCTTCATCATATTTGGACTGGCGCTCGACAGGACACATGTAAAATCCAGGTTGATCAATCTGCAATAGGAGGTCTGTCATGGCTGATATCTTATACACTTACAAAAACCAGGTCTATGCCAACATCACCAACCGCTGCGACTGCAGCTGTACCTTCTGTGTCCGCTCGCTGAAGGACTCCGTGGGTGACTCCGAAACCCTGTGGCACCAGACGGAACCGACGCTTGAGGAGATCGTCAGGGCGATCGACACCTTTGACTTTACAGGATACAATGAACTGGTGTACTGCGGCTATGGAGAACCCACCTGCGCACTCGGCAACCTGCTGGCAAGCGCGGCCTATGTAAAAGAAAGATACCCTCTGTCCATCCGCCTGAACACAAACGGGCTGTGCAATCTGTACCACAACAGGAATATCGTCCCAGAACTTGCCCGTGTGATCGACAGCGTCTCCATCAGCCTGAACGCACCCACCGCGGAAAAATACCAGGCAGTCACAAGACCGCAGTTTGCCAATGCCTATCCCGCACTGCTGGAATTTGCCTCACTCGCCAGGAAAGCATTCAGACACACCCAGCTGACGGTCGTAGACGTCCTCCCTGCCGACGAGATCGCCGCCTGCCAGAAGATCGCTGACGACAGGGATATCTGCCTGAAGATCAGAAAATACAGCCAATCCTGATCCCGCAGCGGCTCCGCGCGGCACATCACTGCTGTTCCCTGCTCCACAGATAACTGTACGCCTGGGTCCTCGCTGCAAAACGCGCAGTCTTCAGCAATCCGCGCAGCTCGGCTCTCGTGTACCACCCGGGTTCGATCTCCTCCACTGTGGAAGTGCTTGGCCTGAATGTCCCTCTGGCCTTTCCGACCACGCACACATTGATCTCATTGCTAAACCCGACCGCACTGTAGCTTGGACCGATGAAATCGTCGATCTCGTACAATTCCAGCCCCGTCTCCTCCCACAGTTCACGCTTCGCGCTCTCGACAGGTTCTTCCCCCTCGTCGATCAGACCTGCGGGGAAATTGTAGACCCAGTCTCCGACTGCCATGCGGAACTCCCTGTTGATCAGCAGCCTCTCACCACTCTCATCCGTCGCGATAATGACAACGGAATCCGGTCTGCTGCCATTGAGCGCCTCGATCGAATCCAGCATCTTATTGCGGCTGATGATCTCATAGATCTTTTCCTTCTGATCCACCGTCTCGTAGGCGACGTCATAGCGCGTGATAAAATTTCCTTCTTCCCTCTTCCTGATACTCTTGAATCTCATCTGAACCCAGCTCCTTTTCATTTATCTTACAACATCATTATACAACTTTATGCGCGCGAATACAAATACTCCTGCAAAAGAGTCTGTGGCGTAAACGAATTTTGAAACTTCTTACTTTATTAATTGCACATTTTATGCTACTATAATAATGATATTGCTGAAGAACGAACAAACCAGGAGGACATTATAATGAAGTATAAGGTATTGCTAGCTGGAAACAGCAAAAAACTCATCAGTAATTTTTTTCTGCAAATGGATTTCGCATTTGAGTGCGTGACCTCATCCGTCATCTATGATGATCTGAAAAACCATGTCCAGTATTTCAAGCCGGATATTTTTATCTATTGCATGCGCGCGGAGACAAGGGACGACCTCGTGACGATCGCAAGCTTTCACGATGTGCTCGGCAAAAATGACATTCCTTTCGCCGCGATCGGCGACTCCGTCAGTCTGGACTTCGCATCCAAGATCCCAAACTGCGTGCCCGAGCTGAGCATCAAACTCCCCATGTCCACGTCCGACATGGAGGATACGATCACAAGTTTTATCAAGAAACACAAGGCGTTCCTGTCCTCGGCAGCAGACTCGCCGCTCTCCAGGGCGCTTGACGCCAACGCCAGCAGCGCCTTCGACACGCTCGCAAAGCTCGACACCGCGCTGGAGGCGATCGAGAAGGAACCGGATGCCCAGGACAGCGGAAGGCAGCCCGAATCCCCTGACCGCCACCGCATCCTTGTCGTGGACGACGCTACCATCATCCACAAGACGATCAAAGGCTATCTCGATTCCCGGTACGAGGTTGCCACCGCCATCAGCGGAAAGATCGCGCTCCGTTTCCTGAACACAAAGGAAGTCAGCCTGATCTTCCTCGACTACGAGATGCCCGACATGAACGGCCCGGCAGTTCTCGAGGAGCTCCGCAAGGATCCTTATCTCGCGACCATTCCTGTCGTTTTTCTCACAGGGATCAACGATGTGGAAAAGATCAAGAACGCGCTCGCGCTGAAACCGCAGGGCTACCTGCTAAAGCCCGTTGACAAGGAGTCGCTCGTCGCCAAGATCAAGGAATTAGTCGATTAACCCATTTAGAAGGAGACATATCATATGAATAACGAGATCACCCTCACAGACCTTTTTGAGGTGGAAATGCTCCAGCGCCTGCAGGACTCCTTTAGTAAGATGACAGGTTTTGCAGCCATCATCACCGATGCCGAGGGCGTTCCAGTCACAAAGGGAACCAACTTTACCGATTTTTGCAGCAAATACACCCGGAATTCACCGATCGGCTGCCTGCGATGCCAGCAGTGTGACAAACACGGCGCAGAGCTCGCCCTCAAGGTGGGATCCTCCGTGACATATTTCTGCCACGCGGGTCTCATGGACTTTGCCGCACCGATCATGGCCGGCGACAAGATGGTCGGCTGCTTTGTCGGAGGACAGGTGCTCACCGCGCCTCCCGATATCACACGCATCATGCAGGTTGCCGCCGAGATCGGCATTGATCTGATCAATTATCTGCAGTCTGTCATGAGCGTACCGATCATCGAGAAGGACAAGCTTGAAAATGCAGCGCTGTTCCTCTACACGCTCACGAGCGCCCTCTCGAGCATCGCCTATCACAAATACATCATGAAAGAGGCAAATATCGAGATCGAGAAGGCTGCAAACATGAAATCAGACTTCCTCGCAAATACAAGCCACGAGCTGCGCACGCCCATGAATGCCATCATCGGCATGACCGAGATGGCGCTGCGCGAGGATATGTCGCCTGCCGCCAAGAATTATATCAACCAGATCAAAGCTGCTGGAAAGTCGCTGCTCACGATCATCAACGATATCCTTGACTTCTCCAAGATCGAGTCCGGCAAAATGGACATCGTGACTGCCAACTATGAGCCGGCCTCGATGATCAACGATATCGCGACCATCATCAGCACGCGCATTGACAAGGATGACGTGGAGCTCGTACTCGACGTCAACCCCGATATCCCCAGAGTCCTGTACGGCGACATCATCCGCATCAAGCAGATCATCACCAACCTTGCAAACAATGCCACCAAGTTTACCAGAGTGGGACAGATCTGTTTAAAATATGATTTTGAACAGGTTTCTCCGGACACCATCAATCTGCTGTTCTCCGTGTCGGACACCGGAATCGGAATCAAATCCGAAGATATCGGAAAGCTCTTCAAATCCTTTCAGCAGTTAGACAGCAAGCGAAACCGCAATATTGAGGGCACCGGGCTGGGACTGGTGATCAGCAAACAGCTGCTCTCGCTCATGGACGGCGACATTTCCGTGGAGAGCGTGTACGGCGAGGGTTCCACCTTCTCCATCACGATACCGCAGAAGGTGATTGACGCAGATGCATCCATCGCCCTCACGGAAAATCCACCCTGCCACGCAGTGGGATTTCTCGACAATACATACGCCCAGATCCAGCTCAAGAGGGATATGCACAAGCTGGACATCGACTACACCGACCTGAAAGACGAGGATGTGCTGAGCTTCCTGACAGAACATACAGATACGCTGAAGGACTTGTATCTGTTCATTCCATACAGCAGTTTTGACCAGAAACTCCAGGATTTTGTAGAAGAACACCCTGAGCTGAACACGATCGTCACTGTCCCATATGATACCTCGGCAGACTATAACCCGACAAATGTGATGGTCGTACACAAGCCCCTCTCTGTTCTGGCGCTGGCAGGTATCTACAATCACGAAGTGTTCAACCAATATGATAATCCCTCCTCCGATGAGTATTATGACTTCACTGCGGAGACCGCCAGGATCCTCATCGTGGACGACAACTCGATCAACCTGACCGTGGCCCAGGGCCTTCTCGAGCCGCTCAACATGCAGATCGACACTGCGCTCAGCGGCAATGGCGCCATCAGCAAGATCTCGGAAACCATGTACGATCTCATATTAATGGATCACATGATGCCTGAGCTCGATGGAATCGAGACGACACGCATTATCAGACGCTTCCATTCCGAATACGATGATGTGCCGATCATAGCGCTCACCGCCAATGTCGTCGGGGATGTCAAGACGATGTTTATCCGGGAGGGGATGAACGATTTCGTCGCGAAGCCAATCGAAGTGCGTATGCTCATCAATACCATTCGCAAATGGCTGCCCAAAGATAAGATCAAGAAGCGTTCCGTTCCTACAAAAATCGCTCCGCCCAAAAAGCAAGTGGTACTGCCCGATATTCCTGAGCTGAACATTCAGGGCGCCCTCAAGCTGCTGGGCAGCGAGGAGCTCTTCATGACAATCCTCGCAGATTACTACCGTGCGATTCCCAAAAAGCTCAAGTTAATCCAGACTTACAAGGACAAAAAGGAATGGCACAATTATACCGTGGAAGTCCATGCACTCAAGAGTGCCTCCAAACAGATTGGCGCAGACGAGCTATCCGACAGAGCCGCCGCACTGGAGGCTGCCGGAAACGCCAATGATATTGACATTATTCTCCAAAATACAGACGATCTGCTGTCCATGTACGCGCATTATCACGATATCCTGAGCCCCTTCTTCCCCGAAAAACAGGAAGTGAAGGGAAGGCCGCCCATCACAGCAGATATCCTGAACGATGTCTTTGTCGAAATGAAGCAGGCCATCGAAGACCTCGATATGAATAAAATGGACGACGCCATACATACACTTGACGGATACAGCTTTGACGATGAAAATCACGAACTGTACATCAATCTCTGTGAGGCAGTCGCGGACATGGACCCCGACGCCTGTGAGGACGTAATCAATAAATGGAAAAAGATCATGTAGCGAAAAAGAATACCCTATTCGGGTATTCTTTTTATACTCAAAATTTTTTCTACTCGATTGTTCAGCTGATCAGTAATCCAATAATCACAAAATCTGTGTGAGGCGATGCCGGATTTTTGACGATCGTGATCACGTGCTCTGCAACCGCTCCATCCGGTGACCGGTACAGCTCCTCCGCCTCCGTCTCCGTACCTTCATATTTGACAAAATTCCCATCCAGCGTCCTGACACATACCCCGTCAATGTAGATGTCATACAGCCCGAAGGTTCCCTCCTCCGTTCTCTGATAAAGGATTCCGATGCTGCCCGCCTCCACCGTAAAAGACAAATAGGAGTCATCCTCCAGGGCATACCAGTTATCCA
>Ga0137307_101866_pt1 | contig 12632 bp, 17 predicted proteins | sample NAcewD2O_March_2_FD_97180 | JGI IMG/M metagenome (GOLD analysis project Ga0137307, IMG submission 97180) | Mouse cecal microbial communities from Vienna, Austria - N-Acetylglucosamine amended D2O_March | ecosystem: Host-associated > Mammals > Digestive system > Large intestine > Cecum | place...
GGGGCATATTTCTATTATGCGCATTTATATGATTATGCCAAAGACTTTGTACCGGGCGATAAGGTGGTGACGGGAGAGTTGTTGGGGTTCATGGGAGACAGCGGTTATAGCGAGATAGAGGGAACCGTCGGAAATTTTGCTGTACATCTGCATTTTGGGATTTACCTGAATGATGAAAACGGAGATGAATTCAGTGTCAATTCTTATGCTCCGCTGAAATATCTGGAAACACGGAAGAAAAAATGTATCTTCTAAATCCGGACTTTTGTAAGAAAAGATGAGGTATCAGATTTATGGATAAAAAGATTCGTTTGGACAAATTTCTTGCCGATATGGGGCTCGGAACAAGAAGCGAAGTAAAAGCTCTTGTGAAAAAGGGGCAAATTTCGGTAAACAACGCCGCCGTCAGGCAGCCGGAACTGAAAATATCACCGGCTATAGACAATGTATGCTATAATGGTGAAAGGATTTCCTATGCAGAATTTGAATACTATATGCTGAACAAGCCGGCGGGCTGCGTATCTGCAACGGAAGACCGGATGCACAAGACCGTACTGGATGTCATTCAAAGTGCAAGGAAAGATTTGTTTCCGGTGGGACGATTAGATATTGATACGGAGGGGCTGCTGCTTCTTACGAATGATGGTGAGCTTGCCCATCGCCTGTTATCTCCGAGACATCATGTGCCAAAGACTTACTATGCCAAGATAGACGGACTTGTGACATCGGAGGACTGTGAAAAATTTGCGGCAGGGCTGGATATCGGAGAAAAACAAAACACTCTTCCCGCAACGCTTCAGATACTAATAGCCGGAGACGTTTCCGAAATCACCGTAACCATTACGGAGGGGAAATATCATCAGGTGAAACGAATGTTTGAGGCGGTCGGAAAGCAGGTGCTCTATTTAAAGCGGCTTTCGATGGGGAGTCTGAGCTTGGATAAAGCACTTGCCACAGGAGAATACCGGAAATTGACTCCGGAAGAAATAGCGGAATTAAAGGATTAGGATAAATGACAAATAACTTTTTACCAATTTCAAAACAGGATATGGAGAAGGCAGGTATACGTCAGTTGGATTTTGTCTATGTAATCGGGGACGCCTATGTGGATCATCCTTCCTTTGGACATGCCATAATCAGCAGAAGCTTGCAGCAGAACGGTTATACGGTCGGGATTATTTCTCAGCCGGATTTCAGGGAAGCAGAAAGTGTCACGATTTTAGGAGAACCAAGGCTGGGATTTCTTGTCACAGCCGGAAATATGGACTCTATGGTGAACCATTATACCGTTTCCAAGAAACGGCGCAGTACGGATGCCTTTACGCCGGGCGGAACTATGGGAAAACGCCCGGATTATGCAACGATTACCTATTGCAATCTGATTCGCCGCAATTATAAAAAAATACCTATTATCATCGGTGGAATCGAGGCAAGTTTACGGCGGCTGGGACATTATGATTACTGGTCGAACAAAGTGAAACGTTCTATCTTACTTGATTCCGGAGCAGATATCATTTCCTATGGTATGGGTGAGAAGAGCATCATAGAGATTGCAGACGCGCTAAACAGCGGGATTTCTGTGTCTGACATTACATTTATAGACGGAACCGTTTATAAGACCAGAAAGGAAGCGGATATTTATGATGCCATCCGGCTTCCAGATTTTGAAGAAATCAAAACAGACAAGAGAACCTATGCGAAAAGTTTCTATGTTCAGTATCAGAACACAGATCCGTTTGCGGCGAAGCGGCTGTATGAAACCTATGACGGAAAGATGTTCGTGGTACAGAATCCTCCTGCTAAGCCCCTGACCATGCAGGAAATGGATGATGTCTATTCGCTTCCCTACCAGAGAACCTATCATCCGTCCTATGAGAAATTGGGCGGCGTTCCCGCCATTCGGGAAGTTAAATTTTCACTGGTCAGCAACCGAGGCTGTTTCGGCGGCTGCAATTTTTGTGCGCTGACTTTTCATCAGGGAAGAATCATTCAGACGAGAAGCCATGAATCGATTTTGGAAGAAGCGAAACAGATGACAACGGATAAAGAATTCAAAGGCTATATCCATGATGTGGGCGGACCGACCGCTAATTTCCGTGCGCCGTCCTGCAAAAAGCAGTTGACGAAGGGCGTCTGTTCCAATCGCCAGTGCCTGTTCCCCTCGCCATGTAAAAATCTGATTGCCGACCATTCGGATTATATTGCACTGCTTCGCAAGATTCGTAAGCTTCCCGGCGTGAAAAAAGTCTTTATCCGTTCGGGCATCCGGTTTGACTATCTTCTGGCTGATAAAAACCGGGCTTTCCTGCGGGAGCTTTGCCAGCATCACGTCAGCGGACAGTTAAAAGTCGCACCGGAGCATATTTCCGATAGGGTCTTGGAAAAACTGGGAAAGCCTTCCGCTAAGATTTACCGGCAGTTTGTACGGGAATATGAGAAAATGAATGAGCGCCTGAGGAAAAAACAATATCTCGTTCCCTATTTGATGTCCTCCCATCCGGGTTCCACCTTGAAAGAGGCGGTAGAGCTTGCCGAATATATCAGAGATCTGGGATATATGCCGGAACAGGTACAGGATTTTTATCCTACGCCGTCCACAATTTCCACCTGTATGTATTACACAGGATTAGATCCCAGAAATATGGAGCCGGTCTATGTTGCGGACAGTCCTCATGAAAAAGCGATGCAGCGCGCCCTGATTCAATATCGCGACCCTAAGAACTATGATCTGGTGAAGGAAGCGTTGATAAAAGCCGGCAGAGAGGACTTGATCGGATTTGGGGAAAAATGTCTGATCCGCCCCAGACAGCAGAAAGGAAAAAAGTTTGGAAGTAAAACCTCCAACATCTACATGGATGGCGTGAAAAACACGCCGGAAAGAGGAAAGCATGAAAGAATTCACCATCGGAAAAAATGAATCCGGTCAGAGACTGGATAAATATTTAAAAAAGCTCCTTCCGGGTGCAAAAAGCAGTTTTCTTTACAAAATGCTGCGGAAAAAAAATATTGTGAGAAACGGGAAGCGGGCAGACGGTTCTGAGAAGCTGTTGGAGGGCGATGTGCTGAGATGTTATTTTTCGGACGAAACATTTTCGAAGTTTGCCCAAAGCTCGGATTTAGCCTTTTACCGCAGCCTTCCGAAAGACAAGCTGGAAATAATTTATGAGGATGAAGACATTCTGCTTATCAATAAGCCGGCAGGAATGCTGTCACAGAAAGCAAGACCTGATGATATCTCTGCAAATGAATATCTGATTGCCTATCTGCTTTATAGCGGGCAGTTTGAAGAAGCGGATTTTGCCGCATTTCGTCCCGCAGTATGCAACCGCTTGGACCGGAATACCTCCGGTATCCTGACTGCCGGAAAAACCCTCAAGGGATTGCAGGATTTATCGGAAATGTTGAAAAATCGAACCGTAAAAAAGTATTATCGCTGTGTTGTAAACGGAAATATGAACAAGGTTGACAATATAAAAGGATGGCTGAAAAAGGATGAAAAGACAAATCAGGTGACAATCTTTTCAGAAGAAAGGCCTGATTCCAAATATATTGAAACGGCTTATCAGCCGCTTCGGTGTGAAAATGACCGGACACTTTTGGAAGTTCATCTGATTACGGGAAGGAGCCATCAAATACGTGCGCACCTCGCCTCAATCGGTCATCCGATTATTGGAGATATGAAGTATGGAAATCGGGACGTCAATGAGAAGTGCCGGAAACAGTATGGGATCAGGAGCCAGATGCTGCATGCCTATCGCATGGAATTTCCTGACGGAAGTATATGCACCGCACCGCTTCCCGAGGAGTTTGAACGGATATTTGATGAAATTGACAGATAAAAACTGCCGCTGATGGCAAATGAAAAAAGGAATCGACAATTCTTGCGATAAACAAAATGGAAGGAGCAGATCACAAATGAAGATTTATCTGATGCGCCACGGAGAAACAGATTATAATCAGAAGGGGCTGATACAGGGAAGCCTTGACATCCCCTTAAATGAAAACGGCATAAAACTTGCAGAACTGACGAGAGACGGCTTTCGGGCTGAAGGTCTTACTTTCGATTTAGCATATTGCAGTCCGCTGGTGCGCGCCAGAAAAACGGCTGAAATTCTGCTCGAAGGAACAGACACGCCTGTCATTTATGATGATCGCATCTGTGAAATGAATTTCGGAGAAGGGGAAGGCGTTCTTCTGAAAGATATCAGTATAAAACCGGACTTAAAGAATATTGATTACCTATTCAACGATCCCGAAAAATACCATGCCACAGAAGCGGGGGAAAGCTATGAAGCGCTGTTTTCCAGAGTAGAAGATTTTCTGGAGCAGGAAATCTATCCGAAGGAAATGCAGTATGACAGGATTCTAGTCTGCTGCCACGGCGGGATTATCCGGGCGTTTTTAGCCTTCTTGAAGAAGCTGGAGTTAAATCAGTTCTGGAACAACCACCAGCCGAATTGCAGTGTCAATATTATTGAGATTCAGAATCATTCCTTACATATATTGGAAGAGCATAAAATTTATTATGCCTTGCCGAAGGAAAAGGAGGGGGCAATCCTATAATGGCGACTTGGAATTCAAGGGGGCTCCGCGGATCTGCCTTAGAGGAGTTTATCAATCGGACAAATGAAAAGTATTTGGAGAACGGGCTTGCCTTAATTCAAAAGATTCCCACTCCGATTACCCCCATCAATATCGACAAAGAGACGAGGCATATTACTCTTGCTTACTTCGACCAGAAGAGTACCGTAGACTATATCGGGGCAGTGCAGGGGATTCCTGTCTGCTTTGATGCAAAAGAATGCCATGCAGATACTTTTCCTCTGGCAAATATCCATGAACATCAGGTAAAGTTCATGAAAGATTTTGAAAAACAGGGAGGGATTGCTTTCTTTCTGATTTTTTATACCCATCGGGATGAATTTTATTATCTGCGTTTTGCCCATCTCATGCGTTTTTGGGAGCGGGCAAAGGAAGGCGGACGCAAGAGCTTTCGTTATGAAGAATTGGAACCGGAATACTTTTTAGAAAGAAAAAACGGGCTTTTAGTGCCCTATTTAGATGGCATGCAGAAGGATTTGGCTGCAAGGGATTGACAATTTGCGGAATATCCAATATAATAAGCAAAGATTTTATTGTAGTAGCATGGTAGCACGCTAAAGTGCACGCCGAAAATACAAGGATTTTTAGTTACTGGAACGACTGATGGGAGTGAACGGTAACGATTTCTATTTCAATGATGGAGGATATGATGAAACACAAATTATTACATACACCGGAGGGAGTCCGGGATATCTACAATGAAGAATGTGAAAAAAAGCTGGTTCTGCAGGAGCGGCTTCATGATACATTAAAAGGCTTTGGATACCACAATATCCAGACGCCGACCTTCGAATTTTTCGATATTTTCGGAAAGGAAATCGGAACAACGCCTTCTAAGGAATTGTACAAATTTTTTGACAGACAGGGAAATACGCTGGTATTGCGGCCGGATATCACACCGTCCATAGCCCGTTCCGTAGCGAAGTATTTTACGGATGAGGATATGCCGATCCGTCTGAGCTACATCGGAAATACGTTTATCAATAACCACAGCTATCAGGGGCGTTTAAAGGAATGCACACAGCTTGGCGCAGAGTTGATCGGAGACAACACAGTAGATGCGGATGCGGAAATCATTTCCATGATAGTCAATTCTTTAAAAGCGTGCGGTCTAAAGGAATTCCAGATCAGTATCGGACATGCAGATATTCTGCGCGGCATGATGGAAGCGGCGGGACTCGATGAAGAACAAGAAGAGCGGATGCGGGAATTGATTGCGAACAAGAACTTTTTTGGCGTGGAGGAGGAAATCGAAGAGGCGGCAATTGACTGTCATTTGAAAGAATTGTTTGGTCTGCTTGGAAAAATTTACAATGAGGGCGGGGATTTTGCCGAGGCAAAAACACTGTCGCATAGTTATCCCCAAATTGCGGGGGCGTTGGAACGGTTAGAAGAGCTGGATAACGTGCTGAAAATCTATGGAGTGGATAAATACGTTTCTTATGAACTTGGTATGATAAGCAGCTACTCCTACTATACCGGAATCATTTTTGCCGGATATACCTTCGGGAGCGGAGAAATGATTGTCAAGGGCGGACGCTACGATAAATTGCTGCCGTATTTCGGAAAGGATGCGGCGTCAATTGGATTTGCATTTACGGTAGACCAGCTGATGATGGCTCTTTCCAGACAGAAAATCGAGATTCCGTTGGAAAATGATACAGAGCTGATCGTATATTCTGCAAATCACCAAAAGAGTGCGATTGGAATGGCAAAAATACTCAGAGGCGAAGGACGGCGTGTGGAGCTGATACGCCGGGATAAAACAAAAACGAAGGCTGACTACGAGGCATATCAGAAACGGAATAAACTTGCCTCATTGACATGGATGGAAGAGGAATAGAGATGGAAGAAATGAGATATTTAACCTTTGCGCTCGGCAAAGGCAGACTGGCGAAAAAGACACTGGAAATTTTCGAGAAAATCGGGATTACCTGTGAAGAGATGAAGGACAAGGATACCAGAAAACTTATATTTGTAAATGAAGATCTGAAATTAAAATTTTTCCTGTCAAAGGGACCTGATGTTCCCACCTATGTAGAATACGGTGCGGCGGATATCGGGATTGTCGGAAAGGACACGATCTTAGAAGAGGCGCGGAACATTTATGAGGTGCTGGATCTTGGCTTTGGAAAATGCAGGATGTGCATCTGCGGACCAAAAGAAGCGAAGGATTTCCTGCAGCATCATGAGCTGATCCGTGTGGCAACAAAGTATCCAAGGATTGCCAAAGACTATTTCTATAATAAAAAGCATCAGACCGTAGAAATTATCAAGCTGAACGGTTCTATCGAGCTGGCTCCGATTGTCGGGCTTTCCGAGGTCATCTGCGATATCGTAGAGACAGGTTCAACCTTACGTGAAAACGGACTTCAGGTTTTAGAAGAGGTCTGTCCATTGTCCGCACGAATGGTTGTCAATCAAGTCAGCATGAAAATGGAGAATGAGAGAATTACAAAGCTGATCACAGACTTAAAGCAAGTATTGCGGGAACAGTAAAGCGCACAAAATGGAGGAAAGTGTGAAAGAATTTGTGAATTCTTTCACAACTACCTGTTTGTGCCAAAAACGCACAGAATGGAGGAAAACATGAGAATCTTAAAGTTAACACCGGAAACGAAAGACAATATATTGGAAGACCTGCTGAAAAGAAGTCCGAACAGCTATGGTGAATTTGAAGGTAAGGTAAACGACATTATTGAAGAGGTTCGTGCGAAAAGGGATGAAGCGGTATTTTACTTCACAAAGAAATTTGACGGTGCGGATATTGATGCTTCAAATATTCTCGTTACTGAGGAAGAGATACAGGAAGCGTATGAATCGGTAGATGAGAAGCTTTTGGGCGTTATCCGCAAGGCTTTGGTCAATATCAGGGAATATCACGAAAAGCAGTGTCAGCGCAGTTGGTTCGACAGTAAGGACAACGGCGTCATATTGGGGCAGAAGGTTACACCTCTGCGCAGGGTCGGCGTGTATGTACCAGGCGGAAAAGCTGTTTATCCTTCTTCCGTTTTGATGAACGTCCTTCCTGCGAAGGTGGCAGGGGTAGATGAAATCATTATGACGACGCCGCCGGGAAAAGACGGTAAGGTCTTTCCGTCGACTCTGGTTGCCGCAAAGGAAGCCGGCGTAGATAAGATTTATAAAGCGGGCGGCGCACAGGCGATTGCGGCGCTTGCCTTTGGGACGGAGAGCGTCCCGAAGGTAGATAAAATCGTAGGTCCCGGGAATATCTATGTCGCGCTTGCAAAAAAAGCAGTATTCGGTTATGTCAGCATTGACTCGATTGCAGGACCAAGCGAGATTCTCGTCCTTGCAGACGAGAGCGCAAACCCAAGATTCGTAGCTGCTGATTTATTGTCTCAGGCAGAACATGACGAAATGGCTTCGGCAATTCTAATTACCACCAGCGAAGCGCTTGCCAAGGAGGTATCGAAAGAAGTCGAAGCATTCACGGCACAGTTATCCAGAAAAGAAATCATCCAGAAGTCACTGGACAACTATGGTTATATTCTGGTTGCGGATACAATGGCAGAAGCGGTTGATGCGGTCAATGAAATTGCATCGGAGCACATGGAGATTATGACGAAAAATCCATTTGAAATTATGACGAAAATCCGCAATGCAGGCGCAATCTTTGTGGGCGAATACAGCAGTGAGCCTTTGGGCGACTATTTTGCAGGACCGAATCACGTTCTGCCTACCAATGGAACCGCAAAATTCTTTTCTGCTTTAAGCGTGGACGATTTCATCAAAAAGTCCAGTATTATTTCGTACTCAAGAGAAGCATTAGAGCCGGTCTATAAGGACATTGTACAGTTCGCGGAGTGCGAAAAGCTGACGGCTCATGCCAATTCTATCCGGGTGAGGTTCGAGGATGAAGAAGCGTAAACGTAAGGCTGGCAGAAATAATAGGAAGCCGGTACAGGAAAAGCGTACGGATTTGGAAAGAAAGGATTTGGACATGGAAGGTAGCAGGATTGCGGAATATACAAGAAAAACAAAAGAAACGGATATCTCGTTGACTTTGGAGCTGGACGGAAACGGAAATGCCGATGTAGACACCGGAATCGGTTTTTTTGACCATATGCTAGAAGGCTTTGCAAGACATGGATTGTTCGACTTAAAGGCAAAGGTAAAAGGGGATCTGATTGTAGATTGCCACCATACCATTGAAGATACCGGAATTGTCCTCGGAAGCGCAATCAAAGAGGCTGTGGGTGACAAGAAGGGACTGAAACGCTTCGGAAGCTGCATACTTCCAATGGATGAGACATTGGTATTGTGCGCACTGGATTTATCCGGAAGACCGTATCTTTCCTTTGAGGCAGAGTTTACCACTGACCGGGTCGGATATATGGATACGGAAATGGTAAAAGAGTTCTTCTATGCCATTTCTTATAGCGCAGGCATGAATCTTCACATGAAGGTCTTGACCCCGGGCAATAATCATCATATGATAGAAGCGATGTTTAAAGCATTTGCAAAAGCGCTGGATGAGGCGACCCTCATTGACCCGCGCATTACAAGCATATTATCGACGAAAGGCAGTTTATAAGGTACGGATTATGGATCATAAGAATATCGTAGCAACAATTTATTTAAAGGACGGCGAAGCCGTAAAAGGATTACATAACTTTGAGCCGGCAGGTGACTTGTTTACCTTAGCCTCCCTCTATAATGACAGCGGCATTGACAAAATCCTGATTTTTGATTTGTCGACCAGTGATGAAGAGCATGAGAAAAACATACATACCATCAAGGAGATTAACCGAAATGTTGAGATTCCGGTCTGCGGCGGCGGAAACATCAACCGGCTGGAAGATATTAAGAAGCTGCTTTATGCCGGCTGTAAGCAGGTCATGTTAAACGGCTCTAAGCTTGCCAGCTTTTCTCTTGCAAAGGAGGGCGGCGCCCGATTTGGAAAAGAGCACATCAATGTCTCCATCAAAAACGTGGATTTTGTGTTCAAACATCAGTCGGAAATGCTCGATTATTTCCATGAAATGCTTCTGATGGATTCTGATATGGTGGATGCAGTTGAAAATGTGACAGATTTACCGTTCGTCGTTCAGTATGATGTGTATGAGCATGACAAAATCTGCGATATTCTCAAACAGGACTGTGTCCGCGGAGTGGCAGGCGCTTTCATCAATGACCCGGAAGCGGACATTATGAAAATAAAGGCAGAATTTTCAAAGGACGGATTAACGATGGATCACTTTGAACCGGCCGTGAAATGGGAAGCGCTCAAGAAAAACAGTGACGACATGGTTCCGGTGATTGTGCAGGATTACCGCACCGATGAAGTGCTGATGCTTGCTTATATGACAAAGGAAGCTTTTGACGCGACCATCAGCAGCGGCAAGATGACTTATTACAGCAGAAGCCGTGGTGAATTGTGGGTAAAGGGCGAGACTTCCGGGCATATTCAGTATGTGAAATCCTTAACGGCAGACTGCGATTACGATACGATTCTCGCCAAGGTATCACAGGTGGGCGTAGCGTGCCATACCGGAAAGCCTTCCTGCTTTTTCAATGAGATTGTGAAAAAGGACTATGTAGAGAAGAATCCGCGTAAGGTGTTTGAGGATGTATACGGTATTATTTCAGACCGGAAGAAGAATCCGAAGGATGGTTCCTATACCAATTATCTCTTTGAAAAGGGAATTGATAAGATTTTAAAGAAGGTCGGGGAAGAGGCGACCGAGATTGTAATTGCGGCGAAGAATCCTGATGCGGAGGAGATTAAGTATGAGATTTCTGATTTCCTGTACCATGTGATGGTGCTGATGGTGGAAAAGGGCGTGACGTGGGAGGATATTACGCAGGAGCTGGCGCAGAGGTAGGGCGGGCGATTACGAATTCCTTTATGAAGTCTAATATCAAATTTCAAAGCTGTAGTTGTGGAAGTTAATATCTATATTTTGTTACTTTTTTGATAGGGAGGGAAGTATGCCTCATATTATAGTGAAATTATGGCCCGGAAGAACAGAAGAAATGAAGCAGACCTTAGCCGATAAATTAGCCGCAGATACTGCAGAGATTCTGGCAGTTGATATGGATGACATATCTATTTCTATGGAAGAGGTTGCACAGACAGACTGGACTGAAAACGTATATCAGAAGGAGATTCTTGAGAAGAAGGAGAATCTCTATAAAAAGCCGGGGTATTGAACATCATGTTGGTTTTTTGAGAGGTGGATATTTTATGGTTGACTTGAAGGAAAAAATCATAGAGCTGACGAAACACTTAAACAGTGAGAAAATCATAGAATTATCTAAAATTCACACAAAATCCCAGGCTTAGGGATTTCCTGCTATCTACCGGTGACAGTGTTATTGTGGAGGCAAGTCCGTATGACGGCATATGGGGAATTAAGATGGGGCAGACGAATGAATATGTTCGGAATCCATTGGAATGGAAAGGCCAGAATTTGCTGGGTTTTGCGTTAATGGAGGTTCGAGATGAGATTCGTCGTGTCTGGAAGAATGCAGATATATGTGAACCTGTTGAGGATTAAAAGTGCTGCCGCACCATTTCAATTGATTGGTGTGACAGCATTTCTTTTTCTCTAATCGTATTTGGTATATCTTTCAACAATGTAATCATTTTTGCCTCTTTTTATACATGGATATTTCTCTGTCCGCATAAAATATAGCAGACAAGAAGAAGGATGTGTTACTATGACTGATGAATATGTAGAACAGAGACGGCGTTATGTGCAGGAGATACGGAACTCTTTTTCTGATATGGATACGACGAAGCAGAAAAAAGGCAGTGGATTATTTATGGGTTCAGAATGGGAACGTGAAGAAGAACCAGAAATGGTAGGCAGTTCTGCAATCTGGAAGGTAAAGCTGATTCTTTCCATCATGCTGTTTGCCGCTTTCGTGCTCTGTGACCGGACCGGAACAAAGCTGTTTTCTATGGAGACCAATACCATTGTGGAAAAAATCAGCCAGAATCAAAAGCTGCCCGAAAAAGTAGAGGAAACATTAAAATATGTATTTCCGCAGAGGTTTCAGCAGACACCGGAATGAATGTAACAGTTCAGCCTTCGGCCTCGCTGTTACAGAATCCGCCCCATTCCAAGTTTGCCAAGGGCAAAGGGGCGGATTCTCAGGCTATTTAACTTTATTGGCTGTCAACTGCGCAGCAGGTGCGCAGTTGCAGGCTGAAATGTTACGAATGAATTGCATATTTCAAAAGAAACATCTTTTATGCATTGGGGATTTATGGTACAATCACTTAAGTGAAATATGAATTGTAAGAGGTGCGGAACTATAGCCAGTATGCACGAGTGATTGGAAGGTGAATCTTTATCATGGCATTATTACAAGAAAGAATATATTCAATTGACGATATTTACAATTTACCAGACGGGCAGAGGGCGGAATTGATTGATGGACAGTTATATATGATGGCTCCGCCTGGTACAAAGCATCAGGAAATTGTTCATTTCCTTGACAGAACAATCGGAAATTATATTCACGGTAAGGGTGGCGGCTGTAAAATATATCCATCCCCATTTGCGGTTTTTCTCAACAAGGATAGCAAAAATTATGTGGAACCTGATATATCTGTTATTTGTGATAAAAATAAAATTGATGACAAGGGCTGCAATGGTGCACCCGATTGGGTAATTGAGGTTGTGTCACCATCTAGTCGGCATATGGACTATATGACGAAATTATTTAAGTACCGTATGGCAGGTGTAAGGGAATATTGGATTGTAGATCAGAATATAAACAGAATTATGGTATATAATTTTGAAAATGATTCTTTGATGGAACATTCTTTTTCGGATACCGTGAAAGCTGGAATTTATGAAGACTTTGAAATTGATTTTTCTGAAGTTATGAATTGTTAAGAAATGGCTTACATGAGTTGTTTGAACAGTTTCTTGGCAGAAATCAAACCTATGAGCCCAAATCGGCTGTAAAACGCACAGAATCGAGGAAATTATGAATCAATTAGCGCTATCGGATGAAATTTTAATGACCATTGATAAGCCGGCAAGATACAT
>Ga0137307_102506_pt1 | contig 12610 bp, 15 predicted proteins | sample NAcewD2O_March_2_FD_97180 | JGI IMG/M metagenome (GOLD analysis project Ga0137307, IMG submission 97180) | Mouse cecal microbial communities from Vienna, Austria - N-Acetylglucosamine amended D2O_March | ecosystem: Host-associated > Mammals > Digestive system > Large intestine > Cecum | place...
GCACTGTAGGGAAACTTACCGTCATGAAATTCTGCAGATTTAAAACCACTTTGTCCCTGCTGCATGTTCCGGCACATCTCCCCTCTGGTTCTTTCACCAGTTCGACTTTCTTTAACGTTCCTCCTGTTATTTCTCCTGCCACAGACAGCATCATCTGCCTGAAAAACGCGGATTCAAAGATGTTTTCATTTTCCAGTTTTTCCGTCTCTGTCCGCACCAGTTCCCGGTATTCCCTGTTTCGTTCCATAGTCCTCCTTTACGCTGCCATTTCCAGATACGGAAGAAGATACGTTTTTAAAATTTCATCCCGATCTTCCGGATAAGGAGATGCTTTGCTTACGACCGTATGGTACGACGCGCTCAAAACATCGCCAGTGGCCAGATAACTCCATACCCAGTTTTCCAGTTCCCGGTATCCGCATACACCTCCCTGCACCTGTTTGCGCATCAGATGCTGATGAATCTTTGTAACCGCATTTGCCATCTCATGGACCACTTTGTAGTCCTTGCAGCCTGTCCGCTCCATCGCCCGTTTTGCCATATCCTGCGGGGTCATGCCTTTCCGGTGCTGGATCAGGTTCATGCGTGACAACACAGACTCATTGAACATCTGGCACCCGATATAATCTAAATTGGTCGTCAAAATAACTACTGTATCCGGGTGGCGCTCGATGATCTCCCCATTTAGCAGGTCCGTCTTTGCGCAGTCATCAAACAAAGCGTTCAACCGGGTTAAGGTTCCCGGTTTTTCGATCATGGACACTTCCTGGATCTCAATGACGGCAGGCATCCTGCACGCCTGGATGATCGTGGATTCCTTCTTAATAAAGTCCTTCTCGCCCTTCGCCCTGTTATAGCCTCTCTGGTAAATCTCTTCCAAGATTTTCCGGAAAGCTTCCTCCTGCTCCATTCCCGCCGGATAATTTCCGGTAAGCCCCGCAATGGCTGAGGCTGGGTCCATCAAAAGGTCTTCCATGGTCGGCCATTCCTCTTTGGGAAGGGTACAGCTGTCAATATTGGGAAGAATGGACACCATCAGGCTGGTCTCTTCCGTATTTGGCCCGCAGGTAAATACAAAATGCGGATATCCAAGAGCCTGCGCGATCATTTTGGAATCGGTGGTCTTCCCGGCTCCGGATTCCCCGGCTAGCATAAAGAAGCGTGCCGGTGTATTGGTGATCATGGAAAGGATCTCCTGTGTCTCTACATTGACCCGGTAAGATTCCGGAAGATTGGGAACCATACGGGCATATTCTGCCGGATACTTCCTGCCCTGGTTATATTTTTTCTTCATCTCCCCAAGTGAACTTTCCCGCATGACCGGCCGCAGGGATAAGAGCTTAAATTCTCCATAATCAACCGTGTTCGGGCTGTAGACACCGATACTCAAAAGATTCGCGGTAACAAATTCCAGACTTTCCGGCTGGTCGCCTGAGAAGGGAATTGCCCGCTCCCCTATGGTCCCGCCTGATTCCAGCCTGCGGTACAGATTATCACAGCATATAAATGCACAGCCAAGTAACTCTTCATCCTCTAATATTTTATGCCCTGCCAGGTGTTCATGGATGTCAAAAAAACTGGAAGTAAACTCCGTATCGTTTAAGCCGTCACTCCCATTGATGCTCAGATAGGCAAAAAGCGCCATATATTCCTCCCCATCGCTGCCTGACTCCGATACAGGAAGCAATGGCTCCGGCTGGTGCTCGTTCCACCGAAACCCTTTGATCTTTCCATTCCTTTGATTATAGATCAGGGCATATTTTTCATCCTGCTTCTGATATTCCAGACAATAAAAGTTCACTTCCCCGTTACTGTCCTGATGGCCGGCAGCGCCAGGTGCCGCTCCATCCATCAAACGGATTAGCGAAAGGATCGCCCGAAGCGTCGGCGGATGTAAGGTTGCTGACTTGGCCCTCATCGTATTGTACCTGGAGCAGTCCTCTCCATTTGTGCTGGCTCTTCTCCTGTTACACTGATGGAGAAGCGAGGCAAAAGGTTCTGGTATCTCCTGCTTAAATACCCATGTTTCATAAAGATTTGACATAAAAATCATCCTCCTTCTTTTATTTGGCCTCAATCCGGCCTGCATTTCTTCACAATAGTGACCATATTCTTCTGTAAATCGATGAATGCACTTTCTTTGACGCTCCTTTCTTTCGTTTCTAACATGCTCACGATTAACATCTCCTTCCTCTTTGTGAATCCAACATGTTTTTGCGCACAAAAAAGACACTGACTATCCATTCTATAATCAGTGCCGTTCTATGCTTGTATCATCTGTTGACAGATTCCTGCCCAAATTTTACTTCCGGCCCTTGCCGGAACCAAAGGTATGATTCTGTTGTATAAACAGAAAAAATATCTTCTCTGTTATTATAATCTCATATATTGTGTTTGTCAATCATCCGCATACAACATATTGTGTTTTATATTAAAAACTATTTTTAGCTTCTCTATCAGACAGCTTTTTATTAATTGTTCATATAACTTATCACTAATATGCCGTCCAGTTATTTTTAGAATTCTTATGCCATTCATGACTTCTTCCCGGGACAACAATTTTTCTTTATTCGCTACCAGAAGGACACCAATCGTTCCCATAATCCGAATCCCCATCTGCATCGCAACCTGACGTCCTTTCATCTCATCAACAAGAAGCAACGATGTATGGATAAAATCCGATAATACAATAGCCTCACTTTCTCCTTCATCTAATCCGTTTGAACGTCGAAATAAATTTACTGCACTTACATTGATAACCTCGACTTCTTTTATAAATTTGCATTCCCGTATCTGTCTGCTTTCCTCTGGAAACCTTGAATTCGAAACAAGTACTTTAAAAACAGCGATTGGAATCTGAACTTCTCCAAAAAAGCAGATTCAGCAGATCTAACCGTCCAATCTTCATCAAGGAGATAAGAGGTGTTGTATCTGAGATAACAATCATTCTTGATTCCCTTTTAGCTTCTCCCAGTTTTCCACTTCCGCCTCGATTTCTGATATATCCATAGAAAGATAGGGCAGCCCTATACGGTCATACAATTCAATTAGATCATATTTGGGAATACCCAAGATTTCAGCGGCTTTTCCATGGGAAATTGTTCTATCATTGATATAGGGATAGAGTAAAAGCGCATTTCTTTCCAGTTCAGCATCTGCATTTCTTGGACGGAGATACATAACCATTCCCTCTGGTACTTTTATATGAACATCTGCAAAAGTCATCAAATCACTCCTTTAAGCCTGCCCTCTTTGAGCTGTTTTCAGTTTATTGGCTTTAGATGGAATACATGACGATCCATTTATAATCAGTGCCCCTCTGTGTTTATGCTGTTTTTTGACAGATTCCTATCTCGATTTTTCTTCCAACCCTTACCGAAATCAAATGGATGATTCTATCATATAAGCAGAAAAAATAATAACTTTTATTTGTTACCTGCTTAGACTAATTGGATAACCTCATCTTCAAGTTTCCTCAATTCATCGAGTGATAATGCCGGTACACAATCCGAAATTTCATCTAGCGACATTTTTCCTTTTTTAATCAATCTTTTTGCTGTTTCCCTCGCCTCTCTAAGTGTAACATTATCATCAATATCCTTTGCGTAAGCTTTCAAAATCTGCTCTTCGTCAAATAGTGTCATCATAATATCCACAACCTCCTGTTCCTTACTTTCCAGATACTCTTTCAACACATTTCTGCCTTTACAAATACGGATTGTTTCTGTTACTGCCTGTTTGGTACTTCCATATAATCTTCTTTGCTCATTATACACTTTAGAGAAAATTATATACTGCCCGATAATATTGTTCACATTCTCCTGATATAAAATTTTCACTTCCGCATCAATAGAGATTTTTCCTCCATCGAAAAAAGCCTTTGACAATGATATCGTATCTGGAACACTTTTCCTATCACCTGTATATATCACATATAATTCTGGTTTAGGCATATTCACTTTTTTGCTTCCATACAAGTTTTGATTGGTACGCTTAAAATAATCGTGATAAGTCTGTATCAGATACATTAGTGCACGAATGATAATATTAAATGTCCACATGGACTGGCTTTCGACCAATACCATCAAACGATTTTCAACTGAAAAACCCAAATCATTATAGTCCGCATCAATCATGACATGCTTCAATGTGACATCAGCAATCTCATCTTCTGTCACATTGCGGTCTTCTGGATGAAGTGCCTTATATAATTGAAGCAGATACTTTTTATCCTGAAATAAATTTGTAAATACACTGTCCTTTATCTTACGCTTTGGCTTACTCTCTGCCATTATACCACCCCGTTTCTGGGAAACTGACAAAAAATTATTTCTGCCATATCTCTATTATACAGAAAGATACTTGTGTTTACAATAAAATTCACATCAAAGTTTTTCCTCCATTCCCCACAACCTGCGGGGAATGGAATCCTAATAGGAAACTACGCCGACTTTTTATACAATTCCTGTTTCGATTTGTAAATCTGCCTCAGACGCTTAGCAAAATTTGTATTGCGTTTTGCCATCTTGTTATTATGGATGGCCTTTGCAATCGCCTGCTTACTTCCGACTAAAATGACTTTCTGGGTAGCACGGGTAATCCCGGTATACAGGATATTTCTCTGTAGCATACGCCAAAAGCATCCTAACAGGGGCATGATCACTACCGGGCACTCGTTCCCCTGGCTTTTATGGACACTCATTGCATAGCCAAGGGTCAGCGGCCAGTAATCATCATCCGCAAACTCCACCACACGGTCATCCCCGAAGTCAACCTGCATGACCATCTTTCCATTCTTCCGGTAGATACCCAGAACATCTCCTAAGTCACCATTGGAGATATCATCCTTATTCTCAGTCTGCATAACAACAGCCCCTGCGCGGAAGAGTTTGTTTCCATTTTTTATTTCTGCCAGGCCTCTCCGTTTTGGATTGACCATTTCCCGCAGGCTTTCATTCAAAGCGTCAGAACCGGCGGCCGTGTTTTTCCGAAATGGGGAAAGCACCTGGATATTTTCTGTCCGTTTTCCGTTCTCACGCCAGTACTTTTCATAGATTTCCTGGATAATTTCAGCCGCATCCTCCGGTTTGGATGCCGTCCGGAACTGAAAATTTTCATCGTATACGAGCTGGGTCTGGTTCCGGTTGATACGTCTGGCATTTTCCACAATCGTACTGCCTTCCTCCTGGCGGAAACAGGCATCTAAAACGGTCACCGGAATCACGCCGGATTCAATCATTTCCTTAAATACATTGCCGGGGCCAACGCTTCCCAACTGGTCTTTATCCCCGATCATGATCAGGGTAGCGTCCTGCCTGATACAGTAGAAAAACCGCTGCGCTAAGTACATGTCGCACATACCGAACTCATCCGCAATGATCAGGTCATCCGGCAGCCTGTCCGGCTGGTTCCAGCCATCTTCCCCGTCAGCGCCTGTCATGCCCACCGCTTTTTGGATGGTCAACGCCGGAAAGCCTGTTTTTTCATACATACGCCGCCTTGCCCTTCCAGTAGGCGCGCACAGCATGATCATGGAATCCGGATCTAACAGTTCCTGAATCTTTAAGATGATCCGGATCAATGTCGTTTTTCCGGTTCCGGGGCCGCCTGTAATGATCGATACCGGATACGCAAATGCCTGAAATACCGCCTGTTCCTGTGTTTTACTAAGAGTGATCTCTTCCTCTTTTAAAACCTGTTTTAAAAACGTCAGGATATTCCCTTTCTCCCGTTCCTGGGACATCAGGCGTATCAGATCGCCTGCAGCGTCTAACTCCGCTTCAAATGCCTTCCTGTTATAAATGCCGCCTCCATTTCCAACGAGAGTCTGGTCTTTCTGGATCATTTCATTTCCCGCGTCCTTGATCGCGCAGTCAGAAACACTCCACTTCTTCTTTTTATTGTTTAAGAGACTCCCGGCCTTTTCTACAATATCCTCACTGGTTAAAAATAAATGCCCGTCTTTCTCTGCTTTTTCCAGTACATGCGCTATTGCGGCCTTGATGCGCATGGGGTCGTCCGGCTGAAAGTTTTTGACCTTCATGGCAATGGGGTCAACCGTTAAAAAACCAAACCCTTTAACCTCACAGAGCCGGAAAGGATTTTCATGGATGATGTGATAGGCTCCATCTCCAAAATGCTCCTGGATCTTTTCCATCTTCTTCGTGGTCACGCCAAAAGGCGCCAGATAGATCATCAGTTCCCGCATGTCCTTGCTCTTATGGTATCCGTCTAAAATCTCTTCTAACTTTGTCTCCGAGATTCCGGAAATATCCAGCAGCTGTTCCGGTGTATGGTCTAACACATAAAGCGAGCGCTTTCCAAATTTCTCTACGATACGGCGGGCAGTCACAGGCCCGATCCCTTTGATCATATCGGATGAAAGATAGGCTTCAATCCCCGCCGCTGTTTCCGGGACATCCACATGAAAATAAGAAACATCCAACTGCAGGCCGTATTTTCCCTTTTTCCATGTACCGTCTAACTCCACCTCCAGGTTTTTCCCCACTGGAAGTTCAATTCCATATGCCTGGAAGATTCCCGGAGCATTCCCGTTCTGCCGGGCAATTTCAACAGGCAGTTCTTCCTTCGTATAATAGGACGCCACCGTATAGCCGTTCCCCGGATTATAAAAAGTCCGGTCCATAAATTTACAGTGTATCATTGTCTGTACTCCTTTCCCCAGGACAGCCATAGAAATTTTCCTCTCTTGACTGTGCGGATACGGTCTTTCCGAAGTTCTTTTTCCAGAACCTTCATTTCCCTGCCCGGGAAAGACTTGAGTGCGCCGATTCTTCTGTATCCCTTCTCTTCACAGACGGTGCAGATTCCTTCCGGGCTGATGGTAAAACTCCATCTGTCTTCCTTTTCCAATTTTTTCATGAGACGGAAAATCCGCTCACGCCCATCCAGCTGATACCACATCAGGGCGGCACAGGAAGAAGCGTTCATCTCCCGGCCTTTTTTCAATGTGTTCTTAGGTGGTTCTACTCCCGTCTGCTTGTTCTTTTTTGATACGGGTTGTGTCTTTGAAACCTTTTGACCGTCTGCCGCGCTTTGGCCGGATACGTTCCCTCTTGAATTGCAATTTTCGCTTTCCTTGTACAATTCTTCATAAATCCGTTTTTTCTCCTTTTGTTTCTTCTTTTGCGCTTTTTTCATGATCGTCCTCACGATCAGAATCGGGATCAGAAAACCTAATGTCTGGACGGTGATGGCAAGAAAAAAAGGCCACAAAAAAGGCGATAGTATCATTCCAACTACGCCTGCTAAGATCAACATTTCTTTATTTTTACTCATCCACTGTTTTGCGTCTTCCAGCATATTTCTCTCTCTTTCTTCCAGGGAAAAATTTCCCCCTGGAGTTTTTAATCAAACCTGTAATTGTCCTCCATGTTTTCAAACTCTTCGTCTACCTGCCGGTTCGAGGATCTGCTGCCTCTGGAAGAGTTATTGTTATTCCGGCTGCCTCTTCCGGATGAAGAACCCGAACTTCTGCCGGAACGCCTGGAACCGCCTCTGGAAGAACGGGAATTCCCAGAGTTTCCCCTGTTCTTAGATGACCTGTTTCCGCCGCCAGAGCTTCTGCCGCTGCCATCTCCTCCATCGTCATCCTCATTTCCCTGCGCATTCTTGCTTTCCGCAAATTCGATGTCATTGAGTTTTAAGCATACGCCGTATACTTTCTCACCATCCTTATTCGTGTAATTGTCGTTTTCCAAACGTCCCGTTACGATAATCTTGATTCCCTGAAACAGATAGTCCTCCACAAATTCCGCCAGACGGCCAAAAGCCGTACATGGGAAATAATCCGCTTCTTCACCGTATCTTCGGTTAACAGCAAGCCGGAAATTCGCTATTGCCATCTCTTGACCTTTGTCATTTTCAACATACTTTACCTGCGGGTCTCTGACCAAACGTCCCATCATCGTTGCCTGATTCATACATTCTCCTCCTTAATCCATGCAGCGCCCTATCATATCCGTTTGAGGGCATGTCATCGGAAGGCATTTTAAAAAAGCTTTTCATCTGCCTTCCCTCTCGCATAAAAAAAGCACTTAGAACTTCTCTTTCTAAATGCCGCCTCTTTTGCTCTTCAACTTATGAGCCTGCTCCTTTATCCGTTTCCTCCTTCCTGCTTCATATCAGGGCACCTCCTTTTTTGCCCTTCTAAATAATAAAACTGATATTTGTATCTGCCCATCTCACCATATGGCCTCCACAAAAAACATGTAAATCGAGAACCTTTTTAAAAAACAAAAAAGGCACTTAGAAAAATTCATTCTAAATGCCTTCAGCCTTTATTTCTTGTGAAAGACAGGAATCCATTGACCCCTTATAGTTTTCTTCCGGTACGATCCGAAACCAAAATATGCTACCCATCTTTTAAGATGAATACAAACACAAATTTCATTTCTCATATTAACACTATATATAATATTAGTCAACCATATTTTTCCTATATACAGGGTTGTTTCACGAATTTCAAGCGAGATTACATGACTAAATTCTAATCTCCACTTCATATCCTTAGATTTCTGTAAATGGGTTTCATATCCACCATTATACTTGTTGTTTCTAAAAAAGCGTAGAATCCCCTAAATCAACGAATTGTTTTTTAACAATCATTCATAACTCTTAATAAAAACTCTCAATTCCATTAAATACATTTTTTCTATCAATGTATGGTCATCACAGAATTCACCCATCATTTCTGTCATAACTTTCGCACTTTCTCCTCTCAGCATGGCAATCTGTAAGATGTCATAGCTGAATTTCCGAATTAGTTCCAGATTGTTTTTGCTCGCATCTCGAATCTGGTACAGTTTTCATATATTCAAACAAAGGCTTTATGCAGAAAAGCTTGTCAGCACATGTTAATATCTACCCCGAGTTTTTCAAACGGTGCTCTTTGTCCTTCTGAGATTCTGGAAATCATTATCTCCTTCTCTACTACAAGAAAAAATATGAGCATATTACAAAACGAAGAGGGAAAAAAGGCTATCATTGCCATCGAAAGGATGATGCTTACCGCAATCTACCATATGCTCTCGAACGGTGAGATTTGGAATCCCTGCGATCTTTATAAGCTGGATATGCCACAGGTGATGCAGAAGAAGCAAAAAGAGAAACCAATCAAACTGGCTCTGAAGCTCCTAACATCAGAAGGCATTATTTCCTCAACTAATTCCTCATTAATGGTTAGTTGATAATCATCTGAACTCAAAATATTTGTTCTTGGTCTTTGCGAATATAGCAAGGTCTGTTAAGGTTTGCCTTTTTACGAATCGAAATTTTATTTTTCGACCTACACACCTGTATTATTCTCTTTTCATTTTGAAAAACTCATAACCCAAAATCCTGAAATTTTTTATACATATGTCTCAAAAACTTTGATTTTCAAACCTTATAGTTATTCTTGTATACAATATTATTTTATACACGAAAATCCGTCAAACCTTTTATTTTACTGAAATAAATTGACATGTGTATAATTTTTCTGGGAGATAAGGTAATATTAGGAAGCAAATGTCTTGTTAATCTTCCTCTTCTTTTTTCACAGACTGAATTGTGTCTTCATCAAGGCAACCAATTGGATATTCTCTAATGTAGCCGGTTATGAAAAAAACTTCTCCGCATTCTTCACATACGATTTCATTGTCTTCATTCGCTTCATATACTATTTCTGTTCCCATTCCCCGATCATCATAAGAATAACGATTTGCAACATCCTCATCAAGCAAATCAATACTTTGTACATGTCCACAATATGGACAACCAATACTTTGTATCATTTCCATTGTCAATTCCTCCCAAATTTTATTTAAACATTCTGATTATTCAATTTTATCCCCCATATACACTAAGCTTTTTATACACACGACTTTTTTATTTCTTACCTATTTTTATGTATAATTTTACTCTTATTATATGTGCATTATAATATAATGTCAATACTTTTTAGATATAAGCAGAAGTTTAGCTTTATGGTTTTTGTTTTATTTATATTTATGCATTTTACTTTTTGTGTCAGCAAGTACTTTCTTTTACTATAACCAGCCTTTCTTTTTTAGAAAATCTTGCGTAAAAACGCAAAAGAATCCTCGTCGGCTTGTTTTTTCCTTTATGAAGTTTCTTTTCCACTATCCACTTTCTTCATACAGCAGGATACAATAATTCTCTATCAGCAGGTCATCCCGAAATATTCTCGTTACACTTTTCCTAGTCATCCCACTTTCTTCAAACCCCTGTATTCTTCGGTATAGATATAGTTCCCTTATAAAATGCGATCAGTGTCAGCAGAAAAATGACTTCCATTCCCGCATGACAATAACAGTGTTTTGCATGGTAATACGTCTTTAGCTGGTGGAATGCATTCTCTTCAATATCCCACCGTTTATGCATCATTTCCCATAAAGTTTCATATGGGATCACCTCGTTGGTTGTCACCAGCCACATCCAGTTCTCTTCCTCTGTCCCATCTTTTCTCCGTGTGTGTTCACAGAACCTCACGACTCTTAAAGGAACGTTTACTCCTTCCATTTCAAATCCACTGATATCCCATGCTTCAATCCTCTTTTTCCCACGCCTGAAATCTTTCTTTTTGCCCTCCCCTTTCTCAAACAGCTTCTGGGCATCCTTATAGATCAATCGTCTTTCATCCTTTAATCGCACGACTGCATCCATATGGCAATCCAGGATTACGTTAAGGAATGTGGCATTCAGATACAACGCGTCTGTCACTATCACATCTGCAAAATGATGGAATTTTTTATACATGTTCTTTATCAGCCTTTTCTCCTCCGTCCGGTGGGATAAGCATCTCCTGACCTAAGATCACATGCGGGTTGCTGCCTATGGTTGCACACACGACGGAACGGTGGAAATATTCCGTTTGTCCCGCCTTGTTTTTTCTCGTCAAGCAGCCCCGGCAGGATTTCTTTGTGCTGCTAAACAACTCTACTCCATCAATGGCTACTGTCATATATCCGCCGATTGTACCGGAACGGAACACAGCATTTTTATAGGTCTTCTCAACTACAGAATCGAATATGCCTTCCACTTCACCTACTGCAAGTGAGGCAAGCATGTCACGGACAGCATCTACCTTCGGGATCTTTCCCCGGACGAAGTTGCAAAAACGTCTCCCCATGCTTTCAGGAGCACTGAAAAAAGTATGGAAACTTTCGTATTGCAAAAGCAGCACCATCAGAACTGGCATGATAAGGTTAAAGAATGGAATCCCTTTTCTTTTTCTTGTGTCGGTCATTCCCTTGATTTTTTGAGGAATCTGGTATACACTAATAGCATAAATTAGTAGTTTTTTTAACTCTAATTTTTCATTTATGGCACCTTCTTTCGTATGTATTTTGTCCTAAAATAATTATACAACAAAAGGTGCCATTTTTGTATATTCACACACAATAAAAAAGAATTTCTTTCAAAATCTATCAATTTCAGGAAAGCCTTTGTTTCTTGACTTTTTAATCATCCCAAAAATAAAAGCTAAATCTCTGAGATATAAGCAGAGTTGTTTCATCTTCAAAATTTCTGACTTTCCCTACTTGTTTTTTATCCATGAAACAACCCTGCTATCTATGTCTGTTTCTAAATCTGTGCCACATTACTGTCTCACATTATAGCTCTTTTCAGTAAACTTTTTATGTACGGCCACATCCAAAGCTATATCCGATACCATATACGTTTTGGATATAAAACGATTTTTCCTGACCTTTCTCCAACTTAAGGCGGATTCGGTGGATATGTGCCATGACGCTTGCGTCATCGAGCAGATATTCCTCATGCCAGACGGCCTCATATAGTTCCTTATATGGGACAGCACGTCCATTCTGGGAAGCAAGATAATACACGATATCAAATTCCATGCGTGTCAGTAGAATTTCTTTTTCCTTAAGGAATGCCTGCCTTGTATCAGGTATAAGTTTCAATTCCTGATACTCCCATACCTCCTGACGCTTTTGCGCCCGTTCCTGCAGACGGATCAAAGCCTCCGCTTCCGCCACCATTTCTTCTATAGACTGGATACTGGAAAGATATCCATCCGCGCCGCTTTTCACTGCGCGCACTGATTCTTCTTTTCTCGTCTTTTCCATCTGGGCTCCAGATATAAACAGGATCGGGGCATACTGTTTCTTCCTTACGCTATGAATCCACTCCGCGCTCCTTTCTGTAAAACGGAGCATTTCAATGACAGAAAGCCCTACCCTGTAACACGCCGGAAATGAATCCTTGTCTTTGTCCCTGATTCTATGATACAAAATATCATGTTGCCCGGCCAGGCAGAAACAAAATTTCTCATACAGATCCCGACGGTATGACAGAAATAGTATTTTCCGAGTCACAGCAATATTTTCTTTCCCCATTTCATCTAAGTTCATATAATGCCTCCCCTAATCTGAGTTTTCATAAAATCAGCCCGGATTGCGGGGGTGACCTGATGCCATATTTACATTTCTTTCGAGTGGAAGTATGAGACCCTTGTTTATGATGATGCCCGGTTGTTTTTGAGAAGAAGCCGATTATGGATTCCATGTGGTGTATCAGACCACATTCCATACCATATTGTTCTTTATAAAAAGCTGCTATTTTT
>Ga0137307_102510_pt1 | contig 12597 bp, 10 predicted proteins | sample NAcewD2O_March_2_FD_97180 | JGI IMG/M metagenome (GOLD analysis project Ga0137307, IMG submission 97180) | Mouse cecal microbial communities from Vienna, Austria - N-Acetylglucosamine amended D2O_March | ecosystem: Host-associated > Mammals > Digestive system > Large intestine > Cecum | place...
CGGCGTTTTATCGGGTTGGGCTATTCAATTATAGCTTAGCAGCTCGTAGGGGAATCGAACCCCTGTTTCCGCCGTGAGAGGGCGGCGTCTTGACCGCTTGACCAACGAGCCATACTTTGACTTTGACTTTGTTCTTCAAAACTCAACAAATTCATTATACATATTACAGGTTGGAAAGTCAAGAACAATTTTTATTTTTTTACATAATTGTCCATGGAATCCATATCTCCCCTTTCAGGGCTCCCGGTTAATTTCCCAGGAGTCCTTTTACAATCAGAAACAGGATCAGCACAGGCAGGATAAACGTCAGATAAGGACGAATCCACCGGGGCAGCTTAAGACCGTTACCGGTATTGGTTTCTTTTCTGTAATTTTCAAAGCCCCAGCCGAACCGTGTCACGCAGAACAGAAGATAGCAGAGGGAACCGATGGGCAGTATCAGGTTGCTTACCAGAAAATCTTCCAGATCCAGAACCGTGCTGCCTGCGCCGAGAGGCTGAAAATCAGACCACAGATTATAGCCGAATACACAGGGCAGAGACAGAAGGATAATTGCCCCCAGATTAATCAGGCAGGACTTCTTTCTGCTCCAGTGAAATAAATCCATACCGCAGGAAATGATATTTTCAAATACAGCCAGTATGGTGGAGAAGGCCGCAAACGTCATAAAGATGAAAAACAGCGTACCCCAGACGCGTCCGCCGGCCATTCCGTTAAATACATTGGGCAGCGTGACAAAAATCAGGCGCGGTCCCATATCCGGGCTGATGCCGAAAGAAAAGCAGGCGGGGAAAATAATCAGACCGGAAACAAGAGCCACAAAGGTGTCCAGAAGGGCGATATTTACCGATTCGCTCAGGAGCCGGTGGCTTTTATCAATGTAGCTGCCGAATATTCCCATGGCGCCGATTCCAAGGCTCAGGGTGAAAAACGCCTGATTCATGGCTGCGGTAACCGTTTCCCAGATGCCCACTTCCTGCATTCTCTGAAAATCAGGAAGCAGATAAAATTTCAGCCCTTCCAGACCATTTTCCAACGTACAGCTATGGACTGCCAGAAGAACAATAATGGCAAGCAGCATACTCATCATAACCTTGGTAATCTTTTCCACACCTTTCTGCAGGCCCATGGAACAGATGAATATTCCTGCGGCCACAATGATTACCATGGCAGAACCCAGAATCTGCGGGCTTAAAAGCATATCCTGAAACATCTGTCCTACCTGTCCGGCGTCTTTTCCCTGAAATTTTCCGGTGAGCATCTGGTAAAAATAGTACAGCATCCATCCGGTTACCGTGGTGTAGAACATCATCAGAAGATAGTTGCCTGCCATTCCAGGATAACCATTCAGATGCCATTTCTGTCCCGGTTTTTCCAGTTCCTGAAAACTTCGGACAATGCTTTTCCTGCTGGCCCGGCCCACAGCAAATTCCATGGTCATGACCGGAACGCCCATGATAATCAGGAAAAACAGATAGAAAAGCACAAAGACGCCTCCTCCATACATACCGGCCACATAGGGGAACCTCCATACGTTGCCGATTCCGATTGCGCAGCCTGCGGACAGTAAAATAAATCCAAGGCGGGAACCTAATTTTTCTCTTTCCATTGTTCTGTTCCGGCTGCAAAAGCGATACCTGCAGCCGTTCTCTCCTTCCATAAATTTTTCAGATTATTCTTCCTCCATAAACTCCAGCAGCAGCACATCCTCCGTCAGCACCGACGCCACCCGGCCTTTAACCAGCTTATTTGCCAGATTTCGGGATGCTCCATCCGGCAAATGTACCGCTGCTTTCACGTATTCCCCTGTGTGGCCCAGAAAATACTTTTTTCCTTCCACAGAAATTTCTTCTTCCATCAGAACTTCCACCTCCCGGCCGGAATACCAGTCCAGAAATTCCCGGTTCATCCGGGACAGGTCTGTAAAAAGTGCGTCGCTGCGCTCTGCTTTCACCTGCTCCGGTATCTGATGTTCCATTCCGGCCGCAGGCGTTCCCTCCCGGCGGGAATAGCGGAAAATATGGATTTCAAAGAATCCGATACTTTTAAGAAATTTTCTTGTAACTGCAAATTCGTCTTCTGTCTCTCCCGGAAAACCCACAATTACGTCCGTGGTAATGGCCGGATGGGTAAAATATTTCCGCAGCAGCCCGCACCCTTTTGCATACTCCTCACAGGTATATTTCCGATTCATCCGTTTTAAGGTGGCGTCACAGCCGCTCTGCAGGGACAGATGAAAATGAGGGCAGACTTTCGGCAGCTTTGACAGCGCCCGGACAAAATCTTCTGTTACAATTTTCGGCTCCAGAGACCCCAGCCGGATACGTTCAATTCCCTTTATTTCATGGACTTTCTGAACCAGCGCCAGCAGGCTGATTTCTTCCCTGGCCGGAGTATCCTGCCGGTTCAGGTCTGTCCCGTAAGAACTCAGATGAATGCCTGTCAGCACCACTTCCCGGTATCCGTTGGCAGCCAGGGCTTCCACTTCCCGGAGTGTATGTTCCGGATTCCTGCTTCTGACCCGCCCTCTGGCATAGGGGATAATGCAGTAACTGCAGAACTGGTTACAGCCGTCCTGTACTTTTACAAATGCCCGCGTATGCTCTCCGGCCCGGTTCACGCCGGATTCTTCATAGATTCTGTCCTCTGCAATATTTTCCACCAGCACGCAGGAAGCATTTCTTTCCTCCTGCGCAGGCATCATACTTTCTTTCTGCTTTTCCCGCTCTGCAAAAAAATGTTCCAGCAAATCTGCCAGTTCATGTTTCTTATTATTTCCTATTAAAATATCAGCAGCCCCGTCTTCCCGGACATGTTCCTCTGCCGTCTGTACATAACAGCCTGCCGCCACCACCACACTTCCCGGATTCCTTTTTCTGGCCCGGTGAATCATCTGTCTGGATTTCCGGTCAGCCATATTTGTCACAGAACATGTATTGATGACATAGACGTCTGCCTGTTCTTCAAATGGGACAATCTCATATCCGGCTTCTTCCAGAATCCGGCGCATACTTTCTGTCTCATATGCATTCACTTTACATCCCAGATTATGCAGCGCTACTTTTCTCATATTCCAAAAACCTTTCTTTTTTCCCTGCCGACAGGCCTTTTCCAACGTCAAACTGCCGAAAAACCTGTTGCATTTATCTGTGAAATTGGTTACGGTGTTATTGACTTTTCCCATGAAAGACGGTAGTATAATAGAAAATATTTCAAATATTTACCTGTATTTACAGAACATTATTGTTCCGCAGGTACCATCATGAAGGAGGTTCTTACATGAAAACAGTTCAGATTTCTTTAAATTCTATTGATAAGGTGAAATCTTTCGTAAATGCCATCTCTCAGTTTGAGTTCGATTTCGATTTGATTTCCGGAAGATACGTGATTGACGCAAAATCTATTATGGGTATTTTCAGCCTTGACCTTTCCAAGCCCATTGATCTGGCAATCCATGCGGAAACAGAAGTGGACGACATTATGGAAGCGTTAAAACCATATCTGGTTTAATCTGAATGATACCGACGTCCCCCATGAATCCATGGGGGTTTTTGTACGGGAAAAAACCCGCAGCAAGCTGACGGGGTATGCAACTTGCATGGTTCACTGCTCGCGGAAATAAACATTTATTCCACCACAATCGTCTCTGCTGTCTCAATGGCAGTCCGTACCATTTCATCAATCTTTTCTTTCAGATGAGTTTCCGAACGCCTGATTACTTTCAGACTGGGTTTTGTTACCGGGTGCTTTGCCACAAAAATGGTGCAGCAGTCCTCATAAGGCAGAACGGAAGTCTCGTAAGTGCCGATTTTCTCTGAAACTGCAATAATCTCCTGTTTGTCAAAGCCAATCAGCGGCCGGTATACCGGAAATCTGCATACTTCGTCCGTAGCTGCCAGCGACTGCATGGTCTGGCTGGCCACCTGTCCGATACTCTCCCCGGTAATCAGCCCAAGGGAACCTGTCTCTTCCGCAAAATGCTCTGCAATCCGCATCATATAACGCCGCATGATAATGGTCAGTTCCTCATGGGGGCACTGCTCGTAAATATACATCTGAATGTCGGTAAAATTCACCACTTTCAGATAGATGGGGCCTGCATATTTTGCCACAATCCTGGCCAGATCCACTACTTTCTGTTTTGCACGTTCGCTGGTATAAGGCGGCGCATGGAAATAAACAGCGTCAATCTTAACCCCTCGTTTTGCAATCATGTATCCGGCCACAGGGCTGTCAATGCCTCCGGACAATAACAGCATACCTTTTCCGTTGGTGCCCACAGGCATTCCGCCCGGCCCCGGCAGAACATCCGAATAGAGATTGATTTTCTTTCGGATTTCAACATTTACCAGAATATCCGGATGGTGCACGTCCACTTTCATTTCCGGAAAAGCTTCCAGAATCCGTTCTCCCAGCGCTGCGTTTACCTCCATGGAACAGAGAGGATAATTTTTTCTTGCCCGGCGGGTGTGGACTTTAAAGGTCATATTTTTATCCGGATAACGTCTGTCCAGCCAGGAAATCACATCCTCCGCCAGCTTTTCAAATCCCTCGTCTTCGGTAATCACCACGGGACAGATACCCACAATCCCAAACACCCGCTGAAGATGTTCCAGAGTTTCCTGATAATCATAATCCCCCAGCGCTTCCACATAAATCCGGCCCTGTTCTCTGGTAATGGAAAATTCTCCCTCTACCGGTTTCAGGGCATATTTTATCTGCTGCACCAGTGCGGCCTCAAAGAGATGACGATTTTTCCCCTTAATGCCGATTTCTCCGTATTTGATTAAAAATGCTTTAAACATATGTTCCTCCCATCCAACTGCGTCATAAATCTGCAGACTAATGTCTGGTATATCTCTGAAGTACGGGAACCAGACTTTTCAGGACATCCAGGCATTCGTCCACCTCTTCCGGAGTATTCTCTCTGCAGAAGCTGATTCGTATGGTGGAATCCAGATATTCCCGTTTTACATGGATGGCCTGAAGGGTACTGCTGGGGGCGGGTTTATTGGATGCGCAGGCGCTTCCGGCAGACACGTAAATCTCTTTGTCCTCCAGCCCGTGCAATAATACTTCGCTGCGCACTCCGTCCACGCTGAGACTGATAATATGAGGAGCGCTGTCCCGGCCGGTCCTCCCGTTCACATGGGCCCACTCCAGCCCTGCCAGCCCTGCCAGAAATCTCTCCTTCAGCCCATACAGATATGCCTGCTTCCCGGAAAAGTCTTCGTATGCTTCCTGGGCGGCCTGTCCCAGACCTGCAATTCCGGGCACATTTTCTGTACCGGAACGCATATTTTTCTGCTGTCCTCCGCCGTACATCACCGGTATTATTCTGGTTTTTTCTTTCACATATAAAAACCCCACCCCTTTGGGCCCGTGAATTTTATGGCCGCTGACCGACATCAGATCAATGCCCGTTCTTCCGGGATAAATCATATATTTTCCATAGGCCTGAATGGCGTCCACATGAAACAGAGTCTCCGGATTCCTGCTGTGAATCACCCTGGCCGCCTCCTCTACAGGCTCCACAGCTCCGATTTCATTATTCACATACATGACAGATACAAGAATGGTGTCCGGCCGGATGGCATGTTCCAGTTCTTCCAGGGAAATCAGCCCGTCCCGGTCCACCTTCAGCCTGGTAACGGTAAAGCCCTGTTCTTCCAGAAATTTCATGGGCGAAGATACCGCCGGATGTTCCACTTCCGTGGTAATCAAATGCATACCTCTGCGTCTGTTTGCCATTGCCGCGCCCAGAATGGCCAGATTATTGGACTCTGTTCCGCCGGAAGTAAAAATCAGTTCCGACTCCTTACATTTCAGAGTCCTGCCAATCTGCTCCCTGGCTTTCCGAATCTGGTTTTCTGCTTCCATGCCCCTGACATGCAGGGAGGATGGATTGCCATAGTCTTCCGACAATGCCTGAATGACTCGTGCTTTTGCCCCGTCACAGCAGCGGGTCGTGGCCGCATTATCAAAATATGCTCCCATTCTAATCCTCCATTTCATAAAGCAGCATGGCAAGAACTGCCATTCCCGCTGTCTCCGTCCGCAGTATACGGTTCCCCAGTGAAATAATTTCCATATAATCCTTTACCGCCTCAATTTCTCCGGAGGCAAATCCGCCTTCCGGCCCGATAAAAATTCCAATGGACGCCCCTTTTTCGATGGTTCGGAACACCTCTCTGGTGTGGGCCATACCCCGCTCCTGCTCATAGGGAAGCAGGCGTACCTCCATGGTCCGCACATACTCCGCCGCCTCGGCAAAAGAATGTACCGGGCACACGTTCGGAATGACACTTCGCTTTGACTGTTTTGCCGCGCTTTCCGCAATGGCCTGCCAGCGGATGCGTTTGTGCTCCGCCCGCTTTTCATCCAGCTTCACCACACAGTTGCCCATGGCCACCGGAATAATTTCACTGACCCCCAGTTCCACGGCTTTCTGAATCACCAAATCCATTTTATCTCCCTTGGGCAGCGCCTGAAATAAGGTGATTTTCACCGGCGGCTCCGTACCCTCACAGGATTTTAAAATCTCAAGGGTAATTTTCTCCCCTTCCGTCTTCCGGATTTCGCACAGAACATCCCTGCCCTGCTGGTCGCTGACCCGTATCTGTTCGCCCGGTTTCATACGCAGCACATTCCGAATATGATTCACATCGCTGCCCGTAATAAAGGCTTCCTTTTCCCCGATTTGCTCCGGCCCTGCAAAAAACTGAAACATATCTCTCTCCTGTCTACCTGTTTTCTGCGGTAATGCTGACCCACTCTCCCTGACGGTTCACTTCCAGAACGGTCAGTCCTGCATGTTGAATGGCTTCTTTTACCGCTTCTTCTTTAAAGTCAATAATACCGCTGGTAATATAAATACCGCCCTTTTTCAGATGACGGGGAATCACCGGCGTCAGGGGAATAATAATATCGGCCAGAATATTTGCCGCCACAATATCATAATCCCCTCCCACCTGTTCCTGCAGTTTCCTGTCCTCTATCAGGTTCCCGTGCAAAAACCGGCTGCCTTCCTCCGGCAGACGGTTGAGCCGCCAGTTGTCAAGGGAAGCCTGTATACACAGGGAATCAATGTCTGTTCCGGTTACATGGGAGGCTCCCAGTTTATGGCTGACCAGCGAGAGAATGCCGCTTCCGCAGCCCACATCCAGTATCCGGTCCCCCGCCTTCATATGGCGGCATAACTGCCGGATGCAGAGCTGGGTGGTCTCATGTCTTCCTGTTCCAAAAGAAGTTCCGGGGTCTATTTCAATGGTAATCCGGCTGTCTGACTCCTCCGGCCAGGGCTCCCAGGTGGGCTTAATCAGGATATGTTCAATGGTAAAGGCTTTAAAATACTGTTTCCAGTTATTCACCCAGTCTTTGTCTTCTGTCTCTCCCTGGGTAATCGTTCCCTCGCCCAGGTTCACAAACAGCCGCAGAGATTCCAGTTCTTCTCTCACCTGTTCCAGCAGCGCCCCGTCGTCCTTTCCTTCCTCCAGAAAAAAACTTACTCTGGCACTTCCGTCATCCGGCGGCAGCTCCGGAAGAATATCAATATACATTTTTTCCTTATCCTCTGCCGATAAGGGAATATTATCTTCAATCTGCACCCCTTCCACACCCAGATCCGCCAGCATACTGCTGATGAAATCCTCTGCCTGGGTGGTGGTCTGAAGGGTATATTTTTTCCACTTCATACAGAATCCTCCCTGCTTTACATAATTCCCGTGTCTTCCAGATGTTCCTCAAAGAAATTGTTCAGCTTTATCAGAGGAGTACGGAATACCGTACCAAACAGGAAGAAAATGGGAAAGTACACAAACAGTTTCAGCAGGCTGACAATGTATGTATTTCCATAGAATCCCGCAATGGCCTCCCGCATGGCGTTCATGCCATGGGTGAAAGGCAGAAACGGATTAATCTTATTGAAAAAGCTGGGCGTGACTTCTATGGGGAAGGTTCCGCCTGCTCCGGCCACCTGCAGTACCAGCAGCACCACTGCAATGGCTTTTCCCACATCTCCAAAGGTAATGGTCAGGGTATAAATCACATTGGAAAATACAATGCCTGCCACAACTCCCACAAAAATATACAGACCGGGATGGATACACTGAATTTTCAGCCAGTACAGATCACCCAGACAGATAATCACGCTCTGGAGGATTGCAAATATCATAAAAATCAGATAACGCCCCATATACAGCTCAAAGGGCCTGTACTTGCTGACTGCCAGAGTTTCATCTTCCCTGGCCTTGCATTTGAGAATGGAAACCAGCACCAGTCCTCCCACCCACATGGCAAGGATGGAATAAAACGGGGACAGCGCGGAGCCGTAATTGGCAATGGGATAAATTTTTTCTGTTTTCAGTTCCACCGGAGAAGACAGAAAACTGCCGATAGCTTCCGGCGTATTGTCGTATTCGTCCAGATTTACTCCGAATTTCTCCAGAAGGAATTCTTTCAGACTGTCCACAAGGCTCTTTTCGGAGCTGTCCTGTACCTTTTTCAGGATTTCTTTCACGTTTTCCAGACTGGTAATTCCGGAAGAAACCAGCTCTTTGGAATTTTTCAGCACCTCTGCCACAGAATCCATGGAACTGCCCAGGGAATCCATGGCGGTACCTGCGCTTTTAATAGTATTATCTGCAATAGGCGCCAGTGATTTTACAGAAGCCAGTTCCGAGCGGACAGAAGCCAGCCTGCTGTTCATATCCGATACAATGTTTTCGATTTCTCCCCGCGCCAGATTCCGGTATCCTTCCAGGGCAGAGTGCATGGCATTTGCCGCCTCATTCAGTTCATCCCGAAGCTGACGGACGGATTCTGACGCATCCTTATCCTCATTCAGCAGCTGAACCGCCCGGTCAATGGAAGATTCCGCCTTTGTCAGGGAAGCATTGGCGCTTTCCAGTTTTCCGACCAGCTCCTTTACCCCCTGGAGGTTGTACAAAAAGGAATTTCCCTTTAAAATATCCATCAGTCCGCTGTTGATATTTTTGATTCCTGCAATCTGATTTTTCATGGCTGACAACAATTCAATGGCTGACTGAGCGTCCTCATCCAGATTTTTCTCCAGAACTTCCAGCCGGCTGATCAGATTATCCAGATTGCTGTTTATGGATTCCAGAACCGTATCATAAACGCCGGGCGTAGCGCCGGAAATATGTTCCAGTGATTCACTCTTCTGAAAGTCCTCCTGGCTGTTCTGCAGATTTGACAGACTTTCATCCGTAATCTGAATGGTGGTTCTTAAGGATTCCACCAGACTGTCCATGGCTTTGGAAGTATCGCCAAAGGCATCTATGGTCCCCACCAGGCTGTCTATGGACACATTCAGATTCTTCATGGTCTCAATGGCGTGTTCCACCGATACAATATTATCGGATAACGACACATGCTCAAAGAGTTTCTCGTCTATTTTTCCTTCAGTTTCAGAAACCCTCTCCGCAATCTTCATCACCGTATCTCCCATCACGGTCACAATCTGGGAAATAAAGGTCTCGTTCACCTGCTGCTGAATGGCTCCGGCCCCTTTATCCGTAATCTTCGGTGCGATGGCGTTCTTCTTTTCATTCACATAATACTCAATCTGAGGTCTTGTAATATCTTTTCTCAGAACACTGGTCATGTCCTGGCTGAAATCCTCCGGGATTACCACCGCAGCATAGTATTTGCCGCTTTTTACCCCGGCAATGGCCTCCTCCTGATTCGTAAATTTCCACCCAATCTGATCGTTTCCTGTAAGGCTCTCAATAATGCTGTCGCCAATGTTCATCTCCACTCCCTGAATCGTGGTTCCCTCATCCACATTCGCCACAGCCATAGCCAGATTATTGGTACTTCCATAAGGGTCCCAGCTTGCCTTAATATTAAACCAGGCATAAAGGGAAGGCAGAATCAGCACCCCCACAGCCACAACAGCCGCTATGGGATTGGTAAATATTTTTTTAAAATCATGTACCATAATCCCCAGAATTTTGCCGGTACTTCCCTTTACTATACCTGCTGCTTTTTTCATAAAAAATCCTCCACCAACTGTACGCTGAACGCTTCCGCCTGCCCTGCACTCATATGCCCCTCATAGTCCGTAAAAGCATTCAGACTGTCATCAAAGTTCTCAATTTCTGTTCCAGGACGGTTATAATTCCAGTAATCAATCCCCATTTTCCCCAGATATTCCGTGAAAAAGTTATCTGCCTCCTGAAAATTTTCCCCATATTTATCCAGAACCTCTCCGGGAACCGGAGTGGTCAGAACTACCAGGCGGATTCCCATTTTCTCACAGAAAGCTGCCATTTTCTCAAAATACCGAAAAGAATCTTCGTTTTTTTCCTTCTCATCCCAGAGTACCAGATTTTTTTCCGGCTTCTCTCCCGGTATGGGACGGTTGCGCATAAATCCGTCCATGTAACCGTATCCATCCCACTGAAAGAGAGATTCTTCCCGGTTCCGATACTCCGGGCTCCGCTTACGGGCTATAATTTCTTTCATATCCCGAAACTGCCCGCGATAGTAGAACCAGGGGAACAGGGCTGCCCTGAAATCCAGCTTCCATTCCTTATTCAGAAAATACTCTGCTTTCGTAAAAGACCAGGGCATTTCATAATAGGCACGGTTAAAATCTCCCCTTTGTCCTTCCGGCGTACACCAGTAGCCGAAATCCAGTTCATATACTACGGTTTTCGGTATGCTTTTTTCACAGACCATTTTCAGAAGATAATAAGCATCTCTGGGATATTCTCCGCCCATACACAGATTGATGGCTTTCTCTCCTGTCTGCTCCTCCACTATTCTGGGGCTGATTCCGTTCAATCCATGGGAAGTTCCCAGAAATACCGTGTCATGAGCCTGGCTTACTCCTTCATAAATCATAAAATTCACATAACTGGCGGGTATCAGGGCGTAATTCAATCCCAGATTCACCACTGTCAGAAGCAGAATCACCGCTGCCGGTATTGCAATTTTCCTAAAACTGCGCATATATAAATCCTCCTGCCTCTCCGGAAGGCTGTCCAAGTGCAGGCAGCGCCAGAATCAGACACAGATAAACTGCCGATTTCACCAGCCAGTTCTGTCTCTCAAAAATTTCCGACAGTTTTCTGCCCTGTTCCTCCATCAGACTCACCGCAAATACAAGGAGGCACCCGCAAAGAACCACTCCAATGGCTATAAGGGTATAAGTGGTGCCGCTGGCTTCCCCAATCTCAATTCCCGGCTCCAGAATCTGATGCAGGTCAAAATGGGTCAGGGTATTTTTCATCATAAGCAAAGCGGTGGGCACATCCTCTGCCCGGTCAAAAAACCAGCTGATATTCACCAGCAGGAAAGTCCTTGCAATCTGAAACAGATGAAATCCCCGGCTGTCCCCGGAAATATGAAACGCTTTCTTCCATTTCCGGTAAGAGGGAGCCATCAGGCCGCTGAACGCAATAATCAGTCCGTTGTAAAGTCCGTAGATGATAAATTTCCAGGCGGCCCCGTGCCAGATTCCAACCACCAGAAAGACTATGATATTGGCAAGGCAGATGGGCAGAGTTCGCCCGTTCTGTTTTCCGCATGTTTTCCGGGCGAATCCGGAAAAACTCTTCATCCAGCCGGACAGGGACACAGGATAAAATACATAATCTTTCATCCAGGTTCCCAGGGTAATGTGCCACCGATGCCAGAAATCCGTAATGGAAACTGCAAAATAAGGCCGCCGGAAATTCTCATCCAGCTTTATGCCGAACAGTTCTCCGATTCCGATTACCACATCCATGCCGCCGGAAAAATCACAGTAAAGCTGTATACTGTATCCTAACACACCAATGATTCCAAGTCCATCGTAAATATCCGGATGGTCAAAAATAGCATTGACAAAAATTACCGCGTTGTCCGCAATCACCATTTTCTTAAAGTAGCCCCACAAAATCCGCAGTACGGCCTGCTCTGTCCTGCTCCGGTCAAAGGAATGGCTCTCATACAGCTGGCTGCCCAGAGTGCTGAACCTGCCGATGGGGCCCTGCAGAATTTGCGGAAAAAAGGATACAAAAAGAGCAAAACGGAACAGATTATGTTCCGCTTTCGTCCTGCCCCAATATATGTCCAGAATATACCCCATGGACTGAAAGGTATAAAAGGATATTCCAAGAGGCAGCAAAAGCTGCATCATGTCAAAGTCCGCACCCGTCAGATGACTGACCGTGCCAATGGCAAAATTAGTATATTTCAGCACTCCCAGAATTCCAAAATTCAGAATCAGGGCACATGCTGTTATCTGCTTCTTCTTCCTCCCGGCCTTTTTCCGGTCTGAAATCCGCCCGGAAACACTCTCCACTCCAATGCCGGCCAGCCAGGAAGTCACTGTGGTAAATGCCAGGAAACAGGCCGCCCGGATTCCTCCGCTGAGATAATAAACATAGCTGAATCCCAGCAGCCACATCCACTGGTATTTGCGGGGAATCAGATAATACCCCGCTGCGGCCAGAACCACAAACACTAAAAATTCCATGGAAATCAATGACATAAGACTGCCTCCGCCCTATTCGTCCTGCAGTCTTACTACCATTGCCCACAACGCTTTCGCAGAATTGAAATTCTCCGGTATAATATCCGCAGGAG
>Ga0137307_102511_pt1 | contig 12595 bp, 11 predicted proteins | sample NAcewD2O_March_2_FD_97180 | JGI IMG/M metagenome (GOLD analysis project Ga0137307, IMG submission 97180) | Mouse cecal microbial communities from Vienna, Austria - N-Acetylglucosamine amended D2O_March | ecosystem: Host-associated > Mammals > Digestive system > Large intestine > Cecum | place...
AGCTCCAGCTGCTGCTGGCCGGCTCCATGCCCCTGCTGCGCCAGCGGGCCCGGGGACTGATGTACCGCGTCCGCTCCGCCATATCGGAGTTCGTCACCCGGACCCGGCGGACCAGCGAGCCCAAGCGGGTCAACGCGGCGGTCTTCCTTGCCGCCAGCCTGGCTATCGCCGTGTTCGCCGTGTTCCAGGTCCTCTACACCACCGCCACCACCGTGGCATATGACGGCGTGGATCTGGGCACCGTGGCCAGCGAGGCGGAGGCCCAGGCCGCCTTCCTGTCTGTGGAGCGGTCCATCTCCGACGCCATCGGCAGCAACTACACCGTGGAGCCCAGCCGGGTGTCCTACACCACCGGCCTCACCTTCCGCAGCGCGGTGGTGGATGAGAGCGAGCTGGAGGAGGTCCTCAACAGCGCCCTCCGGGCCGGCGTGGTGGAGCATGGCTACGCCCTGTATGTGGACAACACCTTCATCGGCGCCACCCAGACCGAGGGGGCCCTGGAGGAGCTGCTGGAGCAGGTGGCCATCCCCTACCGCAACGAGAACACCGTCTCCATCGACTATGTGGAGAGCACGGAGATCCGGGAGTGCGATCTGCCGGTGGAGGACTTCACCAATCTGGCCGACGTGGCCCTGCTGCTCAACAGCACCAAGGCCGGCGAGGTCACCTACACTGTGGAGGCCGGGGACGTGTGGTCCGTCATCGCCCAGGACCACAACCTGACCAACGACGAGCTGCTGCATCTGAACCCGGGCTACGACATTGACCGGCTGAGCATCGGCGACGAGCTGACCATCAGCAACGCCGTGCCCTACCTGACCGTCCGGGCCACCCAGATGGAGTACTACGTGGCGGAGATCCCCTACGAGATCGAGTACGTGGACGACAACACCATGTGGGAGGGCGACACCCGGATCATCACCAAGGGCCAGTACGGCGCGGCGGACACCGTGGCCCGGGTCACCTACGAGGGCCTGGAGGAGATCGAGCGGAACATTGAGTCCCAGACCGTCACCACCCAGCCCGTCACCGAGGTCCAGGCCAGAGGCACCATGGAGCGTCCCAGCTGGGCGCCCACCGGCTCCTTCCGATGGCCCACCAGCGGCAACATCACCTCCAAGTACGGCTACCGCAGCATTTTCGGCGGCAGGTCCTTCCACGGCGGCATCGACATCGCCAACTCCTACGGCACGGACATCGGCCACAACAGCAGCCTGGAGGTGAAGGTGGGCGACAAGGTCTTCAAGGGCCAGCACATCGCGGAGATGGGCAGCACCGGCCGGTCCACCGGCAACCACTGCCACTTTGAGGTCCGCCTCAACGGCGAGCGGCAGAACCCCATGAACTACCTGCCGTGATCTGGAGCAATCATTCTTTTTCAGATAAGAAAACGAATCAAAAAGAACTTTAGGCGTTCTCAAAGATACTGCCGGCAGTCTATCGACAGACTGCCGGCAGTTATTTTGAACTTGTCTAAAGTGGTTCTTTTTTTAGAAGCAATCCGCCCCTTACACCGGCGGCTCCGGACGGCTGGACAGCAGCACCCGGCCAAAGCAAACCATGGTCCGGCCGCTGTCCCGGGGCAGAACCACGTCCGCGTCCGCCCGGCGGCGGTTGAGGGAGAACAGATACACGATGCCCAGCCGGTCCCGGACGTACTGCTTGCACAGCATCTCCCCGTCCACGCAGAAAATCCCCACGTCCCCGCTGGTCAGGGGGTCCCGGTTGACGTAGGCTACGGATCCGTCCTGGATATAGGGCTCCATGGAGTCCCCCTGGATGCGCACCGCAAACTCCGCCCCCCGGGGCACGTCGCCGGATACGCTGATATAGTCGAAGTCCTCCCCAAACACCGGGGCCGCGTAGCCCGCCGCCGCCGGACAGCGGTAGAGGGGGATCTGACGGACCTCCTCCTCCGGCATCGCCGCGTCCAGGTCCTCCTGGTACGCCCCCAGGGTGTTCGCCACGGCATGGAGGGCCTGCCGCCCCGAGGTGCGCAGGTTCCGGTACTTGCGCACCAGGGACTGCTCCTCCACCGTGCAGGTGAAGGCGCTGCCCTGGAAGTCGTCCTGGTACAGATAGTTGGGGTCCACGTCCAGCGTCCGGAGCATCCGCAGCAGCACCTCCTCCCGCACGGCGTTCAGCCCGTTCTCGTAGTTGCTCACCGCAGCCACGCTGACTCCCAGGGACTTGGCCAGCTGCCCCTGGCTGATGCCCAGCTCCTTCCGCCGATCCCGCAGTCTCTGCCCAAAGCTCATCGCGTCAGACCTCCTCTTGTATCATATATACGATAGCATACCCGGTAACAGAAAAAAAGTCAACAGCAAAACTAAAATTTCCTCTTGACATTTCAGAACAGAAGTGCTACTATAGCCTTGCAGAAAGAACTAACGTTCTGGTTCGGGTGAGCGAGCCAGGGAAGGGAGGGAATCGGACAGGCCATGGGCCAGACGTACAGACAGAAAAAACCGATGCAAGCGGAAAGCTTGCATCGGTATGGTGGGAGCGGGTGGATTCGAACCACCGAAGTCGAAGACAACAGATTTACAGTCTGCCCCCTTTGGCCACTCGGGAACGCTCCCATATGCAGTTCTTGAAGCTGTTGGCATGGAGAGAGGTGGAGCTGGTAGACGGACTCGAACCCCCGACCTGCTGATTACAAATCAGCTGCTCTACCAACTGAGCTATACCAGCACGTTCAGCAACGTGTAGTATATTAGCAGAATTTCTCCAATTTGTCAACCACTAAATTCAAATTTAGGGGAGGAATTTTTTTGCGCATCACGAACAAGAGACGCCGGGACCGCCAGAGGGCGCGCCCGGCGGGCTGCTGCGGCCGCTGCGGCGGGGAGCTGTACCCCGGGGATCTGTGCTGGATGCTGGGGGGCCGCCCCCTGTGCCGGGACTGCGCGGCGGCCTGGGCCCTGGAGGAGCTGGCGGCCTTCCGCGCCGTGTGCGGGGAGGCGAGACCATGACGCTGCTTCGCATGGCCGCCGGCTACCGGCAGAGCGCGGAGATGATCCGCCTGCGGATCATCTCCCTGAAGGACGAGGCCCGGCGGGCCCAGCCCACGGAGCGGACCCGGCTGGAGCAGCGCATCCGGGAGCTGAAGGTCCTCCGGCGGGACACCCAGGAGATCGCCCTGGTGCTGGAGAGATATTACGACAGGAGGTATCACAAAAATGACAGGTACACGTTCTAGCCGCGCAGGCTCCGGCCGCCGGGGCAGCCCGTTTCTGGCGGATCTGGCGGTCTGGGAGCGGGAAAACAGCGAGGACAACGCCGATCAGATGGAGCGGCTGCGCCGGAATCTGCGGAAGGTGCGTACATCGGAGCTCACCGGGCGGCAGGCCCAGATGCTCCAGCTCTACTATGACCAGGGCATGAGCATGCCCCAGATCGCCCGGGAACTGGGCATCACCAAGTCCGCCGTATCCCGCACGCTGGCCAGGGGCCGGGCGCGGATCAAAAGGTACTTGCAATATAGCTGGTAATCTGGTATATTCCATGGTGGTAAAAGCAGTGTACGAGGGAGGTACATACCATGTTGAATGCCGCCATGCGCACCAACTGGGGCCGGCTCGCCGTGGCCGTGCTGGGGGCGCTGATCTACGCGCTGGGGATCAATCTGTTCGTCGCGCCGCTGGGGCTGATTACCGGGGGGCTCATGGGCCTGTGCCAGCTGCTGCGGTCCGTCATCCTGATGGCGCTGGGCATCCAGTCCATGCAGTTCGAGCTGGCGGGCGTCATCATGTACGCCTTCAACGTGCCCCTGCTGATCCTGGCCTACCGGTCCATGGGCAAGGTGTTTTTCCGCAACACCCTCATCTGCTCCACGGCCTACTCCCTCTTTGCCAGTATTGTGCCCGTGCCGGCGGTCCCCATTGTGGAGGACATGCTCACCGGCTGCCTGCTGGGGGGCGTCATCTCCGGGACCGGTGTGGGCCTCACCCTCACCAGCGGCTGCTGCGGCGGCGGCGTGGATCTGCTGGGGCTGTATCTGGCCAAGCGGGGGGCGAAGATGACGGTGGGGCGGTTCAACCTGTTTTTCAACGCGGCGCTGTTCGTCGCCTGCTGGGCCCTCTACGATCTGCCCACGCTGATCTACTCGGTGCTGAACACCATCTTCAACGCCGTGTCCATGGACCGGGCCCACCGCCAGAGCGTAACGGTGCAGGTGCTCATCTTCACCAAGAAGGACACCCAGGAGCTGGGGCGGTACATCCTGGAGAACCTCCACCGGGGCATCACCCGCTGGGAGGGCCGGGGCGTGTATACCGGGGAGGCCACCCATATCCTGTGCGTGTGCATGAACAAGTACGAGATTGACGATCTCCGGGAGGCCCTGCACAGCATTGACCCCAAGGCGTTCTTCATCGTCCAGGAGGGCGTCCACGTGAGCACCAACTTCGAGCGCCGCCTGTCCTGAGAGCCTGTTTAACATCTCCCCGCGCCCGTCCTGGCGGCGTATTTTCCGCCCTGACAGCGTTAAAAATCCTTGCCATCCGTCAGGATGCCTGCGGATTTTTGCCTTGCAGGGCAAAAATCCTCTCGCCAATCCGCACACGTTGAGATATTAAACAGGCTCTAGAGATCAGGCCCTGTCTGCCCCGGTGGGGCAGGCGGGGCCTTTTTGCGGCGGGGAGGATTCCCCGCCGCTTTTTTAACGCTTCTCAAGTGTGTCCACTATAATATACGCCTGCGGTACAATATCTCATGACAGTTTCATTTTGAAACCAATGGTTGGTTTTATGGAAAAACGCGTCTCTTGAAACCAACCAGCCCTTTTGCTATGATACAACCATAAAGCGAAAGGACGGTGTTCTCAATGCCGGGTATGTTAAGCGAACGCATTGCCGCGCTGCGAAAAGAACGGGGCCTTACCCAGGAACAGCTGGGTAAGATGGCGGGGGTATCCTCCCAGGCTGTGGGCAAGTGGGAGAAGGGCGGTGCGCCGGACGTGGAATTGCTGCCTGTCCTGTCCAGACAGCTGGGCGTAACGATGGACGCCCTCTTTGGACTGGAGGGCGGGGAGCAGGTGGATGTGGAGGACGCGGTGGGCCGCTGGCTGCGGGGCTTCCCCAACAAGGAGCGAATGGGGCAGTTCTGCCGTTTGGTCTGGGCCTCCGTCAAGTACTTCCTGCCGGATGGGCTGAGCTTGCCGGAGATAGGCTATCTGGAAACGTGCCAGCCTGACCTGGGTGATGATGACCGGCTGATGCTCAGTCAATGCTGGGGCGGAGATGGTATCCTGCTGGACATTCACGCGGAGGACCTGTCCTTCGTCACCCTCTGGCCAAAGCCCGAAAAGGGTTACGCCCAGTGGTTTGCACCCAAAAGCGAGTACCGCCGCCTGTTTGCGCTGTTGGCAAGGCCCGGCTGCCTGGAGCTGCTGGAATACCTTCACAGCCGGAAGCTCAGCTATTTCTCCCCGATCGTGGCGGCAAAGCATCTGAAGATGCCCCGTGAAACAGCGGAGGAGCTGCTGGACGCACTGGCGGAGAGGAGCATCCTGCGTTCTGTGAATCTGGAGGTGGAGGACGGCGAGGTAAAGGCTTATCGGGTTGCGGAACCACTGAAGCTTGTCCCATTCCTCTACCTGACCAGGTGTTTTATGCAGTCTGATCTGAACAGTGTGCGGCTTGGGGATTGGGAGCCGCCTCTGGGTCCGGACGAGATCTGGAGAGACACGAAGGAGAAAAAGCAGCATGAAGGCCAGTAAAAGGAAAGCCAATACGGGCATGGTCTATTATTTGAAGAAATTCTGGGGGGCCAATTTTCTGGCAATCCTTCCGGCTCTGGCTGCGTGTGCGCTCCAAACCGGAACCAGTCTAATGATGATCCAGATGTTTCAGCGTATCATTGAGCGTGATCTGCGTGGGTTTGGCTTTTGGATTTTGATGATGGCGGGCGCGTGGTTCCTTCTGCTTGGGGTCAACAGCTTGCAGGAGTTTTTTCAAGGCCGCGCGGTTCGATCTATGAACAATGCCGTCCGGCGGGATATGGCGGCAACGCTGCTGCAAAAAAATCATAGGGAGTTCCACGAGCTGGACACCGGGGAATACCTGTCCTGGTTTACCAATGATATCAATCAGATCGAAAGCCTTGCCTGGAAGCCCTTCTATCAGTGTGTGGATTCTGCTGCCATCATCGTATTCAGCGCCGCCGCGCTGCTGACGCTCCATTGGTCACTGCTGGGGGCCGCGCTGGTGACCGCCGCGGTCATGCTGTTTGTCCCCCAGCTGTTCAATCAGCGGATGGAAAAGCTGGGCGGCATCTGCGTCCAGGAGCAGGCGGCGGCCACCAGCAAATTGAAAGACCTTTTGGCGGGTTATGATGTGCTGCGTTTCTTTGGCCGGGAGCAGCGGTTCAGCCAGGGCGCGGACATGGCCAGCGATCAAATTGAAAAGCCCAGGTTTCGCCTGACTTATGTGAAGGGCTTTGTCAGCGCGGGAATTGGCTGTATCAATATCCTGTGTCAGATGCTGGTCAACGTTCTCATTGGCGTGCTGTCTATCCAGGGGGTAATCCTCCAGGGTTCCCTGATGGGCGGCGGCAACCTGTGCGGAAGCCTTTCCAACGGTCTGGGGCGCATGGCGCAGCTCCTGCTGTCCATCTCCTCCTCCAAGCCCTATTTTGAGAAGATCACCGTCCGCGCCGGTGACGCCCAGCCCCCGGCCGGTTCTGGACTGGAGCAGGTAAACCGCGCCATTGCCGTGGAAAATCTCAGTTTTCAGTACGGTAAAAAGCCCATCCTGCAAGACTTGTCCCTTCAGTTTCAGAAGGGCGGCAAATATGCCCTCACCGGCCCCTCCGGCTGTGGAAAATCCACCCTGCTGAAGCTGCTGCTGGGCTGGCTGCCGGACTATGGCGGCGTCATTCGCTTTGACGGCAGGGACGCCAGGGATTTTACCCCAGAGCAGCTCCAGCAGCAGATGAGCTACATTGAGCAGAATGTGTTCCTGTTCAACGCCACCATCCGGGACAATATCACCCTGGGCGGGACATTCACTGACGCACAGATGGAAAAGGCCCTGCGGGACAGCGCCTTGGCGGGCGATCTGGCCTCCATGCCCGACGGCCTGGACACCGCCGTGGGCGAGGAGGGCGGCAGTCTCTCCGGCGGGCAGAAGCAGCGGGTAGCCATCGCCCGCGCCCTGATCCATGACCGCTCCATCCTCCTGGTGGATGAGGGCACCAGCGCCCTGGATCAGAAAAACGCTGATATTGTGGAGAAAAGCCTGTTAGCCAACCCGGAGCTGACGCTGATCCTGGTCAGCCATCACCTTACCCCGGAGCGAAAGGAGCAGTTTACCCAGGTGTACGATTTGCAGCCGGTGACGCCCGCGCCTGCAATCAGCATGAGCTGAAGAGGGCGTGAACAGCACAGCAAAAGCACTGCGCAGCCTGTGCGGCGTTTTTGTCCGCCTCCGGATTGACAAGTCCTGATACGACAAGATTTTTAGAGGAAGCACAATAAACAGGGATTTCCTTGCAAAACCGCCGGAGATCCTGTATGATAGGGGCAGTAAGCGCCCGGGTCCGGCCCGGGGAGAATGAGGAGGAAACGATATGCACAAGCTTGGTTTTGGCATGATGCGCCTGCCCCTGCTGGACCCCAAGCAGACCAGCCAGATCGACGTCCCGCAGGTGAGCGCCATGGCGGACGCCTTTCTGGCCCAGGGCTTCACCTACTTTGACACCGCCTACGGCTACCACGGCGGGGAGAGCGAGCACGCGGTCCGGGAGGCGGTGGTCCGCCGCCATGACCGGAGCGCCTTTGCCCTGGCGGACAAGATGCCCCTTTTCCGGTTCAAGGCCGCGGACACCGCCGCGGACCAGGAGAAGCTCTTCCGGGAGCAGCTGGAGAAGTGCGGCGTGGACTTCTTTGACAACTATCTTCTCCACTGTGTGGACACGGCCAACTACGAGATCGCCAAGCGGCTGGACACCTTCGCCTTCCTCTCCCGGATGAAGGAGGAGGGGAAAATCCGGCGGCTGGGCTTCTCCTTCCACGACAAGGCGGATGTGCTGGACCGGGTGCTGACGGAGCACCCGGAGGCGGAGTTCGTCCAGCTCCAGATCAACTATCTGGACTGGGAGGACGAGCGGGTCCAGTCCCGCAAGTGCTACGAGACCGCCCGCCGCCACGGCAAGCCCGTGGTGGTGATGGAGCCGGTGAAGGGGGGCAGGCTGGCCCGGCTGCCCCAGGAGGCGGCGGAGCTGCTGGCCCGCCTCCACCCCGACTGGACCCCCGCCGCCTGGGCCCTCCGCTTTGCCGCGGGCCTGGAGGGGGTGGACATGGTCCTCAGCGGCATGTCGGACATGGCCCAGCTGGAGGAGAATACCCGCATCATGGCCGCGCCGGAGCCCCTGACGGCGGAGGAGCTGGAGGCCCTGGCCCGGGCGGCGGAGATCATCAGCGCCGCCCCTGTCATCGCCTGCACCGCCTGCGGCTACTGCGCCGACGGCTGCCCCCGGCAGATCCCCATTCCCGAGCTCTTCTCCCTGTACAATGAGGACCAGCTCTCTATGCGCCAGGGCCGCCCGGCGGACCGGGAGAAATACCAGTCCCTCACCGAGGGCCGGGGCCGGGCCTCTGGCTGCGTCAGCTGCCGCCAGTGCGAGCGGCAGTGCCCCCAGCACCTGGAGATCACCAGCTGGCTGGAGCGGGTGAAAAATACTTACGAGGGGTAAAACCCCGATTAAAACCGGGCCCGGCGGATCCCTCCGCCGGGCCCTCCGCCGCCCTTTGCCGGACATTCATAAATATTTTACAGCCGCGATGCAACTTTTACTTGCGAAACAAGGCGTAATCGAGTATACTATTGTTCGTTGAGCCGTGAATGAGACCCCTGCGTACAACAAAAGCTATCGCCGTCCCCTGCTCGGCGGGGAGGGCAGAAAATTTTGGAAGGAATGAACAAGAAATGAGCGCATCCAGAGAAAAGAAAAAGCGTCAGGAGCTGCTGTCCAGCGGCGCGGTGGACCCCAAGGCCGCCCGTGCGGCAGAGCAGAGGGCCGCTGAAAAGAAATCCAATCTCCTCTACGGCACCATTGCCGTCGTCTTCGTGGTGGTGGCCATCGCCCTTGTGGTGTACAACTCCGGCGTCATCCAGCGCCGCCAGACCGCCGTTACCATCGACGGGGAGAGCTACACCGTGCCGGAGACCTCCTACTACTACTGGCAGTCCTACCAGAACTTCCTCAACAGCGAAATGGGCTCCTTCTACGCGGCCCTGGGCGCGCTGAACCCCAACGTATCTCTGAAGAGCCAGAGCTACACCGAGGACCAGACCTGGGACGACTACTTCAAGGAGCAGGCCGTGGACACCATGCGCTTTGTCCACGCCGCCGTAGCCGCGGCCAATCAGGCCGGTCTTACCCTGGACGAGGAGGATCAGGCCTCTCTGGACGCCTCCATCAGCTCCATGAAGGCCTCCGCCGCCCAGAACGGCTACTCCTATAAGCAGTCCCTCAACGCCGTCTACGGGGCCACCATGACCTCCTCCATCTACGAGTCCTGCGCCAAGGACATGCTCCTGGCCACCAAGTACGCCAACCAGTACGCGGACGAGAACTTCGTCTACAGTGAGGACGAGATCACCGCCTACTACGAGGAGAACAAGAACAGCTACGATCTCATCGACGGCGCTTATGTCACCGTCTCCGGCCTGCCGGAGGCCAAGACCGACGCCGACGGCAACGCCATTGACGCCACCGACGAGGAGAAGGCCGCCGCTCTGGCCACGGCCAAGGAGACCGCCGACGCCATCCTGGCCGCCTATCAGGAGGGCGAGGACCTGGAGAGCCTGGCGGAGCGCAACGGCGCGTCCTACTCCACCTCCATCTCCGCCTCCGGGGCCGTGTACGGCGAGTGGTTCTACGACAGCGCCCGCCGCGCCGGCGACGCCGCAGTGCTGGAGAACACCAGCGGCAGCAGCTACTATGTGGCGGTCTTCAACAGCCGCCAGCGGGATGAGACCCTGGACTACAGCGTGCGCCACATTCTGGTGACCGCCGAGAGCCTGAACCTGGGCGAGGGCGAGGAGGCCACGGAGGAGCAGCTGCGGGCCAAGGCCCAGGAGATCCTGGACAGCTGGGACGGCACGGAGGACGGCTTCGCCGCTCTGGCCAACCAGAACTCCAAGGACCCCGGCAGCAACACCAACGGCGGTCTGTACGAGAACGTGGCCAAGAACACCATGGTGCCCGCCTTCCAGGACTGGTGCTATGAGCCCGGCCGCCAGAGCGGGGACACGGGCATTGTCTACGACGCATCCACCGGGACCCCCAGGGCCCACGTCATGTACTTTGTGGGCTACGGCGACACCCAGTACTGGCACTACGCCTGTGAGAACGATATGATTACCCGGGACGCGGCTGATTGGCAGAACAGCGTCCGGGACAGCGTCACCGCCCAGGTGGACGAGAAGGGCATGAACCAGATCGGATAAATCCGCTGTGCAGCCAGCCGGTCCCGGTACGCCGGGACCGGCTTTCTTGCCGGCAGCGCCAGGGACTCTAAAATTTTCTTTTGATTCTTTTCTTTTATCAAAGAAAAAATGACTACAAGACAAGGTGCATTCATGAACGAACGATTTTTGCGCAGCGAGATGCTGCTGGGCTCCGCGGCCATGGACCGGCTGGCCGGGGCCCACGTGTGCGTGGTGGGGCTGGGGGGCGTGGGCAGCTGCGCCGCCGAGGTGCTGGCCCGGTCCGGGGTGGGGGAGCTGACCCTCATTGACCGGGATACGTACAGCCTGAGCAACATCAACCGCCAGCTGGGGGCCCTGTCCTCCACCGCAGGCCGGCCCAAGGCGGAGGTCCTGGCGGAGCGGGCCCGGGACATCAACCCGGACTGCCGGGTCCACCCCCTGGTGGGGACCTACGCCGCCGCGGACCGGGAGCGGTTCTGGGGCGGCTACGACTGCGTGGTGGACTGCATTGATCTGGTGTCCTGCAAGGTGGATCTCATCTGTCAGGCCCGGGAACGGGGCATCCCCATCCTCTCCGCCCTGGGCACCGGGAACAAGCTGGACCCCTCCCTGCTGGAGGTGACGGACCTGTCCAAAACCCGGGGCTGTCCCCTGGCCCGGGTGATGCGCCGGGAGCTGGGGCGGCGGGGGATCAGGCATCTGAAGGTGGTTTACAGCCCCGAGGAGCCGGTCTGGCGCCAGGACCTGGAGGAGCCTCCCCCGGGCCGGCGGAGCGTGCCGGGGAGCGTGAGCTGGGTGCCCACGGCGGCGGGGATTCTATTGGGGGGAGCGGCCGTGATGGCGCTCACCGGCGGCCTGATCCCCCAAAAAGCAGACCGGGAGGGCGAGAGATGAACATACGATATGCCCAGGAGCGGGACATTCCCCGCCTGGAGGAGCTGCTGGTCCAGGTCTGCAATGTCCACCACGCCGGCCGGCCGGACCTCTTCCGGGCCGGCGGCCAGAAGTATGACCGCCGGCAGCTGCTGGACCTTCTGGGCGACGGGAATCGCCCCGTTCTGGTGGCGGCGGACGGGGAGGACCGGGTGGTGGGCTACGCCTTCTGCGTTCTCCAGGTCCACCGGGGGGAGCGCGTCTGCCCGGACATGACCACCCTGTACCTGGACGATCTGTGCGTGGACCAGGCCTGCCGGGGCCAGCGGGTGGGGAGCGGGCTGTATCAGGCGGTGCTGGCGCTGGCCCGGGAGCGGGGGTGCTACAACGTGACGCTGAACGTGTGGGCCTGCAACCAGACAGCCATGGATTTCTACCGGCGCTGCGGCCTTCAGGTGCAGAAGACCGGCATGGAGGTCATTCTTTAAGATTTCCTTTTATTCCGCTCTCTGCCGGATTCCCCCCTTGCGCGTCAGCAAAAAGGTGATATAATATAGATTGTAAAAATCTGGCCGTGCCGGCTGTTTATTTTGTACTGACCGCAACGAGAAAGGAGCATGCCATGCGCGATTTTGTCATCCTCACCGATAGCTGCTGCGATTTCTCCGCCCAGATGGAGGCGGAACTGGAGCTCAAACTCCTCCCCCTGTCCTTTGTGATGGAGGGAAAGGAGTATTTCGACTACCCGGACCACCGGGATATCCAGCCTGCTGCGTTCTACCAACGCCTGCGGAGCGGCGCCCTGGGCACCACCGCCGCTATCAGCGTGGGCGTTTTCCACGAGGCCATGGAGCCCATCGCGGCCGCCGGGAAGGATATCCTCTGCGTCAGCTTCTCCTCCGGCCTCTCCACCACCTACCAGTCCGCCTGCATCGCCGCCCAGGAGATCCAGGAGACCTATCCGGACTGCAAGGTCCTGGTGGTGGACAGCCGGGCCGCTTCCCTGGGCCAGGGCCTGCTGGTCTACCTCACGGTCCAGGAGAAGCGCCGGGGCAGGACCCTCGAGGAGGTCCGGGACTTTGTGGAGCAGAAGAAGGACCACATCTGCCACTGGTTCACGGTGGATGACCTCAACCACCTCAAGCGGGGCGGCCGGGTGTCTGCGGCGGCGGCCCTGTTCGGCACCATGCTGCAAATGAAGCCCGTGCTCCATGTGGACGGCGAGGGCCACCTGATCCCGGTGGACAAGGTCCGGGGCCGCAGGGCCTCGGTCAACGCCCTGC
>Ga0137307_101784_pt1 | contig 12583 bp, 18 predicted proteins | sample NAcewD2O_March_2_FD_97180 | JGI IMG/M metagenome (GOLD analysis project Ga0137307, IMG submission 97180) | Mouse cecal microbial communities from Vienna, Austria - N-Acetylglucosamine amended D2O_March | ecosystem: Host-associated > Mammals > Digestive system > Large intestine > Cecum | place...
ATAACACCTTACTTTATATACGCAAGTACCGCGCCCGTTTCCACATTGTCGCCTTTCTTGACGACATAAGTGATAGTTCCGTCGGCGGGAGCGTTTATATCGTTTTCCATTTTCATTGCTTCGAGAACGACGACCTTATCGTTCTTCTTAACGGCGTCGCCGTCTTTTTTGGCAAGGCCCAAAATAAGTCCGGGCATGGGCGCTTTAACGGGCGTTCCTTCGCCTGCAACGGGCTTTGCGGCAGGTGCGGCGGCAGGTGCGACCGAAGTGACAACGGGTGTCGTAGCGCCGTCGTTGCTTACCTCTTCTACGTCAACGGAATACGCTTTACCGTTAACAGTTACATTGAATTTACGCATATAAATACCTCCAAAAATTACTGATTTATTTTTTCTTTACGCGACGAATCACAAATTCGGGCGTTACATTTCCGTTATCGGCATCAGCCTCATCGGCGTAAATAGAATATATGGCGGCGGTAATTGCCGCAATTGTTTCTGCGTCGGCATCGATATCAGAATTAACATCGTCCGATGTTTTTGATTTCTTTTTACGCTCAAAAAGATTCTGTTTACTCAACGCCTTTGTCTGGAATAAAAATCCGGTTAAATAGAATATACCGACAAGCAGTGCAAGGACCGCCAAAACTATGATAAACCCGACAAGCGCATACAGCGCCGCGTCCGAGATCTTCATATCGCTTGCGGACAAAAATGATACAATATTCATATTTGGTTACTCCACATGCGCCAACAATGCCGCAAGCAAATATTGACGCGTAAAATTAGGCTCGATCACGTTATCGAGATATCCGCTTTGCGCAAGATTGAGCGCACGATTATGTTCCTCGCTATATGATTGAGCAAGCTTTTCGGCTGCTTTGTCTTTATTCTTGGCTGTTTTAATCTCATCCGCATACAACAGTCGAGCCGCGGATTCCGACTCGATCGCAGCGATCTCCGCATTATCCCAAGCGATTTTATATTCGCACGGCGAAACAAGCGCAGTATATGCACCGCCGATCGCTTTACCGTAAACTACCGAGAACATATCCACATCCAAAGTGTTTACTCTGTAAATAAGATTTGACATCTCGCGTATCAGCGCCGAATCGTTTTCGCCGCGTTCGGTACCAATACTGTCCGTAAGAAATACTACGGGACATTCCGCGTTTTCGCATACATTCAAAAATTCGCTAATCTTAATACATGCGTCGACGGTAAGCCTGCCGTCTGACTGTTTTATATCGGTAGCAACCACTCCGACCGGTATATCCCCGAGCGTCGCGAAACCCGTTACCGCAACGGGCGCATACTCGTTTCTGACCGCAAAAAAGCTGTTTTTATCGAAAACTTCTTTAATTAAGGCTTCCGCCGAAACGCCGGCTTTTAAACCCTTGCAAACGCGGTTGGGATCATCTCCAGACGAGCTTTCCTCTGAAAACACGTTAAGCATTTTCACAAGCTGATCGCGCAGTTCTTTATCGCTCTTTACGGTATTAGTAACTATACCGTTTTTATACGATATATTCAAACCTGCCGTTTTACCCGTTTTCGACGATAAAACAAGCGGCGATGCCGACGCAATAACGCTGTCGGGATAAGCTACGACAAAATCGCTTATGCCGGCAACAAACGAAGTTAGACCTAAGTTATTTCCTTTTATTACCGATATAACGGGAACTTCGCCGTACGCTACGGTAAAAGCACGAAGAATAGAGCCATACCCTTCCAAAGCCTCGATACCTTCCGTAAAACGCGCGCCCGAAGTATCCCAAACCGCAACGATCGGCTTATCCATGCGCACGGCATTATTAACAGTACGCACTATCTTTTTAGCGTTAAGCTCCCCGATAGACCCTTTAAGGATCTTTCCGTTAACGGCAAACACGCAAATTCCGATATCGTTCACGGATGCAAAACCGCTTACAACGCCATCGCCGAGCGCATCCGACAAAACATTTTGCGAACACACAAACGCGTCCGTTTCGACAAACGACTGTTTATCTACGAACGCGTTGATAAATGCGAGTGTATCTTTATTTACCGCAGCAAGCTTGCTCTTAGCACTTTGCAATGATTCCATTACTTAATCCACTCCTATTCATGAAAACTTTGACCCAAAGCTCCCTTAATAACATTATAACATTATGATTTTAAAATTTCAACTGTTATGGTACATCTTTTTCGGATAATTAAACATAAATTTATTTGTGCAACGATTTTAACATGTTAAGTTCACGCGCATTCAAGTACCGCCATTCGCCTCGACCCAAACCGCCCAAACGAATACCGGCAATTTCTATACGCTTTAAAAACAAAACGCGTCTGCCGAGCGACTCAATCATATTTTTGATCTCGTGATTTTTTCCTTCAGTTATCGTGATTTCAAGTTTTGTTTCATTATTTTCCGTACCGAGTACGGCAACTTTAGCCGGAGCGTATTGCACGCCGCCGTAATTTATACCGTTTCTCAATTTTTTTATTTCCGAGTCCGTAGGTTCGCCCTCTACGCGCACGCTGTAAATCTTTTTGACCTCGTTTTTGGGGTGCGTTATTTTATTGGCAAGTTCTCCGTCGTTCGTCAAAAACAACAAACCCTCCGTATCGTAATCGAGTCTTCCGACGGGATAGATCCGCTCTTTAAGTTTTATGAAATCAAGCACCGTCTTGCGCCCCTTTTCATCCTTTAGAGTACATACGCAACCCTTTGGCTTATTGAGCATAATATACACGAAACGGGCGGTCTGCTGTACCGCACGACCGTCCACTTCCACATAATCGCCTTCTTTGATATCCGTTGCCAAGTTCGTAACGGTTTTACCGTTTACACGGACGCGTCCTTCGGTTACCAATACCTCGCATTTTCTTCGGCTGTCGATTCCGCAGCCGCTTAAATATTTGTTTATACGCATACATAACAATATTACCTTATTTACGGTAAAAAATCAACTCAATATGCATAAATTATTTAATTTTCGGCAAACGCGCAATCCATAAGTCGCATACATTCTTCAAACATATCTCCGCAGTTGAGAACGGCGCAGATATAAGTTTTACCGTTACGGGTAGCCGAAGAAACCAAGCACCTACCCGATTTTTTGGTAAATCCCGTTTTTATTCCGTTACCGCCCTCGTAATTAAACAAAATCTTATTTTTATTCGGGAAATTCCGATCGTAGTTATGATTAAAATACGGAGTCTTATGGCGTTTTGTGGCTACTATCTCACGAAACGTATCGTTTTTCATTGCATAGTACGATATCGCGCACAGATCTCGAGCCGTTGTATAATGATCGTCGTCGTGCAATCCGTTAGGGGTCACGAAATTTGTATTGAGCGCGCCTGCTTTTTGGGCGGTTTCATTCATCATCTTAACGAATCCGTCCACGCTTCCGCCTACTATCACAGCTAAAGCGACTGCGCAGTCGTTGCCCGATTGCAGCATAAGACCGTACAACAAATCTCTGACCGACAGCATTTCTCCTTTTTGCAAATACAACGACGATCCCTCCACACCGACTGCCTCATCGGGTATCGGAACGGGAAGATCCAATAACGTATAATTTTCAAGCACAGTAATAGCCGTGCATATCTTAGTGGTACTTGCCGGATATCGCTTAGCGTCGCAGTTTTTGGTATATATTAACTCGCCCGTATCGCCGTCGATAAGCGCCATCGACGCTGCGGAACTGTTTACTTCGGTAGCTAAACTATCTGCCTTGACCGCAGGCTTGAGATCGCCTGCGTAAAAACAGCATGCGCATATACATAACGCGGATATTATAACAGCCAACGATTTTTTCATTTCTTTTTACCGAATATAGAACCTACGACTTCGGGTACTGTTTCCACTACCTTATCGAACATGCTTTTGCTACCCACATTCAGCATGCGTACAGATTTTCCGTCGCTTACCAAAAAGCAAACAGGCGAAATGCTCATACCGGCTCCCGACGCGCCGGCAAACGGATAATCGGGCTGTTGTTTTTGACAGTATTCGCCGCCGCCCGTAACAATGCCTATACTGATCTTACTGATAGGAATTACGGTAGTTCCGTCGGGCATGATTATGGGATCGCCTACGATCATATCCGCATCGCTGAGCGTGCGGATTTTTCCGAATGCGCTATCCATAATTCTTTCTATCGGGTGTTCTGTTTGTTCACTCGGTAACAGTGTTCGCATAATATCTCCTTTGGCGCGTACGATTGCTTATAACGTTTAGTATAGCCGCACACACCGCATAGATAATATCCCCGAAACATATCGAAATTATGCCGAAAAAATCGAAAAATATACACTCTGTTTCATAATCGGGACTGATATTTGTTTGTCCTCCGGCGTATCCGAAAAACGCTTTTATCTGTTCCGTCAATATTTGCAACGTCCCTACCGTACAGGCGCTCGCCGCCGCATCGCCCAGCCCGAGTTTTGCGTCAAGTTCGATATCTCGCACTCTTATACGCCTTACCATCGACCACGCAAAAGCCGTCAAAAACTTTTTCGCTAAACCGTTTGATTTCGATTTTTTGTCATTTTGCTCGTGTTGAGAATGACCGTCGTTAGTTTTTTCAATCACCCTATCGAGTACGCCTTCTACATTAGTCTTTTTTACGAATATCGGTATAAAAAACAATTTCAAGCAAAGTCTTGCCGTATCGGCATCCGAATCGACGTCGGCAACGACGGAAATTATAAGCGGCAACGAAATAACATGCAAAATTAAAACGGCAAGCACTAAGTAAATCATATACATAGTGTTTGCCGTTATCAAAATATTATGTTATATTACTCAGACTATTCCGTTGCGACCGTTTCCGCAGACTCCTCTTCCGTTTCTATCATTAAAACATCTTCGCCCTGTAAAAAGTCGGGATTTTCTTCCTGTTTGGCAAAATTATAAAGCTGCTCTTCGGTAAGTTCCGGCGCGCTCTCTTCTATCTGTTTGATTTTTTCAAGCAACCGCTCGCGCTCGGGCAAAGACTCTAAGTCCTCTATCCCGAACCGCTTTAAAAACGTTTCGGTAGTCCCGAAAAGCAACGGCTTTCCCAAAGCGTCCTTACGTCCGACTATTTCTATAAGATTGTTTTTAAGCAATGCTTGCAACGCGTAATCGCAATTAACACCGCGTATATGTTCTATATCGAGCCGCGTAACGGGTTGACGGTATGCTATAATAGATAATGTTTCCATTGCCGGATTAGACAATGCTTTTTCCTTTATCGGATTAAGTACGCACGATAGAACTTCGGCATAATCGGGATTGGACGCAAGCTGTATTTTGCCGTTATACGATATTAAATGCACGCCCGATTTACCTCCGTACTTTTTTTGCAAACGCTTAACCGCCGATTGAACCTCACTCTTTTGCAACTCCAACAGCTCGCAAATATCCGATATTTTAAGTCCGTCGCCCGAAACAAACAACAGCGCTTCCAAAACGTTATCGATCTTATCCAATTCAAGCATTTTCATTTCCGACATTGGGTTCGCTCCTTTTCACAATAGTGATCGTATCAAATATAGCTTCCTGCTTGACCCCGATTTCCTGGTCCTTAACAAGATCGAGCAGTGCGGAAAATGTAGTTACGACTTCGTTTACGGTATAGTCCTCGTCAAACAGTTCGTCGAACGTACAAGACTCGACTATTTTAAATCGTTGCCGAATGAAATCTTTCTTTTCTTCTACGGTAAACGGGTCGCGCTCGATCTTTCTAATCTTTACTGCCTGTTGCCTATCGCCGAGCTTGTCGAACATTTTTTTAAGAGCAGCCATAAGTCCGCTCGTAGTCATGTCTTTAAGAACAAGCCGCGGCTGTCCGACACTGTCGTCCGGCGCACGGAAATGCATATTGAGCTTTTCTTGCTCACGCATTTTTTCGGCAGCTTCTTTATAAAGTTTATACTCTTCCAAACGGTTGATAAGCTCGGTTTCGGGGTCTTCCTCTTGCGGTTCAGCTACTATTTCGGGCTTAGGCAAAAGTCGCTTCGATTTAATTTCCAATAACGTTGCCGCAACAACGATAAAATCGGCTGCCTGCTCCATATCGAGCTCGTCTAACTGATCCATCGCTTCCAAATACTGTTCCGTTATATTGGAAATAAAAATATCTTCTATATTTATTTTCTCGCGCTTTACAAGATCCAACAATAAATCGAGCGGACCGTCATAGTTGGATAATACCACATGATAGCTTTTGCTGTAGACCTCGTCAGTCGACTGAGCTTCCGAATTTCCTTTATTTTCTTGCATACATCGACCTCTGCATTAAGCGACGGGTATCATCAACCACCAAAACTTAGTGAATAACCACAAAACATTATCCACGAAAAATTTCAAATACGTGCCGAGAATATCTATATAACCGAACCAATACGGCAAAGCGACATAACTTTGCGCCATCGAAACGATGAAGCTGAGTCCAACAAGTCCATATAAAATGTATTGTCCGTTTGTGCGCATAAATGCACAAAACTTATTTCCGACATGCGTAAACGCTTCAACGACGCGAAAACCGTCAAGAGGATATATCGGCAATATATTAAAAAACACCAACGATAAATTTATAGTACCCATTATTGCGAAAAACCGCATCAAGTACCAACACAGATTTATGACGCCCATACTCGCACCGCCGTACATAGCTCGTCCCCAGGCAAACTGCATCAAACAATAGAACATTGCGGACAAGAACGCTATAATGAGATTTGTTATAACTCCGGCGATCGCGACCGTAATAAGCCCTTTACGGTAATGTTTGAAGTTAGACGGATTTACAGGCACGGGCTTGGCATAGCCGAAACCGACCAGCATCATCATGACAAAACCGACAGGATCGAAATGCTTAAGCGGATTGAGCGATAGCCTTCCGGCATATTTTGCCGTATAATCACCGTTCCATTTCGCGACAAGCCCGTGTGCTACTTCATGCAATACGAGCGCAATACATACGGCGATAAGCGTCATGACCAAATATATAAAATAGTCCAACGCGTCGTCAGAATACATTGCGGCAAAAATCATTGCTCGACCTCCGAAAATACGGAAACAACGTCGTTCCGCGTTATATCCTCATAGGTTTGCGGTTTTACCATGTACGCCGATTTTCCGTTAAGTACGGCAACTACGGGCGGAACCGCATTGCGGTTGTAGTTCGACGCCATCGAGTAATGGTAAGCGCCTGTCGACATAACAGCCAAAATATCGCCCGAATGTAGTTCGGGAAGTTTTACACCGTTCATAAGAACGTCTCCGCTCTCACAGCATTTGCCGGCAATAGAATACTCATTGTCGCCTGTTACATCCGCCTTATCGGCAACGACAACCGTATAATCTGCTTGGTAAAGCGATACGCGCGGATTTTCAAACATTCCGCCGTCAACGGCAGCATAAGTTTTTATTCCCTTAATGGTTTTTATCGCGCCTACTGTATAAAGAGTAATTCCGGCCTCACCCACTATCGAACGCCCCGGTTCGACTATAAGTCTCGGCGATTTTATCGCTCTTTCTTTAACGGCGTTTTTCAAATACCGAACCGAATTAGTCATATACTGCGCCGGCGTGAGCGGCTTGTCCTCGGCAATATAATGAATGCCGAATCCTCCGCCGAGATCGAGCCGTTCCACTTCAATACCTATTTTATTCAGCTTAACTATAAAATCGGTCATTTTATCGATAGCAATCTCAAACGACTGAGGCTCGAATATCTGCGAACCTATATGACAAGCCAGACCGGAGAAATGTATATTATTATATTCTTTTAAAGACGCAATTATCTGCTCTGCCGTTCCGTCGGCGATCGAAAATCCGAATTTACTGTCCGGTGTAGTTGTCTGAATAAATCTGTGCGTATGCGCCTCTACTCCCGGGTTAACGCGAACAAGCACATTTTGCGGCTTTTTTGCAAGCTTGTTTATAAGCTCGAGTTCTCGAACGGAATCCGCAACAAAACATTCCACACCGACAGAAAGCGCATATTCGATCTCGCTTTCGGTTTTGTTATTACCGTGGAAATATATTTTATCAGCATCCATTCCGCCCTTTACGGCGGTATAAAGTTCTCCGCCCGACACGACGTCCGCTCCTACGCCGAGCGGCGCCAACAAATTATATATTGCCGCACAACAAAACGCTTTGGAAGCATAACATACGGTAAAATCGGGATATTCTTTTTCGAGAATATCCACATCCTCTTTCGCGGTTTTTTGCGCGCGCGCCACATCGAATCCGTATAACGGCGTGCCGTACTGTTTTGCAAGCTCGGACGCAATACAACCGCCGATTTTAAGGCGGTGGTCGTTTACTGTCAAATCGCCGAAAATAGGCAGTTTTGTATCGCTATCAGTCTTCTTCATTTCCGTCGTCCGGCAAATTGGCATTGTGATAAACGTTTTGCACGTCGTCATCCTCGTCGAACATATCGAGCATACGGCGTATCTTCGCCTCCGCTTCGGCATCGATATCGACCGTCGACGCAGGAATTTGTTGCACTTCGGACGATATTATTACACGTCCCGCTTTTTCAAGACCGTCTCGCACCGCAGGCAACGCACTCGGCGCAGTTTCGATATAATATTCCGTTTCGGAGCTGTCGAAATCGTCCGCACCGAGTTCCAATGCGAGCATCATAACTTCTTCTTCGTCATCCGACGGGTCCTTTTGCACAGCTATAACGCCCTTGGATTCAAACATGTATGATACGCAATTTGTAGTTCCGAGCGAGCCTCCGCACTTGTCGAAGATATGGCGCACGGCGGCGGCCGTACGATTCTTATTATCCGTAAGCGTTTCCACGATAACGGCAACGCCGCTCGTACCGTAACCTTCATACGTAATGGCGTCGTAATTGACATTACCGTCCTCGCCGCTCGCTTTTTTGATAGAGCGCGAAATATTGTCGTTGGGCATATTTGCCGCACGCGCTTTGGCGATAACGTCGCGCAAGCGCGGATTATTATTGGGATCGGGTCCGCCTGCCTTAACGGCTACCGCAAGCTCTCTGCCTATCTTAGTAAAAACATTCGCTCTTGCAGCATCTGTCTTACCTTTCTGACGTTTAATAGTTGCCCATTTGCTATGTCCCGACATAAATTACTCCGAATAATGTATTTTGTTTATTGTACTATACAAGATGTATTTTGTCAATTATTTTGCATAACGCAATTCGAACATCATAACGGCTGCCGCAACCGCAGCATTCAACGACTCCATATTATCTTGCGGCAGAGAAAGAACTCTATCGGCAAGCTTTTTAATATCTTCGCTTACCCCTTCGCCCTCGTTACCTATCACTATACAGTATTTATCGCAGTGTCCTGCCGAAAAGACGCTGTCTCCGCCCATATCCGCTACTATAAGCTCGTATCCGGCGGCTATAACGTCACACGGCGAAATGTCTATTCCTATATTGCATTTTAAAACGGCGGACATAGCGCTGCGCGTTACTTTGGGCGAAAAGATATCGGCGCAGTTATTTGCGATAACGTCGTAACCGCAAGCAACCGCTGTACGCAAGATCGTTCCCACATTACCAGGATCGCGCACTCTGTCAAGCAACACGCAGCGTGGTTTATCCGGAAAAACAGACTTAGGAACGGCGTTTATCGACAGTACGCCTTGACTGCTCTGCGTATCGCCGACCTTTTCGAATACCCGATCCGCCATAACGACAATATTAAAATCGGCAAAAACATCGCCCTTTTGTTTAAACGCGCTTTCGCTCATTACTATCGACTTTACGCTGCCGCCGCATGCCGAACACGTATCGAGAACGTTTTTATATCCCTCTACAAAAAATTCGCCGTACTCGTCACGATACTTTTTTTGCTTGAGCTTATTGAGTTTTTTTACGGTTTTATTATCGTACGATTTGATAATTTCCATAGACTGTCGCCCCAAAATAAAAGTACCGACATTACATATCGGCACTTCTGACAATTTTCCGTATAAACGTTATTTCGCGATTGCTTTCGCTGCCGTTTGAGCAAGCGCCTTAAACGACTCTGCGTCGTTTACAGCCATTTCCGCCAACACCTTGCGGTTGAGGTTGATACCCGACACCTTAAGACCGTGCATGAATTTGGAATACGACAATCCGTTAATACGTGCTGCGGCATTGATACGCGCGATCCACAAAGAACGGAAGTCGCGTTTTTTAAGGCGTCTGCCGATGTATGCATACATCTGAGACTTCATAACGGCTTGACGCGCTATGCGGTAAGAACGCGATTTCGAACCGAAATATCCCTTGGAAAGTTTAAAAATCTTTCTGCGCTTTTTTACGGCGTTTACTGCTCTCTTAATTCTCATGACCTACCTCCTACTTCTGCGCCATATTGCGAATTGTTTTTTCTTGTTTGGACGATTTGAGATATGCGCCCTGACGCAATCTCATGATGCGCTTTCTCGGCTTCTTGTTAAGAATGTGGTTCTTACCTTGCTGTGCGCGTTTTACTCTGCCGTTTGCGGTTACGCGAAAACGCTTTTTCGCGCCGCTGTGGCTCTTCATTTTGGGCATGATTATTATCCTCCGAAAAAATTTATTATTTGATTATTTATTGACAATGGGTACGAGATTCATTATGATGCTTCTACCGTCGACGGCGGGCTTGCGCTCCATCGTCGCAAGATCCTTTACCGTTTCGTAAAACGAATTCATAATATCCACACCCATCTGCGGACGCGCCATTTGCCGTCCGCGCATACGAATAGACACTTTTACTTTATCGCCGTCGGAAAGAAACTTGCGCGCTTGTTTGCATTTGGTGTTTAAATCGCCTGTATCGATAGTTATAGACAGGCGTATTTCCTTTAGATCGGCTTTCTTTTGGTTTTTGAGCGCGTCCTTTGCCTTTTTTGCCGAATCGAAACGGTATTTACCGTAATCCATGATCTGGCATACGGGCGGTTGCGCATTGGGAGTGATCATAACAAGATCGAGTCTGCGTTCATCGGCTATGGACTTTGCCTGCGCCGCGCGCATGATGCCGAGCATTGCGCCCGTTTCATCCTTGACTCTGACGTCGAGATTATCCGAAATCCCATCGTTTGTTACAAGATCCTTAAAAATGGTAAGTACCCTCCTAATAAAAAAATTGCGAGTAAACAGAATATTACTCACAAAACAAACCAATGTATTTGATTGTTTAACCGTCCCGAGCTTGCCCGAACGGTGAGATAAAATCTGCTTTACCGTTCCATTATAAATCAATCGAATCGAATTGTCAACTGTTTTTCTCAATATTTCGCTCAAGAAAATCCGAATATTTTTCTTACGATTACAAAAGATAACATCAACCGATATTTCTGGAGGCAATCATGAAAAAAATCTTGGCAATAGTATTGGTATGTTGCTGCGCTGTTTGCTTTTTGGCGTGCGGAAAACCGGCAGCAAAGACCGACGTATCGATCCCCCACTCCGATAATATACAAAAGTCGGATCCACAATCAACAACAGATCAGTCCGAAAGCGATCGTAATCGCGGCATAGAAATAAAAATCGACGGAGAGGACTTGGAAGGATTTTTCGGCAGATCAATGCGCAGATCGTCAATGTCGGGCGTTTGCAGGCATTTCGATTTAGACGGCGACTACTCCGTCGAATATATCCACCATCCGTCGGAGTTGCCGCAAGACGATACGCTCGATTATAAGCTTCAATTAAACATCGACAATACTTTTGTACTCGATGTGATATCCGACGGTATACACACCAACCATTACGGACACTGGTACGCACGACGCGACAACATTACGCTGTTTTATGACGAACCGATCGATCCGACGGCACATAATATTTATGTTTCCGACAGTCTTTACGGAGAAATATTGCATAACGGTAAGATAATGATATACGACAACTGCAACACCATAGTGTTGGCAAAACAGCAGCAAGATCAAACGACGTATCAGTCATAGCGCACTTACGCATATAATGGCAATGCAAGCGACGGCGGAATACAATATTATCGCCGTCTTTTTGCGTTCGGACATCAAATATCCTCCGGCGCAAAACATTATCGGATAACATAAAAACACCGCGCCGCCTGCCGTAATTCCGAACTGCGCAAACGGCAACGACGCAATACCGTACGCAATATAATCGAGCGGCAACATTAAATATTCGCATATTTTTAACAAAATTCCGCAACTCGGCAAAGCAGCTATAGGCGTCAGGCAGACAAGCATAACGAATATTACTGAAATATACGGTAAAACTATCATATTAACGGCTATGGCGAATATTTGAACTTTGCCGAAAAAATATATTTGCGCCGGAAACAATCCTATCGACACAGATAAAGCCGCGCCTGTTGCATTCGCGATTTTGTTATGCACTCCGCGCGCTGTAAGAAATAACTTTATCGAATTTGCAAATATAGCTATACCGAACAAAGCCCCGAAACTCAATAAAAAACTGACGTCGAAAAGATAAAACGGTTTAACGGCGAGGATCAGAGATAACGCGCAAAATAGCGATGACAGTATATCACGCCGTCCGCCTACAACAAACGATATTCCTGCAATAAATGCCATGATAACCGCACGCATTACCGAAGGAGAAAAATCCGCAATAACGGCA
>Ga0137307_102517_pt1 | contig 12566 bp, 10 predicted proteins | sample NAcewD2O_March_2_FD_97180 | JGI IMG/M metagenome (GOLD analysis project Ga0137307, IMG submission 97180) | Mouse cecal microbial communities from Vienna, Austria - N-Acetylglucosamine amended D2O_March | ecosystem: Host-associated > Mammals > Digestive system > Large intestine > Cecum | place...
CGAGCCTACCAACCACCTCGACATCGAGAGTATACAGTGGCTCGAAGACTACCTCAAATCATACAACGGCGCCGTGCTGCTCATATCGCACGACCGCGCATTTCTGGATAACGTCACCACACGCACCGTCGAGCTGTCGCTGGGCAAGATATACGACTACAAGGTGCCCTACTCCAAGTTCGTCGAGCTGCGCGCCGAGCGCCGCCGCCAACAGCTGGCCGCCTACCAGAACCAGCAGCGCATGATCGAGAAGACCGAGGAGTTCATCGAGAAGTTCCGCTACAAGCCCACCAAGAGCAATCAGGTGCAGTCGCGCATAAAGCAGCTCGAACGCATCGAGCGCATCGAGGTCGACGAGGAGGATCTCTCGCGCCTCAACATAAAGTTCCCGCCCGCACCACGCTCGGGACAGATCGTGGCCGAGATAAAGGGCGTCGGCAAGTCGTTCGGCTCCAAGCACGTATTCTCGGGGGCCGAGTTCACGATCGAGCGCGGCGCGAAGATAGCTCTGGTAGGCCGTAACGGCGAGGGCAAGACCACGCTGGCACGCATGCTCACGGGCGAGCTGTCGCCCACCGAGGGCGAGATACGTATCGGAGCCAACGTCAACATAGGCTACTACGCCCAGAATCAGGACGATCTTATGGACGGCGAGTTTACCGTCTTCGACACGCTCGACAGAGTTGCCGTGGGCGATATACGCACGCGTCTGCGCGACATACTCGGCGCATTCCTCTTCCGCGGCGAGGACATCGACAAGAAGGTCAAGGTGCTCTCGGGCGGCGAGCGCTCGCGTCTGGCTATGGCGCGGCTTATGCTCGAACCATACAATCTGCTCATACTCGACGAGCCGACCAACCACATGGATATGCGCTCGAAGGATATACTCAAAAACGCGCTTACGAAGTACGACGGCACCCTGGTCGTCGTCTCGCACGACCGCGAGTTCCTCGACGGGCTGGTCGACAAGGTATACGAGTTCCGCGACGGCGGCGTGAAGGAGTATCTGGGCGGCATATACTACTTTCTCGAAAAGCGCAAGATCGACTCCCTATCGGAGATCGAGCGCAAGAACGCGACGCCCGCAGCATCGCCCGCGGCCGCAGCCGCACCGTCGTCGGGCAAGCTCTCCTACGAGCAGCGCAAGGAGCAGGAGAAGCTGTTGCGCCGGCTGCGCAAGGCTGTCGAGACGATCGAATCGGAGCTGGCCGAGGTCGAGGCTCAGATCAAGGCTATGGACGAACGCCTGGCCGCGGCCAACGGCTACGATGCCGCCGACTATGCCCGCTACGACGAGCTGAAAGCGCGTTACGACCACCTTATGCACGAGTGGGAGAAGGCATCCTACGAATTGGAGATTACCGAATCGGAGTGGCGATGAAGAGGGCTGTGGCCATAAACGGCTCGCCCCGCACTGGCGGCATTCGCACACGCAGCCTGAGCATATCCGGCACCCGTCGCCTCGCCGGCCGTCTGCCCGAGTGCTCCGGCCGGCGGATATGCAGCCTTACCGAGGCCGTATGTGCCAAAATACGCAAATAAAAACCTTATATAATGGAGAACATAATTTTCGGAATACGCCCCGTAGCCGAGGCTATCGAATCGCACAAGCAGATCGAACGCATCTACATCCGCAAGGGTGCCGAGGGGCAGCTGATGACCGACCTCAAAGACCTGTGCATGCGTTACCGCCTGCGCTGGCAGGAGGTGCCGGTCGAGAAGCTCAACCGTCTCACGCGAGGCAATCATCAGGGCGTCGTGGCGCAGACGGCGGCCATAGAGTATGTCGAGCTGAACGATATTTTGGAGCGCGTGCCCGAGGACGAGACTCCGCTGGTAGTCGTCTTCGACGGTGTAACCGACGTGCGCAACTTCGGCGGCATAGCCCGCTCGGCAGAGTGCGCCGGCGCCCACGGCCTCATAGCTCCGCTCAAAAACTCAGCACCGGTCAATGCCGATGCGATCAAGGCGTCGGCCGGTGCTCTGAACAAGATCCCGGTATGCCGCGTGGGGTCGATCCGCAACACGCTTAAAACGTTGCAGGCCGAAGGGTTCCGCGTCGTGGCCGCAACCGAAAAGAGCCGCAAGCTGATCTACGACGCCGACCTGCGCCAGCCTACGGCCATAGTCATGGGCGCCGAGGACAAGGGCATTTCGAAAGAGGTGCTCAAACTCTGCGACGAGCAGCTGGCCATACCGCTCATCGGATCGATCGAATCGCTCAACGTCGCGGCGGCGGCAGCCGTCATGCTCTTCGAAGTCGTGCGTCAGCGCATAGGATAGATCCTCGGGCGACAGTGGCGACGATCCGGCATCCTCTTTTGGGCGAGGTGGAGTGCGTTGTTTCGGCGCGCTCGCGCGGCATACGCCTTACGGTCAAGCCCTCGGGCGCTGTAAGGCTGAGCTACCCCGCACTGGTCGGCCGCAGACGCGCCCTGGCCTTTCTCGACGCAAAGGCCGAATGGGTCGCAGCGACTCAGCGCCGCATGGCCGAACGACGCGAGACGATACCGCATATCACGCGGCAGGAGGTCGAGCGGCTGCGCGCCGAGGCCGCCCGCACCCTGCCGCCGCTGGCATATGCGCTGGCCGAGCGCTTCGGCTTCGAGGTCGGACGCGTTACAGTGCGTGCCGCCCGCACCAAGTGGGGCAGCTGCTCGGCGCGCAACGACATATCGCTGTCGCTCTTTCTGGCGGCATTGCCGCGCCACCTGCAAGAGTTCGTCATCATCCACGAGCTGTGCCATACGGTGCACCACAACCACTCGGCCGCATTCCATGCTTTGGTCGACCGCTGTCTTGGCGGCCGCGAACGGGAGTTGGAGGGCGAGTTGAAACGCTGCCGCATACCTATCGTCGCCGAGGCCTGATCCGCACCGCAGGCCTGCGCACTATCTCACAAGATCTATCCCAGCGCCACGTCGAGGATCATCATGACGATGAATCCCACGGCGAAGGTCAATGTACCCAGATTGGAGTGGTGCCCCTGCTGAGCCTCGGGGATAAGCTCCTCGACAACGACATACAACATAGCACCGGCCGCAAATCCCAACAGATACGGCATCATCGGCAGCAGGCTGTCGATCAACAATATCGTAATCACGGCAGCTATCGGCTCGACTATGCCCGACAAGGCGCCGAAGACGAAGGCGCGCCTGCGCGTGAAGCCCTCCGAGCGCAGCGGCAGCGAGATTATCGCACCCTCGGGGACATTCTGTATCGCTATGCCCGCCGCCAGCGCCACGGCACCGCTAAGCGTAATGCCCATATCGCCGCTCATGGCTCCGGCAGCCACCACACCCACGGCCATGCCCTCGGGGATGTTATGCAGCGTGACGGCCAGCACGAGCATCGACGAACGCCCCAGCCCCGACCTTACGCCCTCGGGCTCCGACGAATTGAGATGCAGGTGCGGAATCAGGTTATCGAGCAGCAGCAAGAACAGCATGCCGGCCGCCAGACCGCTGCACGCAGGCGCCCATGCCCATGCCCCCAGCGCCGAGGACATATCGAGCGAGGGCAGCAGCAGCGACCACACCGACGCGGCGACCATCACGCCCGAGGCGAATCCCAACAGTCCCTTTTGCAGCAGCGACGACATCTCGCCGCGTGCCAGCAACACGAAGGCCGCCCCTATTACCGTCCCCAGAAAGGGCACCGAAACTATGGCGAAAAGTTCCATACAACAACAGATTTACGATTTACATGCGGGGCATCGGGCATCCGCCCTTACTGCAATGCAGGCCGCTCCGAAACGGAAACGGCCTGCACTAATCATACCCCGATAACGGTGTATCAATAATTCTCCGACTTCAACTCGAAGTATCCTTGCGCATGGGCGCATACGGGGCATATCTCGGGTGCCTGTCGTCCGACGTGTATATGGCCGCAGTTAGAACACTGCCATATCATGTCTCCGTCGCGCGAGAATACCAGTCCGCCCTCGACATTCGACAGCAGTTTGCGGTAACGCTCCTCGTGCTCCTTCTCGATCCGGCCTACCTGCTCGAACAGCAGCGCAATATCCTCGAAACCCTCCTCGCGTGCCGTGGCCGCGAACGACGCATACATGTCGGTCCACTCGTAGTTTTCGCCTGCGGCGGCTGCGGCGAGATTTTCGGCCGTCGTTCCGATGCCGCCCAGCAGCTTGAACCATATCTCGGCATGCTCCTTCTCGTTGGCCGCCGTCTGCTCGAATATGCGGGCTATCTGCACATATCCCTCTTTCTTTGCCTTAGAGGCGAAGTATGTATACTTGTTGCGCGCCTGCGACTCGCCGGCGAATGCTTCGCGGAGGTTCTGCTCCGTGCGGGTTCCTTTAAGCTCTTTCATAAGTTTCGTTTATGGGTCTTACAAATTCTATTATCTTTTCGGCAAAGATAGAGCATTATTTCCGTTACGCCATAAGTTTTCGATCGTATATTTTTATCCGACCATAAGCAAATGCTATAACGCCGATCCGCATAAGGACAAATTTTGTTTTTGCGGCCGACATGTAATATCTTTGCACCTGTAAAACTCAACCCGATGAAAAGAATCATAACAGCCGTAATACTGCTGCTGGCATGCTCAACCGCAGCAAGGGCACAGCAGGCCGGACGATGCGACGGCCGCACGGCGGACGACGAACATTACGTAATAATACTCTCGATGGACGCTTTCCGCTGGGACCTGCCCCAGAGATGCCACACGCCGACGCTCGACTCGCTGCGCCGCGTCGGTGTCTTCGCCGAGACCTATCCGGTATTTCCGGCCAACACCTTTCCCAACCACTACTCCATGGCCACCGGACTGCACCCCGACCGCCACAACATCGTGAACAACGGATTCTACGACCGCTCGGTCGGTCGCGAGATGTCGGTATTCAAGCACTCCGACACCGCTACGCCCGGCTTCTGGGGCGGCGACCCGATATGGAACACGGCCGAGCGTCAGGGCAGAACGGCGCATATATACATGTGGCCCGGCAGCGACATCGAGATTGGAGGCCGTCAGGCATCGATATGGACGCGCTATACCGACGAGCCGTCGTACTTCGAGCGTGCCGACTGGGTAGTGGCCAGCATGTGCGGCGAGGCGGCCGACGGGCGCATACCCAATCTCGTTATGTGGTACTTCGAGGAGCCCGATGCCGTCATGCACGAGTACGGCCCCGACTCGGACGAGATAATACCGACGATAGAGCATATCGACTCGGCACTGGCATACTTCTTCCGCGAGATACGCCGCTCGCCCGTCTTCGACCGCATCAACTTCATAGTAACGGCCGACCACGGCATGGCGCAGCTCTCGAAAGAGCGGTATATAAACCTCAACGGAACGCTCGACGAGCGTCATATAGCAAGGGTCGTGTCAGGCCGGCCGCTCGGCATAGAGGTCGACGAGGAGTATCTCGACACGGCCGTAGAGATCATCGACCGCATAGGACATATCAAGGCATACAAGCGCGACTCGATGCCCGAGAAGTGGCATTACGGCACCAACCGCAACCGCATAACGAACCTGCTGGTGGTGCCCGACAACGGCTGGACGGTAGAATACGCCGACTGCGACAAGCCCCGCGACGGCGGCACGCACGGCTTCGATCCCTTCGAGAGAGATATGCACACCGTGTTTTACGCCTCTGGACCCATGTTCCGCAAGGGCTACGAGCAGCGTTCGTTCCAGAATCTGAACATATATCTCGTGCTGTGTCATCTGTTGGGCATAGAACCTTCGCCAAATGACGGCTGCTGGGAGGATGTATGCGACATGTTCGCGGAGGGAGAAACGCAACCCGACGCAGAGTAGCTGAACGCTCGTATCGCATATACCACTCGTATCGCATATATCGGAAAAAAAACGCCCCGTCGCATTCAGCGATGGGGCGGTTCGTATCGGGGACGTCGGCTGACACCCCCGGGGCATAGATGAGATTACTTGCACATATACTTCTTGACGTAGTGGTGGTGTTCGCCGTAGCGCTCGAACGCGGCACGGTCGAGCTCCTCCTGAGCCGAGGGGTGTGCCACCGAGATGATAAGGCGGGCACGCTCCTGCAACGTCTTGCCGTAGAGATCGACGGCACCGTTCTCGGTAACGAACCAGTGCATGTGGTTACGCGTGGTAACGACACCTGCACCAGGAGTCAGCACGTCGGCGATCTTCGATACACCCTTGTTGGTAATAGAGGGCATGGCGATTATAGCCTTGCCGCCCTTCGACAGAGAGGCACCGTATACGAAGTCGACCTGACCGCCGACGCCCGAGTAGAACTTGCGTCCCAGAGAGTCGGCGCATACCTGACCCGTGATGTCGACCTGCAAGGCCGAGTTGATAGCCGTCACGCGGTCGTTCTTGGCGATGACGTAGGGGTCGTTGGTATAGCCCACGTCCTTCATCAGGACACCGGGGTTGTCGTCGATGAAGTCGTAGACGCGCTGCGAACCCATGAGGAAAGTCGACACCATCATACCCTTGTCGATATTCTTCGCCTCGCCGTTGATAACGCCCTTCTCCACCAGAGGCAGTACGCCGTCGGCGAACATCTCGGTGTGTATACCGAGGTTCTTATGGCCGCCCAGCTGCGCCAGCACGGCGTTGGGGATCGCACCGATACCCATTTGCAGCGTAGCACCGTCCTCGATGAGCTCGGCGCAATACTTACCGATCTTGGTCTCGGTCTCGTTGGGCTCCGAGAAGTGAGCCTCCATAAGCGGAGTATCGTCCTCGACGAACAGATCGATCTTCGACAGCGGAATCATCGCATCGCCGAATGCACGCGGCACGTGGCGGTTGATGACGGCGATGACCGTATCGGCAGTCTCGATAGCGGCCAGCGTAGCGTCGACCGACGTACCGAGCGACACGTAACCGTGCTTGTCGGGGCGCGATACCTGAACCATAGCCACGTTGCACGGAACGGCACCCGAACGGTAGAGGCGCTGCGTCTCCGACAGGAATACCGGAATGTAGTCGGCATAGCCGCTCTGCGTCACCTTGCGCACGTTGCCGCCCACGAAGAGCGAATCGAGCTGGAAGATGCCGTCGTACTTGGGATCGGCATAGTCGGCCGGACCCTCCGTATGGAGATGATGCACGTGGATGTCGCGCAGCTCGCCGTTGTCGGCGCGGCGGCACATGGCCTTGATAAGACACTGCGGAGCCGATGCCACCGAGCTGAGGTGGATATGGTCGCCCGACTTGATTACTTTCACCGCCTCATCGGGCGTCGTGAACTTGATTTGAGTACTCATGACTGTTAAAAAAAAGTAGTTTAGGTTATGATACTTGATTAACTATTTCCTCTTTACCTCTACCTGCTCGTAGCCCTCGATGATATCGCCCACGCGGATGTCGTTGTACGACTCGATGTTCAAGCCGCAGTCCTGACCGGTGAGCACCTCCTTCACGTCGTCCTTGAAACGGCGCAGCGAACCGAGGCGTCCGGTGTGTATGACGATACCGTCGCGGATGACGCGGATAGGCGTGGCACGTTGCAGCTTGCCCTCGCGGACGATACAGCCGGCGACCGAACCCACCTTCGAGATCTTGAACACCTCCATGACCTCGACCGAGCATACGATCTCCTCCTTCATCACAGGCTCCAACATACCCTCGATAGCATCCTTGATCTCGTTGATTGCATCGTAGATGATCGAGTAGAGGCGGATGTCGATCTGCTCCTTCTCGGCGGTCTTGCGCGCGGCGGCCGACGGACGTACCTGGAAGCCGACGATAATCGCGTTGGAGGCCGCAGCCAGCAGGACGTCGGACTCCGAGATCTGACCCACGGCGGCATGTATGACGTTGACCTGCACGGTCTCTTTCGAGAGCTTGATAAGAGAGCCCGACATAGCCTCCACAGAGCCGTCGACATCGCCCTTGACGATGATGTTCAGCTCCTTGAACGAACCTATGGCGATGCGGCGGCCTATCTCGTCGAGCGTCACGTGCTTCTGGGTCATGATGCCCTGCATGCGCTGCAACTGCTCGCGCTTGTTGGCTATCTCGCGCGCCGAGCGGTCGTCGTCCATTACGTTGAACGTATCGCCGGCCTGAGGCGCACCGTTGAGACCGAGCACCTGAACCGGCGTCGAGGGACCCGCCTCGGCGACCTTCTGTCCGTTCTCGTCGAACATAGCCTTGACACGACCCGTGAACGTACCCGACAGCAGTACGTCGCCGATGCGCAGAGTACCGTTCTGCACCATGATCGTGGCGACATAGCCGCGTCCCTTATCCAGCGTCGACTCTATGACCGCACCCGAGGCCTTGCGGTCGGGGTTGGCTTTAAGATCGAGCATCTCGGCTTCGAGCAGCACCTTTTCGAGCAGCTTGTCGAGATTGAGTCCCTTCTTGGCCGAGACATCCTGGCTCTGGTACTTGCCGCCCCAGTCCTCGACCAGATAGTTCATCTGCGAGAGCTGCTCCTTGATATGGTCGGGGTTGGCGCCCGGCTTGTCGATCTTGTTGATCGCGAAGACCATAGGCACACCTGCGGCCTGAGCATGGTTGATAGCCTCGACCGTCTGCGGCATGACGTTGTCGTCGGCCGCGACGATGATGATCGCAACGTCGGTAATCTTGGCACCGCGGGCACGCATAGCCGTGAAGGCCTCGTGACCCGGCGTATCGAGGAACGTTATCTTCTGGCCGTTGAGCTCGACCGAGTAGGCACCGATATGCTGCGTGATACCGCCGGCCTCGCCCGCAGTGACATTCGTCTTGCGGATGTTGTCCAGCAGCGACGTCTTACCGTGGTCGACGTGTCCCATGACCGTTACGATAGGCGGACGCGGAACCAGCTCCTCCTCGCTGTCCTCGACAGTCTCGATAGCCTCCTGTATCTCGACAGAGACGAATTCGACCTTGAAGCCGAACTCCTCCGCCACGACCACCAGAGCCTCGGCGTCGAGACGCTGGTTGATAGAGACCATAAGGCCAAGATTCATGCAGGCCGAGATGACCTCCATAGGCGAGACGTTCATCATGGTAGCCAGCTCGCTCACGGTAACGAACTCCGTCACGCGCAATACCGAGCGCTCCATCTGTTCGCGCTCCATCTCCTCGTTGAGCTTCTCGCGCACCTCCTCGCGCTTCTCCTTGCGATACTTCGCGCCCTTGGACTTAGCGCCCTTGGAGGTAAGACGAGCCAGCGTATCCTTGATCTGCTTCTGTACCTCCTCGTCGCTCACTTCGGGGCGGACGATAGGCTTGGGCTGGTTCTTCTTGTTCTTGAACTTCTTGGCATCGCCCTGACGCTGTCCCGGCTGTCCCTTGCCGGCACCGCCTCCCTGGGCATTGCCGCCGCGTCCCGACTGCTCCTTGCCCTTGCCGCCGTGCTGCGGCTTGTTGACGTCGACCTTCTCCTTGTCCAGACGCTTGCGCTTGTGCTTGCCGCCCGGGACCATGTTCGACACGTCCATAGTACCGATGATCTGCGGTCCGCGCAGCTGCGTGGTATTGGGACGGAAGATGTTGTCCTTCGGAGCCTCCGCCTTGGGCTGCTCCTCGGCTTTCGGGGCCTCGGGTGCCGGAGCAGGTGCCGGTGTCGGCGCCGGCGCGGCGGCCGCAGGTACGGGCTCGGCAGACTTACGGACGATATCGGCCGGTTTGTCGGCTGCAACGGCCTTGTCGGCGACGGGGCTCTGCGGCGCGGTCTTCGGCGTCTGAGGCTGCTGTGCCGGTGCGGCAGCGGCCTTCTCGGCAGGCTTCTCGGGCGTCTTGGGCGCCTGCTTAGCGCTGCTGCGGCCGCCGTCGAGATCGATCTTGCCGAGGAATTTGGGCGAAGGTATCTCGTCCTTTATGCTGATTACGTTGCTTTTGATGACTATCTCCTCGTCCTCCTTGGGGCGAGACTGCTGAGAGGTAATGCTTACTGTGGTCTGTTTCTGCGATATGCGTTCACGCACGGCGTTGCGCTCGTTGCCCGAGATGCGATTACGGCCGAACTCCTTCTCCAACACGGCATAGACCTCGGGCGTAACCAGCGAGCTGGGCGAACCGTCGCTCTGGATGCCCTTCTTTTGGAGAAAATCGGCGATCGTATTGAATCCCACCTTGAACTCCTTGGCAACCTGTATAAGTCTTAATTTTCTATTGTTATCCATCAATCTATTCTTTCTTGCGTTTGCATTGTTTTTTATCGTATGCCGCTATTCGAACTCGGCTTTGAGTATCTCGACGACCTTCTGAGCCTGTTCGATTTCAAGGTCGGCACGCGAGGCTATCTCCTCGACGGGAAGTTCCAGAACGCTCTTGGCCGTATCGCAGCCGGCGCTCTTCAATGCATCTATTATCCAGCTCTCGATCTCGTCGGCGAACTCCGTAAGAGCCACATCCTCCTCCTCGACCTCGCGGTAGACGTCGATGTCGTAGCCGGTAAGCATCTTCGACAGACGGATGTTGAGACCGCCCTTGCCGATAGCCAGCGACACCTCCTCGGGTTTGAGGTATACGGCGGCCGTCTTCTTCTCCTCGTCGATAGTGATGCTCGATATCTTGGCAGGATTGAGCGAACGCTGTATCATCAGCGACGTATTTGCCGTGTAGTTCACAACGTCGATGTTCTCGTTGCGCAGCTCCTTGACGATAGTGTAGATACGCGAGCCCTTCATACCCACGCAGGCGCCCACCGGGTCGATGCGGTCGTCGTACGATTCGACGGCGACCTTGGCCCTCTCGCCGGGGATGCGCGCGATCTTCTTGATCGTGATAAGACCGTCGTAGATCTCGGGCACCTCCTGCTCGAAGAGACGTTCGAGGAATTGGTTGTCGGTACGCGAAAGGATGATGCGGGGCTGGTTATTGTTCATCTCCACACTCTTGACGATAGCCTTGATCGTATCGCCCTTGCGATAGAAGTCGTTGGGGATCTGCTCCGACTTGGGCAGCGAGAGATCGTTGTCGTCATCGTCGCGGATCAGCACCTCGCGCTTCCACACCTGATAGACCTCGCCGGCGATGATCTCGCCCACCTTCTCCGAATACTTCTCGAAGAGTGCGGCCTTTTCCAGATCGAGGATGCGCGATGCCAGATTCTGACGCAGCGACAGCACGGCGCGACGGCCGAACTTGGTCATGTCGATCTGGTCGGCATACTCGTCGCCCACCTCGTAGGTGGGGTCGATCGCCTTGACCTCCGACACCGAAATCTCGGTGTTGGGGTTCTCGACCGCCCCGTCCTCGACGACGGTACGGTTGCGCCAGATCTCCAAATCGCCCTTCTCGGGGTTGATGATGACGTCGAAATTCTCGTCGCTCTCGAACTGCTTCTGCAAAGCGTGACGGAAGACATCCTCCAAAACACCGATCAGCGTAGTATTGTCGATGCTCTTCAACTCCTTGAACTCAGCGAAATTGCTGATAAGATTCACATAATTCATCGTTGTTTCTCGTTTTATATATTTTATTGAATTTTCGTTCGGGCTACTTGAAATCGAGCCACTCCTTGGCGCGGCGGATCTGCGACCACTCGTAGCGACGCGTCACGCGAACCGTCTGTTTGCGCTTCATGCCCTCGACCTGACGACGCTCGTCGTAGGAGAGCGTGATACCCTCCTCGTCGACCGTATCGAGCTGTGCGAGTATCTTCTCCGAGTCGACGAGCAGCACTTCGATCGACGAGCCGACCAGCTTGCGATACTGGCGCAGCGAACGAAGCTCCGATCCGATGCCGGCAGAAGCCACCGTAAGCGAGAAATCCTCCTGCTCGCGGTCGAGCTCGGCCTCTATGGCGCGGCTCAGATAGGCGCACGCATCGATCGATACGGACGTATCGCTGTCGATAATTAGTTCGATATCGCCCGAGGGCGACGAGGTGCAGTCGACGACGAACATGTCGGTGCCCGCGATGTTGCGCTCGGCAATCTCTATAACTCTTTTGCTGTCAATCATTTTGTCAGTGGTATCGTTTAATTCGTCAAATCATATTCACGAGACGAGGGGACTATTCGTCCCCTCGTCTGCTTCTTATGGTGCAAATATAGGTATAATTTTATCGAATACCTAATATTTCGTCCTGTTTCCTACATTTTTCAGTCTATTTCGTTCTCGGCGAATAAGGCTTGACCACACCGCGCTGCGAAGAGCGAACGAATTTTACCAGCGCATCGCGCTCGGGCGAGGGGGGAATCTCGGCCTCGACCTTGTCGCAGCCGGTAAGGTAGTTCAGCTCGCTCTGGAACAGTATGCGGCACGTGTCGTGGATCGAGGCTATCTGCTCGGGCGTAAAGCCGCGGCGAGAGAGCCCGACCTTGTTAATGCCGGCATAGTGCGACTCGCCGTTGGTAACGATGATATAGGGCGGGATATCCTGCCCGATCAGCGCACCGCCCTGTATCATGGCGTGGTCGCCGATATGTACCCACTGGTGCACGGCCGTATGGCCGCCGATGACGACCCAGTCGCCGACTTCGACCTCGCCGGCGAGCGAGGTGCGGTTGGCCAGCACGCAATGGCTGCCCAGAACGTCGTCGTGAGCTACATGTACATAGGCCATAAGGAGGTTGTGGCTGCCCACCACCGTGGTGCCGCGCGAAGCGGTGCCGCGCGATATGGTCACATATTCGCGGATGTCGTTATAG
>Ga0137307_102518_pt1 | contig 12566 bp, 11 predicted proteins | sample NAcewD2O_March_2_FD_97180 | JGI IMG/M metagenome (GOLD analysis project Ga0137307, IMG submission 97180) | Mouse cecal microbial communities from Vienna, Austria - N-Acetylglucosamine amended D2O_March | ecosystem: Host-associated > Mammals > Digestive system > Large intestine > Cecum | place...
CCGGAATCTGATAGCAAAGAGACTTTCCGGAACCGGTAGGCATAATACCCAGCGCATCCTGTCCGGACAAAATCGCCAAAATCAGTTCTTCCTGTCCTTTCCGAAACGTATCATATCCGAAATATTTCTTTAAAAGTCCTGCCGCCTGCCCCAAAAGTTCTTTTCTTTCGTCCTCCATAAAGCTTTTATACTCCTCCTGCTCTGCCCATATTGCTGTCTATTTTGGAAAACCTTTGATTATTTTACATTTTTTTACTATAATATCCATTTTATTACTTTTTGTCAAGCTTTTTCCCAAAAATTCCGCATATTTTTATAACAGTCCGGCTATACTATTGTACTGCCACGCTGATATTTATTCAATGATTTGGTACACCGGAAAACTGCGGAAAACTGCTTTCCGTCAAATACATGCCACAATACGAGGAGGATACGGATGAAACACAAAAATCCATCGGACCCGAAACATCAAAATTACAACATTGACGATACCTTTGAAAAAAATGTCTGCTCTGCCATGGAGATGACCGGATTAATCCCCGCGCTGCCGGAGGATGCGGCAGAACTTCACCATTATGAAGAACTGTACCGCTACCTGCCCGCTCCCGCAGAGCTTGATGAAGAAGACGAGTTTTTATAAAAAAGGTCCGGAGAGTCGGGACCTTTCACACCCCCGACTTTCCGGACAAAATCAGCTTTATATCTGACCTATGCTTCCATTCCCACCCGGATCAGTTCGCTGATCCCTTCTCCGCTGGTACCTTGAATATGATAGGGCTTGATCAGCGCCAGCAGGCTCTGGTCAGTCTCGTCTCCACCGGCCAGTTGTTCTTCCTGGGACAGTACAATTTCTTTCAGCCGTCCCAGCTCCGTATCCGGCTCCACCTGCATTCCAAGGCGCCTGGCCGCCCAGGAACAGGCATATGCACATTCATAATCGGAAATCATAGCCGGCACTCCCTGAAAACGGTTTACTTTCAGCTCCACAGCCATCCTAGCACAATCCGCAACCATTTCTTTTCCTCCTGATTACAGTTCCGCAACTACCCTACCAAGCCCCCTTGATTCGGAAGAATTTCCAGCCGCTAAAATGTCTGCAAATCCTCCTGGGGCTTTACTGCAAGCACTTAGTCCCTGTCTTTCAGGTACTAAGTGCAATATGTACAAAATTGTCAGCGGATGTCTTTTAGCCGCTTGCTATTTTGTTGTACGGTCCGTTGCTGTCTTTCATAAATAATTCCGCAATTCTCCTTCCGGACTTTGCCGCAAACATTCGGAATCCGTTTGACGGACCTTTACGATTTTGCCGCCCGGTCGATCTGTATCATATGTCGGCGATGCTCGTCCCACATCCGGCGCCGGCCGCATATAGATTCTACATTAACCGCTGCACACATTTTTGTCAATCAGTAAATGTTACAGATATTTTCCCGTTACGCACCGATTTTCTGATAACCATAGACACAGCAGAACTGTACCAGCCGTTCCAGCGATTTCTTTGCAACTTCCTGGGCGGCGGGATGGACATCCTCCAGCCCCCGGAGCAGACAGTTTACCGACTCCATGGCCGGCACCCGCCCCAGCGCCGTATAAGCCGCAATCCGCAGCATGGGGTCCGGGGAACAGGTATATCCGATCAGATTCTCCAAAAGTTTTCTCTGCGTATCATTTCCTTCAGTTCGGTATTGATTCATAGACATGTGCTTCCTTTCTTTCTGTTTTGCTTTTTCTTGTGATGCCGTAAGGCAGCTTATTCTATGTATATGATCTTACCAGAAAAATTTGAACCTTCTGTTTCCAGAAAATAATAATTTCATGAAATTCATGAAAAAAATCTTACCGGTTTTCCGGGTCTATACTGATAATATTCCGAAAACTTTTCGAAGTTTCTACCATTAGCCAAAACATCTTCCAAATAAATTGACTTTCCAATAATTTGTGATAAGATTAGGGTGTAAGTCATAAATATCTACACGCAGGATTCTTCACTTGCTGCGCAAATTATCTAACCGACTTATTTGCACGCCTTGCGACTTATTACTGCATGTGGGCCAGTAGAGTGCAAAGGAGATTGACCCTATGGATGCGATGGACATTAAAATTTTAGATTGTCTCAAGAAAAATGCCAGGGAAAAGGCATCCGACATCAGCAAGGAAATTCATCTGGCCGTATCGACCGTAATCGAACGGATCCGTAAAATGGAATCCTCCGGACTGATTAAGGCGTACACCATTATTTTGGATGAAAAAAAGATGGGAAATGAACTGACCGTACTGATGGAAGTCAGTTTAAGACATCCCAATGACTACGAATCATTTATTGAGATGATCGAAAGCAACCCCAATGTTGTATCTTGTTATTATATGACCGGTGACTTTGATTTTATTCTGAAAATCATATGTCGATCCACAGACGAACTGGAGTACCTGCACAAAACAATCAAAGGACATAATGGTGTATCCGGCACCAGAACACATTATGTTTTAAAGAATGTGAAAAATTCATACTGCACGGTTCCGTCAGAGGAAGGACGCTGAAAAGCGTCCTTCTTTTTGGCTTCTGCGGCGCCTTCCCTTACCAGGCAAGCACCTCATACCCGTCCTCCGTTACCGCCACCGTAACCTCCCACTGGGCGGAAGGCTTTCCGTCCGCCGTGTAAACGGTCCAGTTATTTTCTTCGTCCACATAGATTTCGTCGGTACCCATATTCACCATGGGTTCGATGGTAAAGACCATGCCCGGCGCCATCATCACTTCCGTGCCTTTCTGTGCCACATAGCTGACAAAAGGATCTTCGTGGAATTCCAGCCCTACGCCGTGGCCGCCGATCTCTTTTACCACCGTATATCCGTGTTTCAGTGCGTGCTGATGCACCGCATCTCCCATATCCCCCAGAAAATTCCAGGGTTTTACCTGTGCAAGACCGATCTCCACACACTCTTTTACCACCCGAACCAGTTGTTCTTTCTCCGGACTTACCCGGCCGATGCAGAACATCCGTGAAGAATCGGAAAAATAGCCATTATATATAGTAGAAACATCCACGTTCACAATGTCTCCTTCCTGCAAAATATCCTCCGCGGAAGGAATGCCGTGGCATACCTGGTCATTTATGGAAGTGCAGACGCTTCTGGGATATCCCTCAAAGCCCAGAGGGGCGGCAATGCCTCCCAGCTCTTTTGTCTTTTCAACTACCAGACGGTCGATCTCCTCCGTGGACATTCCCGGCCGGATCCTCTCCTCCACGTAGTCCAGCACCGCCACATTGACTCTGCCGCTCTCCCGGATGCCGTCGATCTGCTGCCGGCTTTTGATCATATCATGATCCGGAACCAGAACGCCCTTGCATCTGTAATACTCTATTTTCTCATCCGTCTGCTGATGACAGGTTTTGTATTTTCTGCCGCTGCCGCACCAGCAGGGGTCATTTCTTCCGATCTTTTTCATTGTTCTTCTCCTAATTTAGTTCCGCAACTCCCCTCCCCGGCCCCCTTTTCTCTGGAAAAATTTCCAGCCGCTTTCGCGTCTGTAAATCTTTCCGGGGGCCTGTCCGGTTCGTTGCTGTTGGTTTTAGTTCCGCAACTCCCCTCCCCGGCCCCCCTTTTCTCTGGAAAAATTTCCAGCCGCTTTCGCGTCTGTAAATCTTTCCGGGGCCTGTCCGGTCCGTTGCTGTTGGTTTTAGTTCCGCAGCTTCCCTGGGGGCGCTGTCCGGTCTGTTTTCTGTCGCCGCTCATTATTATAGCACCATTTACAAAAAAAGTTCAATTATTTTCGATTCCGCGCAACATTTTTCCTTTTCCGGTACACTTATATGATATCATGTGAACAAATATCACCGCGCCAAAGGCCTTGCAGGGGGTGAGACCAGTATGAAAACCGAAAAAGATTTATCTGATTTTTTAGAGCTTTACAGCCAGGTCTACCAAGAGCTTTACCGCTTTGCGCTGTATACGCTGAACAATCCTCAGGACGCTGAGGACACAGTCGGCGACACGGTGCTGGCAGCATTTGAACAGTTTGAACAACTGCGCAGCAAAAAGGCATTTCGAGGCTGGATTTTTAAGATTCTGGCAAACAAATGCAACCGGAAGATGCGCGCTTATTACCAGAAGACGGTTCCTTTAGAGCAGGCGGAAAACAGTCTGGTCCACGATCCGGATTTTGCGCAGGATGCCGGAATCCGTTCCGCTTTCGCTCAGTTGAAAGAAGATGAACAGATGATTGTGGCGCTGTATGTGTTCGGCGGATACCGGGAGCGGGAAATTGCTTCCATGCTAAACCAGAATTACAGCACTGTCCGTTCCAAATATCACCGGGCGCTGAACAAGATGAAAATATCACTTGAAACGTAAATCTGAATCCGTCAAAAGCAAATTCCGCGAAACATTTTGGTATGACAAGGAAATTACCATCGCTTCCTGTGATACAAAATAATGTTTTGCCGCACTTTTACCACTTTCAGTTTGGAAGTGTATTTTATCATAAGAAATTCCCGAATCTTCTTAATGGTAAGAAAAGAAAGGAGAATCTTTATGGACCGCAGAATATCGGAACAGGCTCTGATCAGACAGATGCTGGAAGACGCAGAACATATTCCGGTTCCCGATTCTTTGAAACCGGAAGCCGTCAGAAAAACATTGGAGGACGCCATGCAGAAACAGACATTGAATGAACGTCAGGAACCCCTGTCGGGCCGGGACAGCGCCGGGCGGCCCGAAAAATTGCAGCCGCCCGCTCCCATAAAAAAGAAATCACCCCTTCGCCGTCTCATTCCGGCCCTGACAGCGGCAGCCTGCCTTATATGCGCCGCGGGCTTGTGGAAATTCGGCCCGCTGCGCCCGGAAAGACTGGCCGCGCCGGCTGAAACGGCTGAAAACCGCGTCGCCGGACAGGCGGACGCGGACGCCGGCGTTTCTGCCTCCGGCAAAAACGCCGATATGCCGGAGACAGAAGCAGGCAAAGGCTCACTCCCTCAGGCCGCCGCTTCCTATGATGAAATTTATCAGACGATTCATACGGTGCAGGCCCGCCGGCAGGCACTGAAAGAACAGTATGCCAGCGATTATGGCGGCGATATTTCCTATAAGATGGAGGTAGCCGACGGGGCGGCGCCGGCTGCCGGCGCTGAAAACGGCAGCCTGGCCAATAGTAAAATGCAAAACGAGACAATGGCCGAAGCAGCGGCGGACAATGTAAACGGAGAAGGCGGCGCCTCCTTTTCCACCACCAACGTCCAGGTAGAAGCCGTAGATGAGGAAGACATGGTTAAAACCGACGGCTCCTACCTGTTCCATCTGGTACAGGATTACAGCAAGGGCTCCGACTACTCCATCTCCATCGTAAAAGCGGATGGTTCCCAAATGGAAGAAGTCTCCCGGATCGAGGGGCTTACAAATATCAACGGGTTCTACCTGCAGGGTGACTCCCTGGTCTGTGTAGAGCAGCTCTGGCTGGAGACAAAGGTTCCCTCCGGGGACGGCTTTTTAAAACGGCTGGCCGGCTATGGCGATTCCGAAAGCTATATGCGGTCGGTGACACGGATCACCTTCTTTGATATCAAAGACCGCAGCTACCCGAAAAAAGTCAGCAGCCTGACCACCGACGGCTATGCCGCCAGCTCCCGGATTTCCGGCGGATATTTTTACCTGATCAGCCAGTACACGCCCTGCCGGACCGCTGATCCCGAAGATCCGGATTCCTTTATCCCGATCGTAAACGGTGTGGCCATGGAGGCTGCTTCAATTATTATCCCGGAGAACACGGACACCGACAGCTATCTGGTTGTCGCCTCCGTATCCCTGAAAGATCCCACGAAATTTGCCGACAGCAAGGCGATTCTTTCAGGCGGGAATCAGTATTATGTGTCTGCGGACCATATTTACGTGGCCGATACCCAGTACCGTTCCGCGGATACGGATACCAGCACGACCAATCTGACCGTATTCGCCTATCAAGACGGCCAGATCACCGGGCAGAAGTCCGGCACCGTAAAGGGTGAGATTCTGGATCCTTTCGCCATGAATGAATATAATGGTTACTTCCGGGTAGTCACCACCGTGGATTCCTATGACGTGGTGGAAATCACCGACGATCTGACCGGTGAATCCCTGGGATACCACTATGAAAATGAAAAACGTACCAACAGTCTGTATGTACTGGACGGTAATCTTGAGGTGGTGGGAAAAATCGAAGGACTGGCCGAAGACGAGCAGGTATATTCCGCCCGGTTTATGGGCGACACCGGTTACTTCGTAACCTTTAAACAAATCGATCCTCTGTTTTCCGTAGATCTGTCCGACCCTCACAATCCGAAGATTCTGGGCGAGCTGAAAATCACCGGTTTTTCCGAGTACCTGCATTTTTACGATGAGAATCTGCTGCTTGGCATCGGCCGTGAGGTAGACCCGGATACGCTGCGCTCGGAAGGGCTGAAACTTTCCATGTTCGACATCTCCGATCCCTCTGACGTAAAGGAGATCGACAAGCTGGTATTTGAGGAAATCAATTATACCGAAGCCTACTACGATTACAAAGCGGTTCTGATCGATCCGGCAAAAAATCTGTTCGGCTTCCCCTGCGAGGCGTACACGGACGACACCTATGTCAGACAGTACCGCACCTTCTCTTACGATCCGGAAAAGGGTTTTACGGAAGGAATTCTCTGGACAGAAGACGAGGATAGCTGGACCCAGGCCAGGGGCGCCTTTATCGACAAGATTTTCTATATTTTGCAGGACGACGGAAATATTACGGCTTATCATCTGGGGAATAACCAGAAGGTGGGAGAGCTGGAGATGAAGAAGGAGGATGAATAAGCTCGGAAAATATTTTTATTTACCGCAATGCTTTTTTATACCAGGTACCCTTTTTGTTATACTAATCATATAACCCACTGACAGATATCCTGAGAGAAAAGGATGAGAACAGATGCCAAGTGACAAAGAAATAATCTGAAAAAACAAGCCGGCAGCCGCCATTTAAAACAGCGGCTGCCGGTTTTTCTTATTCGTTCTCATCTTCCAGTAAATTCAAACGAATACCGGGCGCCTTTCTCCGAAGCTTAACTTCTGCTTTCTCCTCCTGCCCCAGACTCAGCCTCTTTACCATAACATACACCGGCGCCAGCACAGCGTTTATGAGCAAGGCGTAAAAGATCGAAATTAAAGCGACGGATACATCCGGAGCGACAAAGGACACCGCCGACAAATCGATGTTGAAGCTATGCAGCGCGTTAATCAGGCTGATCACGACTCCCAAGCCTCCAAAGATCAAACCGGATACGCATACCATGATTAGTTATTATTATGCAAGCGATTTTAAAAAATAGAGACGAAACAATCCCCATACACTAAAAAGCCATATTCCCCCGAATATCTCTACTCGAATGAATATGGCTTTCCCAGGGGCGGAAGGACTCGAACCCTCGACATTTGGTTTTGGAGACCAACGTTCTACCGACTGAACTACACCCCTATATAGGGCAGGTAAAAACCCGCCCTACTGTTATATCACATGTCCATTAAAATGTCAACCATTACTTTGATGACTTTTCGCAACTTTCCCGTTTCTCCCTATTTTGCGTAGCTGATTCTGGATGCCTTGTACAGTTCCTCACGAAATGCAGGCGTCATCAAGCCTGGGGCGTTATACAAGGAATAGCTTGCAAGCTTTCCGGGCTTTGTGAAGCGTTCTACAAAATCTCTGGCTGCCGCTCTCTGCTCTTCCTCCGTAGCAGTCTCAGGATCAAAAGGCTTGTCATAAACCACTGCGATGGCAATCTTGTCGCCATATTCCTCGTACAGCTTGATTGTATCGTTCATAGCCATAGGCGTCCATGTATCAAAGCCGGCTTCCGCGAAGATCTGGCAACGATCCTCTACATGTCCGCAGCTGTGAAGCTCGATATATTTTCCTTTTTCATGACAGTGCGCCACGAATCTCTTCATCTCGGGCAAAAGCAGATTACGGGCTGCCGCTTCCGAGAAGAAGGGTGCCATCTGAGAGCCCCAGTCGTCATGGATACAGAAGCCATCAATATCAAAATACTCCACAGCCTTATCCACGATCCGCATATACAGGCTGGTCAGCTCGTGGAACAATTCCTTCAGAGCATCCTCCTGCTCCTCATCGATCATGGCCACAGCCGCTTCCTCAAAATCCATAAAGGAAATCAGACGCTCAAACCAGCAGCCGTTTAACAGCCAGAACAGATTATTGTTGCCATTGGACAGATACTCCTTATTCTGCGCGGCGCTGCCTGCCCAGTCCCAGCTGTCAATGTCAGGCATCACGATCTTTTCTTTCCAATCATTCACATCCTCCAGCAAAGGATTCCCCGGCTTTACCATGGAACCGCCTGCCACATCCACGTATTCCCATTCTACGCCGAACATATCCTTGCCGCCGAACTTTTCACGGGGATAAGGCACGCCCTCAAATACAAATCCTCTGGCGCCGTTATCCGGGATCAGCGCCGGCGTAAAAATGTTCTGCTCTCCGCCAGCCAGCATCCAAATCGGCTGCTTGTCCTTATATACGGCGTTCACAGCCTCGCGCCTGCTGACAGGCACGTCATACAGCGGTGTGGTGCCGCCGCCAAATGCCGGAATCTCTGCTACTACCTTCAATTCTTTCTCATCAAAGGGAATTTTGTTCATTGTTTATCCTCCTCCTTAAAAATAAAATGAACCCTCTGTCTTTGTTGCCACGCCATGTTACTTTTCGCTATTATTATAAAAAAATTTTCAAAGGATTCCTATGGGCGAAGAAACCAATTTTCCACCGCAAAACTCCCTCGTTTTTTGTACGTCTGCGCAGGCTGCCCCGGCAAATTCACAAGCCGGGATGCAAAGCGCTGATCTATCTTACTGCCCAGTCCAATATGCTGTCGAAAGATTGCTCCGTTATACCCACGAGCATACTGACTTTGAAAGTAAACCTTCATCTATGGATGTTCTGACAAATCAATTAGCTCACGGGTATATCTTCGGCATGAAAAAATTTCCACACGCTCTCGGCTGACCTCCGGTTCATCTCAGGGATCTCCTGCAGCTCTTCTACCGTCGCCGCCCGCACTTCATCCAGAGAAGCAAAGGTCCTCATCAGTGCCTTCCTTCTGGCGGGACCGATACCGGGAATATCGTCCAGAACAGAATGTACCTGACCCTTGCTCCGCAGACTTCTGTGGTACTCAATGGCAAACCGGTGGGCCTCATCCTGAATCCGGGTAATAAGCCTAAACCCCTCCGAATGGGTGTCGATGGGCAGCTCCACACCGTTAAAATACAGCCCTCTGGTTCTATGCCTGTCATCCTTCACCATACCGCAGACAGGAATATGCAGCTGCAGACGGTCCAACACCGCAAGGGCGATGTTTACCTGACCTTTGCCGCCGTCCATCATAATCAGGTCGGGAAAACGGGTAAAGCTCCCATATGTCGATGTCTCGGCAACCTTTTTCGCCTGTTCCTCCGGCGCCTGCTCTTCCGGCTGAACAGCCATCTCCTGTCTCAGCTGCTTCCGCTCCTTTATCCCATGGGAAAACCTTCTGGTCAGCACCTCGTCCATGGAGGCATAGTCATTTGGCCCCTTTACCCACTTAATCTTAAACTTCCGGTAATCATTGCGCTTAGGACGGCCATTCTCAAATACCACCATAGATCCCACTGACTCGAACCCACTGATATTTGAAATATCAAAGGCTTCCACCCGGACAATGCCCGAAAGGCCCAGCAGCTCAGTGATTTCCTTTACCGCCCCGGTCGTCCGCATAGCCTCCCGTTTCATCTTCTCTTTATTCTGCCCCAAAATCATCCTGGCATTTCTCTCCGCCAGCTCTACCAATTTATGCTTCTCGCCCTTTTTCGGCACTCGAAGCGTCACCTTCTGCCCCCGCCTGGACCCCAGCCAGTTCTCGATCAGTTCCCGTTCCTCGATGTCAAAGGGCAGAAACAGCTCCCTGGGCACAAAAGGCGTGCCGCTGTAAAACTGCTTGACAAATTCCGTCAGCACTTGAACAGGCGTATCCCCAATGGCCACAGCCAAATGGAAGTGGTCTCGTCCGATCAGCCGCCCCTCCCGAACAAAAAACACCTGACATACCGCATCCTCCCCCTCGATGGCCAGAGCAATGATATCCCTGTCCTCCAAACCGCTGTCCGTCACCTTCTGCTTTTCCGCAATCTTCCGCACATCGAACAGCAGGTCACGATAATTGGCGGCGGCCTCAAAATCCATCTCCTCGGCGGCTTTTTGCATTTTTTCTTCCAGTTCGCCGGCGATTCTGTCGAAGCTTTTGCCATTCAAAAAATCCAGCGCTTTGGAGACAGACCTGGCATACTCCTCTTTCGTGATATAGCCCTGACAGGGCGCCTGGCACTGCTTCATATGAAAATTCAGGCAGGGACGGTCCGTTCCCTGCTCCCTGGGCAGGTTCTTATTACAGGTGCGCAGCCGGTACAGCTTATGTAAAAGTTTGATCGTGTTCCGCACCGCCTCGCCGCTTGTATAGGGACCATAGTATTTTGACTTATCCTTTTTCATTGTATGGGAGTACAGAATACGCGGATATTCCTCCTCCAATGTCACCCGGATATAAGGATAATTTTTGTCGTCCTTCAGCATCGTATTGTACTTCGGGCGATATTCTTTAATCAGATTGCTTTCCAGCACCAGCGCTTCCAGCTCCGAATCCGTAACGATATACTCAAACCATTTAATCAGAGACACCATCTTCAAAATCTTCGGCGACTTGTTCCGGCTGCTCTGAAAATACTGGCGGACACGGTTCTTCAAACTGATGGCCTTTCCGATATAAATAATAACACCCCCGGCATCATGCATCAGATAGACGCCGGGGGATGACGGAAGCTTTTTCAGCTCTTCCTCAATATCAAAAACATCTGAGCGTTCCATTCCAGGCGTATCCATATAGCTTCCTCCATTAAAATTCCGCAGCTCCCCTCCTAGGGGCTGTCGTTGTTTTTCGTCGAAATTTTTACACTACCCAAATTTGCCGGGCTCCGAAAATGGAAGCCCGGCAAGCCTGTCATTTTTCTTTTGTAAAGTCTTCTTCTGAAGCTTCCGGAATCTCTGTCGCTTTCGAAGTCTCTACCGCTTCCGAACGCTTTATTGCTTCCGCTTCCGAACGCTCTGTCGCTTCTGCAAACTCTACTGCTTCCGAATCTTTCGGCACTTCGCTATCCTCTTCCCGCTCCTCCGGCAGCAGAACCTCCTCGCCGTTCTGAACCTTATGGAAAATATCCATAAACTCCTTCCCGGTAATGGTCTCCTTCTTGATTAGGAAACCGGCAATTAAATCAAGCGCTTTACGATTCTCGGACAACAGCCGTTTGGCCTCCTCGTAGGCTTCTTTCAGCATCTTCATTACCACGTCGTCCACACCGGCGGCAGTGGCATCGGCACAGTTCAGTACTGCCCGGCCGTCCAGATAACGGTTCTCCACAGATTCCAGTCCCATCAGACCGAACTCCGAGGACATACCATACTGGGTCACCATGGATCTGGCGATGCTTGTCGCCTTCTCGATATCATTGGATGCACCGGTAGTTACCGTATCAAATACAAGCTCCTCCGCCGCGCGGCCGCCCAGGTATTTCACCAGCAGGTTTTGAAGCTCTGTCTTGGAGTTCAAGTACTTTTCTTCCTCAGGCACATTCAGCACATAGCCCAGAGCTCCCATGGTCCTGGGGATAATGGTGATTTTCTGCACTGGCTCCGAATCCTTCTGCAGGGCGCTGATCAGGGCATGCCCTACCTCATGATAAGAGACGATCTTCCTCTCCTCAGCGCTCATCACCCGATCCTTTTTCTCCTTGCCCACCAGCACCTGCTCTACCGCATCGAACAGGTCGGACTGGGATACCACCTTGCGGCCACTCTTCACCGCATTGATCGCCGCCTCGTTAATCATGTTTGCCAGATCAGAGCCCACCGCTCCCGAGGTTGCCAGCGCAATGGCCTCCAAATCCACCGTATCGTCCAGCGCCACATTTTTGGAATGCACCTTTAACGTATTGATCCGCCCTTTCAGATCCGGACGGTCCACGATAATCCGCCTGTCAAAACGTCCCGGACGCAAAATCGCCGGATCCAGAATATCCACGCGGTTTGTAGCCGCCATCACGATGATCCCTTCGTTGACGCCAAAACCGTCCATCTCCACCAACAGCTGGTTTAATGTCTGTTCTCTCTCATCATGGCCGCCGCCCATACCGGTACCGCGCCGTCTGGCCACTGCATCAATCTCGTCAATGAATATAATACAAGGCGCATGTCTCTTCGCCTCCGCAAACATATCACGCACACGGGACGCACCCACGCCGACAAACATCTCCACGAAATCAGAACCGGAAATACTGAAAAACGGCACATTGGCCTCACCGGCAATCGCTTTGGCAAGAAGTGTCTTACCAGTACCCGGCGCACCTTCTAAGAGTACCCCTTTGGGGATTCTGGCTCCCACCTTGGTAAATTTACCCGGCTCCCGCAAGAACTCCACAATCTCCTGAAGTTCTTCTTTCTCTTCTTTCAGCCCTGCCACTTC